>Ga0105045_10003910_pt1 | contig 12895 bp, 9 predicted proteins | sample MAT02_FD_78089 | JGI IMG/M metagenome (GOLD analysis project Ga0105045, IMG submission 78089) | Freshwater microbial communities from Lake Fryxell liftoff mats and glacier meltwater in Antarctica - MAT-02 (megahit assembly) | ecosystem: Environmental > Aquatic > Freshwater > Ice > Liftoff...
CCGCGTCGGTCGACGAGGTGGCCGCCGACGCAGCCGATGCCGTCGCAGTCGCATTGGGCCCGCCGGCGCAGATCGCCACCCTCATCCTCCCGGCCGACGTGTCGTGGACCGAAGGCGCCACCCCGGCTACTCCCGTGGCACCAGCCCAGGCCGTTGCCACCGACCCCACCGCCGTCGCCCAGATCGCTGCGGCACTGCAGGGAGACGAGCCCGCCGCGTTGTTCATCGGCGGGCGAGCCTGCCGGGCCGACGCGCTGGTGGATGCCAGCCGGGTCGCCAACCACACCGGGGCCAAGCTCCTGGCCGAGACGTTCCCCGCCCGCATCGAACGCGGCGCGGGCCGGGTGCCCCTCGACCGCCTCGCCTACCTCGCTGAGTTCGCGGCCATGCAGCTCGATGGACTCAAGCACCTGGTGCTCGTCGACTCGAAGTCGCCCGTCTCCTTCTTTGCCTACCCGGGCAAGGTCAGCGACCTGGTGCCCGAGGGCTGCACCGTGCACGTGCTGGTGGGCCAAGACGGCGATCCGGCCGACGCCCTCGCCCGGCTGGCCGATGCCGTCGGTGCGCCCGTCGACGGCGCCACGATCCAGCCGCCCGTGCGGCCCGAGCTCCCCGCCGGACCGCTCACCGCCGACGGCGTGTGCCAGGCGCTCGGCGCGCTCTTGCCCGAGGGGGCGATCGTGTCCGACGAGGGCAACACCTCGGGCCTCTTCGCTGCTGGCCATACGGCTGGTGCGCCCGCCCATGACTGGCTGACGCTCACCGGCGGTGCCATCGGCCAGGGGCTCCCCGCCGCGGTGGGCGCGGCTGTGGCCTGCCCCGACCGCAAGGTCATCGCCCTCGAGTCCGACGGCTCGGCGATGTACACGATCCAGAGCTGGTGGACGATGGCGCGCGAGGAGCTCGACGTGGTGACCATCTTGTTCAACAACGCCAGCTACGCCGTGCTCAACATGGAACTGAACCGGGTGGGCGCCACCGAAGGTGGACCCAAGGCCAAAGAGATGCTCGACCTCACCCGGCCGACGATGGACTTCGTCGCGCTCGCCACGGGCTGTGGCGTGCCGGCAACCAGGGCCACCACCGCCGAGGAGTTCTGCGAGCAGCTCACCGCGGCGCTGGCCACGCCCGGACCCCACGTCATCGAGGCCATCGTCCCCAGCATCATCTGACGCCGGCGCCACGGGCCGTACCCATCGCCCCATCGCCCGCCGATTTCCGGTCGATGACCACATCGCCCGCCGATTTCCGGTCGATGACCACATCGCCCGCCGATTTCTGGTCGATTCGTGCCTCACCGGCACACAAACGACCTCGAAGCGAGCGCCACGCCACACCGGGCGGCGGGCGGCGGGCGGGCTCAAGCGGAGGGGCGGCCCAGGCTGAGGGGACGCAGCGCCTCGAACGCGGCCACGAACTGGCCCTGGGCGTGGGCATGGACCTCGGCGGTGGCCGGGGCGGGCTCAAAGGTGGCGCCCGTGCCAAGCGGGGGTCCATCGCCATTGGTTCCGGTCGATCTGCACAGCGCCCAGGCAGCCGCGGCGATGGCGCCTGAGTGGCCGGCGTCGGCCAGCACCCGCACGGGCAACTGGAGCACGTCGGCGATCGACTGCGACCACGCCGCCGAGCGAGCGGCCCCGCCCGTGAGCACCACTTCGCGCGCCACATCGCCGGTGAACACTTCGACGGGGCCGAGCAACCAGCGCAGGTTGTGGGCAACCCCTTCGGCCATCGCCCGGACCAGGTCAACGCGCTCGGTATCGAGCGAGACACCGATGAACCCGCCCCGCGCGAACGCGTCGGCCTGAGGCGACATCGAGCCCGAGAGCCACGGCAAGAACCGCACGCCGCGCGCGCCAGCAGGCGAGGCGAGCAATGCCTCGTCGAACCCGGCGAACGGGTCGGCGATGCCGTGGTCGCCGAGCGCGTCGGTGGCGTGCACGAAACGGGCCAGCACGTGTTCGACCGAACGACCGGCGATGCCGTTCTCCGCGGAAACGAGGTAGCGGTCAAGCCAAGGACCAGGCATGGTGAAGACCTCGTGGTCGAGGTCGACACCCAGCACGGGGGCCGTGCCGAGCACTACCCCGGTGGTCCCGATGGCCACCCCAACCCGACCGGGCTGCGCGGCACCGGTGGCCAGGGCCTGCGCACTGCTATCGGTCAATCCAGTCCTCACCTCGACCTCAGGGGGCAGCCCGCACATCGCTGCCACCTCGGCGGTCACTGTCCCGACCGCGGCACCCACCGGGAGCAACGGCGGGAGTCGATCGCGGTCTACCCCGGCCATGGCGACCAGGTCGGGGTCATAGGTGGTGGTACCGAGCGACCGGTTGTCCACCAGTTGCGCCGCGAACATTGACCCCTGCGTGGCGGCGATGACCCCGGTGAGCCGGGCGGCCACGTAGTCGACAGGCTCCATCCAGGCTGCGGTCCGCTGGTGCACTCCCGGTTCGTCGTGTTGGAACCCGAGCAGGTGGCCCAGGGCCAAGCCTCCCCCGACCGGCGGGATGGGGTGGCGTTCGAGCCACGCGACGAAGGCGTCATCGTGACGGCCGAGTAGGTCCATGCAGTGCGTTGTTCCCCGCTGATCCAGGTACAGGCGCATCGGGGCGACGGGCCGAGCCTGCGCGTCGACGGGCACGATTGACGAGTACTGCCCACAAAGGCCAATGACCCCGACCGCTGAGAGTCCCCCCTTGCCCGACACGCTGGCCAGGTCGGCTAGCGCACCCACGACCGCCTGCCACTGGGCCTCGGCATCTTGTTCGGCCACCCCGCCCTGGCGGTGCCACGTGAGCGGGCGCTCGGCGGTGGCGGCGAGGGTGCCGTCGCTGCGCACCAGCACCACCTTGACGTTGGTCGATCCGATATCGATCCCTACTGCAGCCACCTGCGCCCCCGTCCATCGAACGCCGCCGACACTACGCAGGCAGGCGGCACCAGATCTCTCCATCGCGGCCGGCGGCCTGGCGGGCCGCTGGCCCAACCTAAACCCGGAAGGGTCCTGCCGGGCCGAAGCCCGGCAGGACCGACGACTGCTGCGGGAGGGGCCGCAGCAGCACGCTTCCGCCAGTACCCGAAGGCACCGGTTGTCGAGACCGGCGGGTTGGTCGCGACACGGTGTACAACCCACCTGAGTCCCCGATCATGACGTCGACCGGCGAAGTTTCCGCCGAAGCCCCGGCATTGCTCGGCTCCGGTAGCACGGACCCGGGCGCGGGCCTATCGGCGCGACGCCACCTCGACCTCGAGTTGGCGGAGCGCCTGCTCAAGGTTCTTGCCCATCGAGCCGGAGGCCAGCTTCATCAGCGGCGTGAAGGGGCGTCGGGGACCGAACGCCATGCGGTAGGTGACCTCGGTTCGGTTGTCGTCGAGCGGGCGCAGGGTGATGCATTCGACCAGGCTCTCTACCGGCGCCGGCAGGGCGGTGGCGGTGAACGCCCAGACCCGGGGCTCCTCCCAGGCGATGAACCGCTCGGAAATGGTGATACCGCCCGGCAACGTGACATCTCGGGTGGAGCCGACGCCGGACCCCGGATCGGAAGTTGCCACGCACCCCTTCACCTTGGGGAACCAACGCACCCAGCTCTCGTGATCGCACAAGACGTCCCACACCTCTTTCGGCGTGGCGCTCACGACGCCCACCCGCTCGGCGATCACCGGCGCATCGTCGGCGAAATCGAGGTCCTTGGGAACGGTTGCTGCCATGACGCAAGGATGCCAGGTACCCGGACGGGTGGCGCGCGTTGCCGACTCGTTGGCGGCGTGCCACTCTTTCGCATCGACCTCGCGGAGAACCACATGGCCCCTGCTGCCCCCAACCCTCGGATACACCCCGCTCGCAACCGTGACATCCACCCCGCTGCGGCGCTGATGTGGGAGCCCGAAAAGCCGTGGGTTCCGGCCACCGCGTCCACCGCCGAGCTCATGGGTGGCATCGCCGGTGGCGTGTTCGGAGCGTTGAGCGCACCCCTGCTGGCGGGCCCGGTCCTCGGTGCCATGGCGGCCCTCGGCCCCGGCCCGGGAGGTCGGCCGGTCGGCGCTGCCGAGATGGGCGACCCCGGCTGGTTCGGTCCCGACAGCGTGGCGTGGCGGGTGCATGCCGACCCGTCGCTGCTGGTCGCCGGCATTGCCGCCTTCACCTTGCAGGCGCTGCATCCGCTGGCCATGGCCGGGGTGGCAGAGCACTCGTCGTTCTCCGATGACTTCTTGGGCCGGACCCGCAGGACTGGCGAGTTCGTGCAAGGCGTGGTGTTTGGATCATCCGCCCGGGCAGAGCGGCTGTGCCGGATGGTGCGCAAGGTGCACGAACCCGTCGTGGGCACTGCGCCCGACGGCCGGCCCTACGCCGCCGGAGACCCAGAACTGCTCGAGTGGGTACACCTCGCGGAGTATGTGGCCATCGCCGCCGCCAACCGACGCTTCGCCCTGCGGCCCATGACCCGAGCCGAACTCGACACCTACATCGCTGAGGTGGCGAAGGTGGGTGAGGCCACCGGTGTGGAGTCCCCGCCGCGATCGTGGGACGAAGCACTCGCCTCGCTCGAGCGCTTCCGCCCATCGCTGGCCGTCGGCGAGTACGCCGCTGCGGGCATTGCTTTCCTCGACGACCCTCCCATCCTGCCGGCAGCGGCGAAGCCGGTGTGGCGGACGGTGTGGGCCGGGGCGAGCGCCTGCTTGCCACCTGTTGCCCAACGTCTCCTCCGACTCCAGCCTTCGAGCACCCTGGAACTCGTCGGGTGCCGCACCCTGTTGCGCACCTTCGACAACTTCGGCGGCGACCCACCCGACCTTGTTGCCGCCAAGGTTCGCCTGGGCCTGAGCGAGCCGCAAACCGTCTGAAATCACCGAACTCTGCGGGCCAGGCCAACGTAGAAGTAGGTGATTTCGGGGTTGAAGGGCTTGGGAGCGGGCGCCCCCGGGTCAATATCGTGGCGAGGTGATCGCCCTGGACCGCCGTTCCTCACTGCTCGTGCAGTGCGTGACCTACCTGGCGTTCAGCGCGCCCATCGGCATGTTGGGCGCAGGGTGGCCCCAAGCGCGAGAAATCTTCGACGCGTCATCGGGGTCACTCGGTGTGGTCGCCGGCGGGTACGGGATGGGTCGCCTGGTGACCGCGCCGCTCGCGCTCCCCATCCTGCGTCGCTGGCACATTCGCACCGCCAGCACGGTCCTGGGGACCGCACTCTCGGCCGCATGCGTGGCAGTGGCGCTGACCCGGTCGTTCCCCATGCTGGTGGCGGCGATGACAGCGGTCGGTCTGCTCACCGGGTGTCTGGACTCGATGGGGAACCGCTACCAGAGCGTGGTGCGCAACGTCGGCAGCGCTGGCCTGATGTTCGGTGCCTACGGGGTGGGCTCCACGCTCGGACCCGCCATCGTGGCCACCACGTCGTGGACCGTCGGCTACCTCGCCGCCGCGGCGTTGGCGGCTTCCGCCGCGTTGCTCGCCTCGTCTCGAGCCGTGGATTGGCCCGCGGCGCTGCGCACTGCGGAGCCGCCCCGCGGCGACCACGGCAAGGTCCGAGTCCCGCTGAGGTCCGTGGTGCTCTCGCTGTCGGTCTTCGCCATCTATCCCGGCATCGAGGTCCTCACCGCGAACTGGGCGGCGTCGTACCTCGAGGGCGACCGGGGCATCAGCGCCACGGTGGCCGCATGGGCCATGAGCGGGTTCTGGGCCGGCATCACCCTGGGTCGGCTCACCCTCGGCCAGGTGGCCCGTCGAGGGTGGACGATCCAGCCCGCACGGGTCCTGACGATGGCGGGCCTGGGCGTGGCCGCCGTCTACCTGGCCATCCCCGTCGTCCCGGCTCCCGCTGCGGTCGGGCTGCTCAGCCTGGCGGGCGTATCGCTGGCAGGGATCTTCCCCACGCTCATGTCCACGACCGCCGACCGGGTGGGCGTCGCGGCCGCCGGCCGCATGACGGGCTGGCAACTACTCACAGCAAACGTTGCGGCCACCAGCCTGTCGATCGCCGTGGGCATCGGCGTGGATCGAACGGGCGATGCGGTTCCCGCCCTCGCCATGGCCGCCCTCGCCGTCGTGGGGCTCCCCTTGCTGCTCACGTCGGTGCGAGTCCACGCCGCGACCTGAAAATTTCACGCGTGCGCCCCCGCCACCTGCTAGCTAACAGGCCATGGCAACACACGGCGATGCACGGTTCGAGGCGGAAGTTCGGTGGACCACCCACGGGGTGGCGCACATCCAGGCACACGACTGGGGGAGCCTTGGGTTCGGACAGGGCTACGCATGCACCTCAGACCACCTCCCCACCATCGCCGACCAGATCGTGAAGGTGCGCAGCGAACGGGCCCAACACCACGGTGCCGGGCGAGATGGCGCGCACCTCGCCACCGACTTCGGGTACCTCGCCCTGGGGGTACGCGACCGCGCCCCGGGCTTTCGCGACGCCCAACCTCCGCACGTGCGCGCCCTCGTCGACGGCTACGCAGTTGGATACAACGCTGCGGTGGCCGAGGCGCTTGTCGACCCGGACCTACTCCCCGAGTGGTGCCGGGGTGCCGACTGGATCCGCCCCATCGACGAGATCGACCTGTGGACCTACCTGGTCGACATCGCCCTGATGGCCAGCGGGCGCAACCTGGCCGAGATCATCGGTCGTGCCGAGGCGCCCGGTCCCGACGGACCCGCCGCCCCGTCGCCCATCACCGCTCTTGGGGGAGGAGCAGGGGCGAGCAACGGATGGGCGTTCGGGGGCGATGCCACCGCATCGGGCCACGGGCTGGTGGTGGCCAACCCGCACTTCCCCTGGGGCGGCGAGGCCCGGTTCTGGGAGTGCCACCTCACGCTGCCGGGCGAGATCGATGCCTATGGCGTTGCGCTCCTGGGGAGCCCCGGCGTACAGATGGGCTTCAACCGCGAGGTGGCGTGGACCCACACCTTTTCGCGTGGGCACCGCTTCACCCTGTCGCGCCTCGACCTGGTTCGCGATGACCCCACGTCGTTCCGCTATGGCGACGAAACCCGGGCCATGACCGCAACCGACCACTCGGTCGAGGTGCTCAGCGACGATGGGACGCGTTCTACGGTGACCCGCACCTTGTGGCGCACCCACCAGGGACCCATGGTGAACCTGCCCTTGGTGGGCTGGGGGTTCGATCTGGCGTTCACCTACCGAGACGCCAACTTCGACAACGACCTGATCTTGAGCCAGTTCCTCGCCATGGCGACCGCATCGAGCATGGATGACTTCCAGGCGTCCTACGCCCGCATCCAGGGCATGCCCTGGGTGAACACGCTCGCCGCCGACAAGACGGGCCGAGCATGGTTCATCGATGGGTCCTCGACGCCCAACCTGAGCCAGGGTGCCGAGGCCCGGTTCCGCGATCGCATCCGTGACGACCTCATCGCGGCGCTGCTGTTCGAGAACCGAGTGGCCCTGCTCGACGGCAGCGAACCCGACGACGAATGGGTCGATCACCCCGATGCACGCGCCCCTGGCCTGCTCCCCTACGCCGACCTGCCCAGCCTCGAACGGCGCGACTACCTCCTGAACGCCAACGACTCCCACTGGCTCAACCACGCCACTGATCGCCTCGAGGGCTTCTCACCGCTCCACGGACTCGAACGCACCGCCCGCAGCCTGCGCACCCGCCAGAACCTCCTCACGGCGGCGCGCCTAGCCACCGAAGGCCAGGTCACGATCGAGTCCGCCGTGGAGGCCATGCTCTCGAACGACAGCCTCAGCGCCGCGCTGCTGTGCGACGACGTGATCGAGCGCGTCCGTGCCGCAGGCGGACCAGAGCTCCAAGCCGCAGCCGACGTGCTCGCAGCATGGGACCGCCGCTACGACCTCGAGTCCGTCGGTGCCGTGCTGTGGCGCGAACTGATCGCCGGCTTCGACAAGAAGGCGCTCGCCGAGGCCGGCGCCCTGTTCGCGACTCCCTTCGACCCCGACCGGCCAGTCGATACGCCGAGCGGCCTGGCGCCGGCTCCCGCAGAGGGGCCCGACCCCATCGTGGCCGCCATGGTGCGATCGCTCGAGGTCCTGGCTGATGCGGGCGTTGCGTTCGATGCGCCCCTCGGTGCGGTGCAGTGGGTGCAGCGCGGCGACCAGCGCGTGGCGGTGCACGGTGGCTACGAGGGGGATGGCGTCCTGAACATCCTCTCGCCGTTCGGGGCCCTGGCATCGCACAGCCTCGAGCCGCAGCCCGACGCGCTTCGGCCCGTCGCCGATCGAGCGGCCACCACCGGCTTGGCCGGAGGCGGCTACCGGTGCACTTACGGCACCAGCTTCGTCATGTCGGTGGAGCTCACCGACGACGGCCCGGTGGCCATCGGCCTGCTGGCGTACGGCCAGTCGGGCGATGGCCGCTCACCTCACCACATCGACGGCACCGAGGCATACGCCGCCAAAGCGATGCGGCCCCTGCTGTTCACCGACGACGCCATAGAGGCGGATCCGCATCTGCGGCGGGCCCACCTCCGGGGCTGATCAGGCGGCGGCCAGCACCACCAGAAACTCGAACGAACCTTCGTCTGCGATCTCGGCGATCGGGCCGCCCGTGGGCTTTTCGATGTCGAAGTCGGCGAGGACCACCGGTACCGGATCTGCGGTGGCCACCAGGAGCTCGGTTCCTTGCCGCTTGGCCTCGATCGTGAACGTCACTTCTTTGGTGACGCCGTGGATGGTGAGGTCGCCCGTGGCCTCAGCAGTGACGACGGCACCCGGGGTGGGGGCCTCGCCGAAGTCGACCGGAGCCGTGAGCTCGAACGTCGCCTCGGGGAAGGTGTCGATCTGAAGCCCTCGGTCCGCCATGGCGTTCACGCGGTTGGCCACGGGGAGGCCGGGGTCATCGTCGAAGGCCAGCGCCGTGAGATCGATGGTGAACGAGCCCTTGGTCACCTCGCTCCCGCCCACCTCGATGGAGCCTGCGACCTCGTCGGAACGACCGACCGCAACGTGATCGGTCAGTCCGCCGGCGAAGGATTCGGTGATGCGGAACCCGGCGGTGGTATCGCCGCCCGTCTGCACCGTCCACGTGCCGTCGAGCGTCTCGGGGGTCTCGCCCGTGGGCTCGGATGCGGACGTGTCGTCTCCCACCGAGAGCTCGGCGGGCTCGTCGGAACGGATGATGAACCACCAGAAGGCGGCACCGATGACGACGACGAGCACGACGGCGGAGGTCAGGAGCTTCTTCAGCATCGGACCATTGTGCCGGTTGTCGAGGGTGAGGGTGGGTCAGGTAGCGAGCCGGGTCGACTTCTTGACCTCGTACATGGCTTGATCGGCGCGATGCACGAGCGTGTCGGGGGTATCGCCGGAACGACTGAGCGCCGTCCCCACCGAACCCTCGACACCGATGGAGTCGCCGCCCACATCGAAGGGCCGGTCGAATGCCTGCTGCGTGCGCCGCGCCACAAGCTCGAGCTCGTCGGGGTCATCGACCACGATGCAGAACTCATCGCCCGCGTAGCGAGCGACCGACCCCTCGTGGCCGGCGGCTTCGCTCAAACGACGAGCGAGCTCGATGATCACCGCATCGCCGGCCAGGTGGCCATGCTGATCGTTGACCTCTTTGAACTGGTCGAGGTCGATGAACACGAGGCCCGGGAGGTACCCCCGCGTGAGCATCCGATGCAGGTACGCGACCAGGGAATGCCGGTTCCATGCTCCGGTGAGGCCATCGTGGTCGACCCGGTGGCGCAACTCGGACTCCACGCGGCTGCGATCGCTGACGTCGCGGCCGATGGCGTAGACCATGCCGGCATCGAGGTCGGGCACGAGATCGAGCTCGATCCACACCAGGTGACCGTCCTTGTGCTGGACACGGCGAACCACGCGTTGGGCTCCGTCACGAGTAAATGACGACAGCTCGCCTTCGGCGGAGGGCGTGTCCGGGTCGAGCAGGAACCCCTGGTTGGCGGCGACGAGCTCATCGGGGGTGAAGCCCAGCAATTCGGAGCAGGCCGGATTGGCGGTGATGAGCGTGCCGTCGAGAGTGAAGCTGGCCATCAGGTCGCGCGATGCCTGGAACACCGCATCGGCAGCCCGCCGCTGCTGGCGCACCTCGCGGATGGCGTTGCCCACGATGGAGCCGATCATCATCACCACGGCGAAACGAAAGGCGCCGTACCCCACCGAGAAGTCGAGGTCGTTGCGCTGGTGGGTACCCCACGACCAGCCCGTGACGAGCATGCCGCCAGCTACGCCGCCGGCGATCCCACCCGGACGCGCCCATCGGACGGCGGCCTCGATCGACAGGGCGAGGGGCAGCAACTGGATGGGATCGTCGGGGCTCTTGGTCAAGTTGGACATCACCATGATCACCGCAAGGGTGTCGACCGACATGGCCACCACGCCGACCACCAAGAGGCGTGGCCCGCGATCGGCCTCGAGCGCCCACCGCACCCAGAGCCAGTTGAGGATGAGTAGCGCCATCGCTCCCCACGCCAGGTACCAGAACTGACCGGGGTAGAGAGCGGTCTGCACCAAGGCCCCTACGAGGAACCAGCCACGCGCCCGCTGGATGCCGGATTCGGCCTTCATCGCGGCCGATGCACCCGCCGCTGCGAGGCGATCGGACAGTTCGACGGTGGTGGGCGTGCTCATTACCTCTCCACATCGGGCGCAATGGGGGTGATCTGAACCTCCGCCACGGAATTTCTGAGGCCGATGCGGCGGGTTCAGACCGGCGCGAGGGCCGCGAAGTCGTCGCGCGTCAGGGGGCGATCGGTGACCGATCCATCGGCCAGTGGCAGCTCGACGGCATCGCCCTCGAGGGAGAGCTCGACGCCACCGATGCCCGGCTGGCCGGTCAGTGTGTAGACGATCTGACCCAAGGCGAGGAGCTGCTCGCCACCGCGTACGTCGCCGAACGCGGTGGTGAGGTCGACCTGAGCGACGCCCCGACTCTGGTCGACGCTTGCCACCGTGCCCGCTGGCACCGACGAGGTGACACCGAGCGACCGCTCTACCTCACTGGGCCCGGCCTGGACCAGCGCCAGCAGGTCGCCGAGCTCGTCATTGGCCGGCAGGGTGCGCTCCACCGCAACCAGCCGGTTGTCCGCGAGGAGGTAGACCGTGGCCGGGCGTCCCGTCTCGGCCACCGTGGTCGTGGGCTCGGCATCGAGCAACCCGAACGGCACTTCTGCAGGCTCGATGCGGTTGGCACTGCCCTCGGCCGAGATGCCGCACGCCCCGAGGGCGACGACTGAACTGGCGGCCAACAGGGCGAGTGCGGCACGGGCCAGACGATGGCGCTTCGCCACGATCACAACGCCTCCCGGGGGATGCGCACAACGAACCGGGCGCCACCCAGGGGCGCATCGGTGATCTCGACCGAGCCTTCGTGCAACCTCACGTGCTCCTTGACGAGCGCCAGGCCCAACCCGGTTCCGGGCACCGATGGGTCTGCGCCGCGTACGAATCGCTCGAACACCTGCTCGCGTTCCGCAGGCGCGATGCCCGGCCCCGCGTCGTCGACCAGGAACCGCAGCTCCGTGGCATCACCGGCGATGCGGACCTCGGTGACGCCGTCGCCGTAGTTGTCGGCATTCTGGATGAGGTTGATCAGCACCTGCCCCATCCGTCGCTTGTCGAGCTGCAGCTCGGTGGCCGCCGAGGGTTCGACCACGATCGGCACCTCGCCATGGCCGATGGAGGCCAGCACTTCGGCCACCAACTCGCGCGGTCGGACGGGCTCGAGGACCAGTTCCGCGACCCCAGCCTCGACTCGGGAGATCTCGAGGAGATCGGTGATGAGCTCCGTGAAGCGATCGATCTCGACCTGCAGGTGACCCAGCGCTTCGGTGCCTGCTGGCTCCTTCACCCGCCGTCGAGCAACCGAGAGCGAGGCGAGCATCGCCGCCAGGGGGGTGCGCAGCTCGTGACTGACGTCGGAGGCGAAGCGCGCCTCGCGCTCGATGCGCGTTTGCAACCCGTCGACCATGTCATTGAAGGAGTGCACCAGCGGCTCGAGGTCGGCATCGCCGTCACTCTCGAGGCGCCGGTCGAGCGCACCCTCGGAGATCAGGTTGGCCGCGTCGGCGGTTCGGCGGACGGGGCTCAGGATCTGTGCGCTCGCCCAGCGCCCCGCCAACAGCCCGGCCAGCGTAGTAACGACCGCCGCCAGGATCAGGGCCTGGCGCACCCCATTCACCGCCGCGGCAACCTCATCCATCGGGACCATTTCCACGTAGACCACATCGCCAGCGGCGCCGGCGAGGGGCACCCCCACGGCGACCGCCGTCCCCGAGCTGAGGGCGACCCGCTGGCGGGCCGCGCTCCCCGTGGCTACCCCCTCCAGCAACGATTCGGGGACATCGGTCCGGTCGCCGGTGACCGAGCTGGAGAACCACTGATCGCCCACTCGCAGCAGCGCAAAGCCCTGCGCAGAAGTCTGAGCATCAGCCAGCGCAGCGGTGGGTGCCCCTGGATCGCGGGTGAGGGCGTTGTCGACCGCACGCGCGTTCACGAACGTCTGACGCTCCACCACCCGCTCGCGCTGATGGATGAGCGTCGACCGGGTGACCTGGAAGCACACCACGGCGAGCAGCGTGGACAAGATCGCGGCCAACCCACCGAAGGCCACCATGGTGCGCGTTCGCAGGGGTGGACGCCACCGAACCAACGCGCCGTCACGCTCCGACATCCTCTGACTGTGGCAGGTCTGGGGTCCCAGCGCAGCGCCGCGCCCTGTCAGAGAGCGATAGCGTCCGCGATCGATGGCCTGCACGACCGACTGGAACCCCATCCTGCGCCACGAATGGGCCAAGTCGTACTGGGTCGACCTCCAGTCCTTCGTTGCCGAGGAGCGAGCCCACCACCAGGTCTTTCCCCCGGCTGACGAGGTCTTTGCGGCGCTCCACCAGACGCCCTATGCCGAGGTCAAGGTGCTGCTCTTGGGCCAAGACCCCTACCACGGGCCC
>Ga0105045_10003911_pt1 | contig 12894 bp, 12 predicted proteins | sample MAT02_FD_78089 | JGI IMG/M metagenome (GOLD analysis project Ga0105045, IMG submission 78089) | Freshwater microbial communities from Lake Fryxell liftoff mats and glacier meltwater in Antarctica - MAT-02 (megahit assembly) | ecosystem: Environmental > Aquatic > Freshwater > Ice > Liftoff...
ATGCTCGGCATGCTCGGCATGCTCGGCATGCTCGGCATGCTCGGCATGCTCGGCACAATGGATATGGGTGCGAGCGCGGCGTGAGCAACAAGGGGATGCAAGGTGCGCCACGCCACGCACCGGGGACGCGCGCGGTGGCGCGCGCGCGGTGTGCACCTCGCGCCGAACGGCTGAAGTATCCTGCCCGCCGCCATGGCCACCGACTCGCTCATCCCTGCAGACGCCCTCGAGGTCATCGAGACCCGTACGGAGCGTCTGTGGCTGCATCCGGAGGGCTACGTGCTCGCGGAGGTCCGCCCCGGGCTGGTCGCCGACCTCGAGGATGCGGTCGTCAATGTCGCGGCGGTCGGACAGCTCGCGGCGGGGCGGCGCATACCGCTGTTGCTGGACATGCGGGCGCACGCGACCTCGGCGACGCGCGAGTGTCGCGATTACTACGCGGGGGCCGAGGCGCAGATAGTCAACCTGGCGGTGGCGATGCTGGTGCGCAGCAACATCAGCCGGATCCTCGGCAACTTCTTCCTCGGGCTCAACAAGACCCGGTTCCCATTTCGCATGTTCTCCGACGTGGACGAGGCGCTGGCGTGGCTGCGGAGCTTCTCCGCGCCGGGTGCGTCGTAGGCGATAGCGAAGGCACCATGGATCAGCCCCGTGTACCCGCCGAGATCGTGACGCGCACCGAACGGATCTGGATGGAGGACGGCATCGTCCGCTGCGTGGTGTTGCCGACGCCGACGCATACGCTGGCCGACGCGCAGGAGAACTCGCGCGCCTTCAAGACGGTCACCGGGGGCGGACGGGCGCTGATGTTGCTCGACACGCGCGCCTCGAAGGGGCTCGACCGCGAGGCACGCCTGTACTACGTCCGTCCCGAGGCGGCCGGCGAGGTGCTCGCGCTGGCGATGCTCATCGACTCGCAGATCGGTCGGATCCTCGGCAACTTCTTCATGAACGTGAGCAAGCCGCCATTCGCGCTGCGCCTGTTCACGTCGGAGGCCGAGGCGGTCGCCTGGCTCAAGGCGCAGGTCACGTGAGCGCTCCAGCGAGGGTCCTTCGCGCTTGAGTCTGCCGACCGAGAGCCCCCGGGACGTGCGCATCGCCGCCCTGCTGCGCGCAGCAGCGGCGCTGGTGCCGACGGACGTGGAGGCGGAGGCTGACACCGACGCGCTCGCGCTGGCGGAGGCGGCGGTCGCGGCGGCGGGCCGCGAGCTGGCGCTGCAACGCGACTATCGGGCCCGCACCGACGGGCAAATGGAGGAGCTGTTCGAGACGATCACGGCCTATGCCGCGCTCGACTACCACCGCCGGGTGACGGTCCACGACGGCGACGACGACATCACCAACGCGATGTCGATCGGCCTCAACATGATGGGCGAGGAGCTGTCGCACACGATGACGCAACTGGTCGCGGCGCGAGACGCCGCGCTGGCGGCCAGCCGCTCCAAGAGCGCCTTCCTGGCCAACATGAGCCACGAGCTGCGCACGCCGCTCAACGCGATCATCGGCTACGCGGAGATCATCCGTGAAGACGCCATTGCGTCCGGACAGGAGGACCTGACCCGCGACATCAACCGGGTGATGTTCGCCGCGCGTCACCTGCTGCTGGTGATCCAGGACGTGCTGGATCTGTCGCGCATCGAGGCCGGCCGCCTCGATATCCGTCCCGAGCCGGTCGATCTGCGGCTGCTGGTCCAGGAGCTGCAGGACACGCTCCAGCCGTCGGTCACGGCCGCCGGCAATCGCCTGGACACCCGCATCGACCTCCGGCGGCCGACGCTGTGGACCGACCCGCTGCGCCTGCAACAGGTGCTGCTCAACTTGCTCGGCAACGCCAACAAGTTCACGCAGCAGGGCGACATCGTGCTGGCGGTGCGCGAGCTGCACGAGCGCGGCGTCGGATGGATCGTGTTCGACATCATCGACACGGGGATCGGCATCCCCGCCGACAAGCTCGATGCGGTGTTCATGGCGTTCACGCAGGCCGACAACGAGACGACCCGGCGCTTCGGCGGGACCGGCCTCGGCCTGACGATCAGCCAGCGCCTGTGCGAGATGCTAGATGGGACGATCGCGGTGACCAGCGAGCTCGGCAAGGGCTCGACCTTCACAGTCCGGCTGCCGCTGCGCTCGCCGCCGGTACAGCCGTTTCCAGGGCAATAGAGCCCGGTGCCGCGGTGGTGTCGATGCACCTGAGGACCTGTGCCTCGGCGGCTTGACGGGGCGCGTACTGCCGAGCCAGGCTCCGCGCCCATGGTGGCTCGTTTTCGTCCGGACCCGACCTTCTACCCGTCGCCGACGATGGCGATGCAGGCTCCCCCCGAGCAGCTCGCGTACGTGGCGATGCTCGACCCGACCGGCAAGGCGCGACCTGACGCGATGGCGGTGGTCGACCTCGACCCGGCCTCGAGCACCTACGCGAAGGTGGTCGGTCCCCCGGGGAGCGCGCCGAAGGGCGCTCGAGGGTATCATGCCGCATGTCCGCGATCCCGCGGGGAACACGACGATGACGCACGAACCGCTCGAGCCCCGGCTGGCGATGCAGTACGAGCCGACGACCTATCGTCGGCGCGTGGCGGGCCACGATGTCATCGTCCACTGCCACCACTACAACGCTCGCGTGCAGCGCACGACCGAGGGGGCCCGCGGCATCGACGGCCGCGGGATCCTGTGCGCGGCGGCCGAGACCGTGTTCTCCGATCAACTGACGAAAGTTCTCCGACCCGAGGATGACGAGCCGACCCGCTGGGCGCTCGCCGAACGCCTGTACGGCCACCTCGGCTTCGGGCGCGTCGACCTCGCGGAGATCGCCGACGGCAAGGTCAGCGCGAGCTCCTCGCACTTCGTCGAGGGCTGGCTCGCCGGGCTCGGCCAGAGCGAGCGCAACGTCTGCACCTTCACCGAGGGCTTCTTGCAAGGGGTCGTGCACGCGGTGACCGGCGCGTCGGTGCAGGTGCGGGAGACCGAGTGCATGGCCCGCGGCGCGACCTGCTGCCGCTTCGAGGTCGTGCACGGCGGCGACCCGCGCCGGCCGATCGCGCCGCTCGCCAAGGGCGACGCGCTGCCGATCCCCTGCGAGGCGGGCGGCCCATACCTGCGATCGGCCAACGTGGACGAGCAGGCGATCATCGACGCGGTGGTCGGCATGCCGATGGTCGGCGACGAGTTCGGCCTGATCCCGGCGTTTAGCGTGTACCTCGCGAACATGCCCGGAGATTTCTACAACCAGATCTGCATCGGCTTCGTCGAGGCGATGCGGGCGCTCGGGCGCGACAAGGCGGCGATGCGGCTGCTGATCTCGGACGCCGAGCACTGCGGCATGAACACTTTTCGCGGGATCATGCACTCGCCGGAGTGGGACGGCCTGATCGCCCCGATGGTCCAGGGCCGGGCCGACGCCCTGCACGCGATCATAGCGATCAGCAACGCGTTGGGTTGGGGCGACTGGCACGTCACGGCCCACACGCCGAAGACCCTCGCGCTCGAGTCGCGCTACGGCTACGAGGCGGTCGGCTACCGCGAGCACCGCGGCCAGGCCCACAGCCCGCAGTGCGCGATGCTCACCGGCGTCGCCGTCGGCGTGATGGCGCTGGTCCACGGCGAGGGCACCGTCGAGGAGCGCTTCGGGACCTTCGCCTCCAGCGAGGAGCGCTGCATCAGTTGCGGCGACTCGTCGTGCAACTTCAACGTCGAGCGCGTGGAGTAGCCGGACATGCGACGCGAGAAGGTCCCCGCCTGTGTTCACCCGGAGACCTACAAGTATTATCTCGAGCGCGAGGACGTGATGGCGACCTGGCACCGGCTCGCCGAGCGCTACGGTCAGCCGCGTCGGCACGCCGGCTTTCGGACCATGGAGATCGGCGCGCCGCGCTTCATCCTGCGCTCGACGCTGCTCGGTAATCCGATCACGGTGCTGCGCCGTCGTGACTGCACGCCGGCCGATATCCTCGAGCTGCACGCCCTGCTGGGATACCCGTGATGAGCGACCGCGTCGGCGCCACACCGTGGGGCTTCGGCCTCGAGATCGATGAACACCAGCGGATCGTCGCGGTGGCGCCGGGCCTGTGCGCGCGCCTGGGTTGCGAGGAGCGCAGCCTGGTCGGCCAGGGCCTCGACGACCTGTTCTCGCCGCGCGACCGCAAGGGCCAGCGCCGCAGGGGCCGCGCTGGCTGGCCCAAGTCGAGCCGCTGACGGCCGACGGCAACCTCATCTATCCACTATTCTCGGCCCAGTTGCGCGAGCATGACGCAGGGCGCCAGCGTGGCCCGGCACCTGCGACCGCAGGCGATCGTGCTCGGCGTGGCGCTCGTGGACCGTGGCGGCTGGACGACGCAGGCGCAGTTGCGCGGCGAGGTGGTCCTGCGCGGCGTGCCCGTGATCGTCGCGTCGTTGCTCGACGAGCAGGCGCGGGCGCTCGGGCTCGGGGCCTCGGCGTACCTGAGCAAGCCGGTCGACCGTGACCATTTGCTGACGGCGCTCGCGCAGATCCGGACCGCGTAGGACTGGCGACGGTCGGCGTGGTTGCGCATGTGTGATACCTTCGCGCGCGAAAGCGAGAATGAACGACATGCAGAGCGATCGGTCGACGATGCGACGGGGTGCCCGGATCCTGGGCCTGACGGGGTGCTGTCTGTGGCTGGCGGGGTGTGGGGATCCCGGCACGACGACCACCACCACGGAGTCGAGCACGGGCGAGGCCAGTTCCGCCGCCGGATCGACGACCGAGCCGGTCACGCCGACGACCACCGGCACGCCCGAAACATCGACTACCACGCCGACGACTGGCGCGACCACGTCTGCCACATCCACATCAGCCACGACGGAGCCGCTGACGACAGGCACCACCGACACGACCGACGGCACCACCGGCGGTGAGGGCGTGTGCGGCGACGGCGGGCTCGATCGCGGTGAGGAGTGCGACGAGGGGCGTGACAACGGGCCAGGGCAGGCCTGCACGCTCGAGTGCCTGTTCAACGTGTGCGGCGACGGTGACCTCGGGCCCGACGAGGCGTGCGACGACGGGGCCGGCAACGGGGACATGAACAGTTGCACGGACACCTGCGAGAACAACGAGTGCGGCGACGGCAAGGTCGGTCCGGGCGAGGGCTGCGACGACGGCAACCAGGAGGACGGCGACGAGTGCTCGAACAGCTGCGTGCAGTCGACCTGCGGCGACGGCGAGGTCGCGCCGACCGAGCAGTGCGACGACGGCGACCCCGACAACACCGACGAGTGCACGGAGAAGTGCACGGCGGCGGTCTGCAGCGACGGCTTCGTACAGCCGGTGGTGGGCGAGGGCTGCGACGACGGGGCTGACAACGCCGACAACGCGGCCTGCACGACGCAGTGTCAGGCGAACGTGTGCGGCGACGGCAAGCTGTACAACACTGGCATCGGCGCCGAGGCCTGCGACGACGGTCTGGGCAACGGCCCGGGCCAGGCCTGCAACGCGACGTGTCAGCTCAACGCGTGCGGCGACGGCGACAAGAGCCCCGACGAGGAGTGCGACGACGGCAACGGAGAGCCTGGCGACGGCTGCTCGGGGAGCTGCGCGCTCGAGGGCTGCGGCAATAAGATCGTCGATCCCGGCGAGACCTGCGACGACGGCAAGAACGGCGACAACGACGACGACTGCACCGACGCCTGCCAGGCCCCCGCGTGCGGCGACGGCTTCGAGCAGCCGAGCCTCGGCGAGGCGTGTGACCTGGGCGGTGCCAACAGCGATGTCGGCGCGTGCACCAGCGGGTGCGTCGACGCCGAGTGCGGCGACGGCCTGATCCAGCAAAACGTGGAGCAGTGCGACGACGGCCCCCAAAACGGCGCCGGCAAGGCCTGCAAGGGCAACTGTACGAGCAACGTGTGCGGCGACGGCGACCCGGGTCCGGGCGAGTCCTGCGACGACGGCAATCAGAGCAACGACGACGCCTGCACCAACGCGTGCAAGGGCGCGACCTGTGGCGACGGCTTCAAGCAGCTTGGTGAGGCCTGCGACCTCGGCGTCGACAACAGCAACGTGGGCGCCTGCACGCTGGCTTGCACGCTGCCCGCCTGCGGCGACGGCGTCAAGCAGCCGGGCGAGGAGTGCGACGACGGCAACCAGTCCAACAGCGACGCCTGCCTGGCGTCCTGCAAGCCGGCGGGCTGTGGTGACGGCCAGGTGTTCGCGGGCGTCGAGGAGTGCGACGACGGCAACATGGTCAACGCCGACGCCTGCACCAACATGTGCAAGGGCCCGACTTGCAGCGATATGATCCTCAACGGTATGGAGACCGCGCTCGACTGCGGCGGTCCGATGTGCAAGCCGTGCTCGGTCGCCGGGCTGGTGATCAATGAGATCGACTACAACACGGTCGGCCTCGACACGATGGGGACCGAGTTCATCGAGATCTTGAACAACACGAACGCCCCGATCAGCCTCACCGGACACAACGTGGTGCTCGTCAACGGTGCGAACAACGCGACCTACCTGATGATCAACCTGGCCCCCGCCGGCACGATCAATCCCGGCCAGTACCTGGTGATCGCCCCCGCTGCCTTCGTGGTGCCCAACGGAGTGCTCAAGGTCAACTTCGCCGGCATGAGCGATCAGATCCAGAACGGGGCGCCCGACGGCGTCGCGCTCGTCAACACGGCCCTGATGAAATTGATCGACGCGCTGTCCTACGAGGGGTCGATCACGGTGACGACGATCGCCAACGTCGGCACCGTCAGCCTGGTCGAGGGCATGCCCTTCCTCCCCGCCCAGTCCAACGCGATCAACGACTCGCACGCCCGCCTGCCCAACGGCTACGACGGCAACAACGCGGCCACAGATTGGGTGATCTCGAAGACCCCGACGCCGGGGCTGCCGAACGTGCCCTGAGGCGTGGGCGTGGGCCGCTCGCGGCGCGGGCGGCGGTTGCCGGGTTGCGGGCCCGTGCCACACTGCGGCGTGTCCTGGGCGATCCTGATCGTCGGTCTGACCGGCGTCGTATCCACGCTCAACGCGTTCTTCCCGGTCCGGACGCGCTGGCTTGCGATCTTCGGCTTCTTCGCCGGCTGGCTGACGATGGAGTTGACGCTGCACATCCTCGTCGGCAGCGCGGTGCTGCTGGGCGTGCTGATCGCGTACGGGGGACTACAGGAGTGGCCGGGACAGCTCGGTCTGGCCCTCGCGGCGGCGGCGGGCGGCGGCCTGCTCGGGCTCTACCTGCGCTCGCGAAAGGCGGTCGTCACCCTGCGTAAGTTCTACGAGTCGGCCAAGCTGCAGCTCGGGCCGGACGCCCCTCGCTATCCGCGCAGTCACATCGCCTTCCCGTTCCTGGCGTTTCACCGGCGCGACATCGAGGTGGTGCGCGACGTGCCGTTTAGCGAGGTCGCCGGGCAGACCCTGCGGCTCGATGTGTTTCGTCCGAAGGGGCTGAGCGTTGGCCAGCGCCGGCCAGCGGTGCTGCAGATCCATGGCGGCGCTTGGGTGCTGGGCTTCAAGGAGTACCAGGGGATCCCGCTGCTGTCGCACCTGGCGCTCCAGGGCTGGGTCGGGTTCAACATCGACTATCGCCTGAGCCCGAAGGCGACGTTCCCGGAGCACCTGATCGACTGCAAGCGGGCGCTGGCGTGGATCCGCGAGCACGCCGACGAGTACGGCGTCGACCCCGACTTCATCGTCGTCACCGGCGGCTCGGCGGGTGGGCACCTGGCGGCGCTGGTCGGGCTGACCGCTGGCGACCCGGAGTATCAGCCCGGCTTCGAGTCGGCCGACACGACGGTACACGCGGCGGTGGTGTTCTATGGCGTGTTCGACCTGACCAACCGGCTCGGCACGCGCATCGGAGGTTATCGCGAGATGCTCGAGCGCGTGGTGATGAAGCAGCGCTACGACGAGCGCCCGGAGCTGTTTCGCCGGGCCTCGCCGATCGACCGCGTACACGCGAATGCGCCGACCTTCTGTGTGATCCACGGGACCCGTGACACGATGACGCCGGTCGAGGACGCGCGGCACTTCATCGAGAAGCTGCGGGCGGTGTCGAAGAAGCCGGCGCTGTATATCGAGATGCAGGGGGCCGAGCACGCGTTCGACACCTTCCCGTCGGTGCGCACGGTGCCGGTGATCGAGGCGATCGAGCGCTTCCTCGATTCGCTGCACCTGGCCTACAGCGCCGGCAAGACCGACGCCCGCGGGGCCGTGCAGACGATGACCGAGATCACGGCGCCAACTGCCTGAAGAGCGAGGACCCCCGCGATGCAACGCATGACCGGAATGGACGCGAGCTTCTTTTACATGGAGTCGCCGCGCCTGCCGATGCACACGCTCAAGCTGGCGATCGTCGACGTCGCGGAGGTGCCGGGCGGGTACCGCTTCGAGCGCGTCGGCGAGGTGCTCGCGGCGCACCTGCACCTGCTGCCGGCGCTGCGTCGGCGCGCGCTGCCGGTGCCGCTCGGGCTGCATCATCCGGTGTGGATCGACGACCCGGCGTTTCGCATCGAGGATCACGTCGAGCGCGTGGTGCTGCCGGACGGGGCCGGCGACGCCGAGCTCGACGAGTTCGCGGCGCGCGTCTGCGAGGGCCCGCTGGACCGGACACGGCCGCTATGGATGTTGTTGGCGGTCGAGGGCCTGCGCGGCGCCGACGGCCACCCGCACGTCGCGTTCCTGGTCAAGCTACACCACGCGATCGCCGACGGGATGGCCGCGGAGCAGATGCTGCGCCTGGCGATGAGCGAGCTGTCGGGATCGACGCCGCTGGGCCCCGGCCCGGCGCCGCTGCCGGGAGGTTGGGAGCTGGCTCGCGCGGCGCTCGCCGACCACCTGCGCCAGCGCGCGAGCCTGCCGCACCTGCTGTTCACGACCATTCGCGGCGGTCTGCGGGCGATGTGGCTCACACGCCGCACGCAGGTGAAGGCGCCGCACCTGTTCTCCGCGCCGCGCACGGTGTTCAACCGCGAGATCTCGCGGCGCCGCTGCTTCGCCCGCGTCGACCTGCCGCTGCCGGAGTTTCGCCGGATCAAGGCCGTGCTGGGCTGCACGATCAACGACGTCGTGCTCGCCACGGTCGCCGGCGCGCTGCGAGCGTACCTGCTCGAGCGCGGCGAGGCGGCCGAGTTCCCGCTGATCGCGTCGGTGCCCGCGTGCACGGATCAGGACTTCGATAACTCGACCGCGGGCAACCACGTGTCGAGCCTCTACACCTCGCTGCGCGTCGACCTCGTGGACCCCGTCGCGCGCCTCCAGGCGACCAGGCAGGTGACGGACCTCGCCAAGGCCAAACACGAGGCCATGGGCCCGCATATGCTCTCCGACTGGATGGAGTTTAGTCGCCTCGCCCCGCACGCGTGGCTGTGGCGCCGCATGCTGCCGCGCCTGGCCCGCCCGCCGCTGCACCTGGTGGTCTCGAACGTGCCGGGGCCGCGCGAACCACTGACGATGGACGGCGCCCGCCTCGTGCGCCTGTCGTCGGTCGGGCCGCTGCTCGAGGGCGTCGGCCTCAACATCACAGTATGGAGCTACATCGACACGATGAGCTTCTCGGTGCTCGCGTGCCCGGACAGCGTGCCGGACCTGTCGCGGGTCATCGCGCTGCTGCAGGCCTCGCTCGCGGAGCTCGTGGCGGCCACGCGGACGAGCGATGGATCGATCGCGGCGGCGAGTTGACCCGACCTGGCGCCGCAAAATGGCAGAGCTTGCCAGCGCGCGCGTATGGCGCGTTTCGGGCCCCGATGTCGAGCAGCGCGACTTTTCTGATAGCCTGCGCGCACATGTCTCTCCTAAACGCCTCTCAACCAGCGCATCGCGCCGCTTTGAAGCGGTTCGCGGTGGCGTTGAGCAAGAGCGACTACCAGGCAAAGGCGCTGCTGCAAAATTTGAAGGAGGAGGACCGGCTTCCCGCGGATAAATGCGCGGCGTTCCATGCGGCCCTGATCCGGTCGCGGCAACGACGCTGGAAAGACCGGTTCATGGAGGCCGTTCCGGCGGCCCAACGGGCCGTCCAGGTCCCAACGCCACGTCCAGGCTGCATCGTCGGGACGTGGTGGCACCATGTCCCGCTGGGAGCGTTGGAGAAATATAACTACGTCTCCCTGGCGCTCCATCGATCCTCGCGCCCGCCGCCGCGCCTGAGATTACTGCGCCGGATCGGACGACCGGAAGCCGGAGCGGACCGCACATTTTGGATCACCGATGCGTCGGGCTCCGACGCTGATGACACGCGTGACCGTCTCGGCCTGTGCTTCATTCTCCGCGGGCAGCACCTGTACCGGATCGAGGTCGGGCTCGCGGCACCACACCGTGCGCTGTTCATTCCCACCGCGATAGACGCCGCTTTTTATCCGGCCTGGCGTCGTCCAGGGGCAGAGCACACCGAGGAATGTGGCATGACCCGTCACCTCGGGACCGATGTCGCCGCCGAGCGCGAGTTGTTGGCGCTCCCGGACGACGCGGATGCCCTGCAAGCGGAATATGTGGGTCCGATCAAGACCGATCCGCCGCGTGAGTACCTGCGTGCCCGGGGGATCCTATGACGACCGGAAGCTCCCTCGCTGGCCTGAGCGAGCCCAAGCTGCGCGCGTGGATCGTGGCCCGAATGCGCGGGCAAGAGGATCCGCCGATCGACGAGAGCCGCCTCGAGGGCCCGGACGACTATGTTCGCGCCGTCTATCAGGAAGCGGATGCCAGGTTTCGGGCGCGGATCGAGAAGGCGGTAATTGCCGCGCTCGAGGAAGTGTCCGCGGGCGATCTGAGCGCGGGGAGCGATGCTCGCGCGCTGCAGCATCTCTCGGCGCTTATTGACGGTATGGATCTCCGACGCGCCGCGCCTCGATTGCAGAGGATCGCGGAGCAGGGGGTATTCGGCGGGCAGGCCGGGCTCGACCCTGCCGCCGAGGAGATGGTACTCCTCGCGCTCGCGGGTCTGCAGGCGCCCGCGATTCTCTGGGCGAAGTGGGCGGCGCTGTGGCGCCAGGACGTGCCACGACTGTGGCCCGTGGTGACCGTCGGGCTGCGACTCTCCGATCCCAGCAAGGCGCTGGCGGTGGTTCCAGAGGCCGTCGAACGAGCGGCGAGTCACCCGGAGTTCCCGCTGGGTGAGGTTCTCTGGGCGTTTGCCACGGATGAGCGATATACGGGGAATGAGTTCGCGGGTGCGCTCGCTGGCTTGTCCGCGTCGGCGCTGGAGCGCTGCCGGGTCGCGCTACAGGAGCTCGGCGCGACGCCGGAGGAACTCGATGCCTGGGTGCCACGCCTGGCAGTCACCACGCTTCCGGACTGGGCGCGAGTGTGTTCGATGCGCGAAGTGCCACAGTTCACGGGAGCGCCCATATGTCGCTGACCCCGGAAGACCGGCGGGTCATCACGTTCTACTCGTTCAAGGGCGGGGTCGGACGCACCATGTTGATGGCGAATATCGCCTACCGCATGGCGAATAAACACGGTCTGCGCGTGATCGCGGTGGATTGGGATCTGGAGGCGCCGGGACTGCATCGTTTCTTCGGGGTCTCTTCGGAGGACGCCGCGAGAAAAAATGGCGTGCTCGACTACTTCGAGGCGTGGCGTGGGGCCGTGCAGGCGCAGGCTGCGGAGCCCCCAGACATCAGCCCCTCGATCATACCGATCACGGACGAGAAGCACGCGCCGAAATTCGGTTCCCTGTCCGTGTTGACGGCCGGAAGAATGGACGAGGGCTATGCCGGCCGTCTGGCGGGGCTCGACTGGAAGAAGTTTTATGAGAGCGACGGCGGAGCATCGGCCGTCGAGACGCTGCGCGAGCAACTTATCGACATGGCCGATGTGGTGCTGATAGACAGCCGAACCGGCTTCACGGATTCAGGGAGCGTCTGCACGTTTCAGTTGCCGGATGGCGTGGTACTGGTGACGGCGCCGAATCAGCAGTCGCTCGAAGGCATTGACCGCGTCGCGCGCATGATCGTCGGCACGAAGCGTGAGAGTCGTGACGGACGCGGAACGCCGCGACTGTGGTTCGTGACGAGCCGGATCCCGCTCGTTGAAGAGACCTATCTCGCCGAGCAATGGTTCGCGCGAAACGAGGCGTGGTTCGAAGCGGGCAAGCGGGATGGGCTCTGGCGGACTGACGATCATCCCGAGGGTCTGAGGAGCCACGGCATCCCGCATCGCGGCCGCTGGGGCTTTGACGAGGTGATCGTGAAGGAAGCCACGGGGGGGGACCCCCATGATCTCCTCGCCTCGCCGTATGATCGATTCGCGGAGACGTTGCTTCGGTGGCTACGGGGCGAAGCACCCATGGGCGCGTCCGAGCTTCGGGGCACTCCGCAAAGAAAGCCGGACTATCGCGACTTGGCTGCGCTGGAAACTTATGTCGCCGATGCCGAGCGAAGGGGCGACATCCATGGGATGGCTGTTGGGCTAACCAAGCTTGCAGTGGGACTCGTCACTGCAGAACGAACGGAGGAGGCCGTTCGCAAGGTGGAGCAAGCCTGTGGTATATTTCTTTCGCGGGGAGCGCGGGAGGAGCACGCAAGGGCCCTTTACGTGCTCGGCTGGACCTTACATAATCGCCGGCGTTACGAGGAGGCCGCGCAGGTCTTAACAAAGGCCTTAGCTGAGGCTGGTGATCTGGGATTGCGAGAATTGGCGGCGCATCTGCTGGTAATGCTTGCCAGGACGACATGGGAGCTGGGGCACCCTGATGCCGCCAGGGCGTTGATCAGAACTTGTTATGAAATTGCATGCGGACTGGACGAGAGCCGAGTGAATCTTCTGATGTGGCTTGTAGGCGATTCGTCCGTGCTACTCGAGGACGTGCCGCTTGCGGTCGAGGCGCTTCGAAGAGCGCTCCGTGGTTCGCGGAGCCAAGGGGAGACCAACACCGAGGAACTTGCGCTAAATAGGCTGATCGGGCTCGCCGATGCAGGAGAGAACATCGACGAGACTGGTGAGTTGCGGGC
>Ga0105045_10003912_pt1 | contig 12894 bp, 9 predicted proteins | sample MAT02_FD_78089 | JGI IMG/M metagenome (GOLD analysis project Ga0105045, IMG submission 78089) | Freshwater microbial communities from Lake Fryxell liftoff mats and glacier meltwater in Antarctica - MAT-02 (megahit assembly) | ecosystem: Environmental > Aquatic > Freshwater > Ice > Liftoff...
AACAATGTTAGGTGTTGGATTTGCATACAAATGGTTTTCATTGCGGCTAGCTGGAGCAGTAATTGGTAATTCCAGACCAGTAAGTCGTTTCGGTAAGGCAAATTACATCGATTTAGGTTTGAATTTTTCATTTAAAAAAATGCATTATGAACTTAATCTAAGAACCTATACAGGCTATGTTGTAATGAATGCAAAAGATTGGGACACCACGCTAAACAATTTAAAACCAAATGATATTAATCAAACAATCGGCAATTACAATATCTCTTTGGCTGTTTGGTATTTTGACAACCGCAATTTTAAAATCAGTCCATTTAACGGAATTCGAGGCAGATACACAAAAAAGGTTACGACTTGGTATTTGGCAGGAAAATTAGACGTTTACGGATTACAGAATGAGAAAGGGAGCATTATACCGAATCAATTAATTGATACAATGAATTCTAAAACAGCATCTTCATCACTTTCAGCAATCGATATAGGTGTAATTCCTGGAGTTGGTCATGTCGGAAATTTTAAAAGCAATTGGCAATATGGTGCGATGTTAGCTTTTGGTCCAAAATTACAAATCAAATCTTACATACTGAACGGAACACCAACAAGCTTGCTGGGCATTGTTGCTCGATACGACATAAAAATGATGTTTGGTTATAATGTACCGAAGTGCTTTGCTCTTTTCAGTTTAGAATTTGACAATAAGAGCATAGGATTTGGAAAAATGAAATACCGCCAATCATTTTACAGTATGCGATTGTCGCTGGGTTATCGTTTTAACGAGAGAAAAAAGGCTTCTAAACCTAGGGATGTTGAGCAGAATTGAAATCGATTTTTGTTATAAATGTTATAGAAATGACTTGTTTGGCTATTGAAACATGAGATGTGTAAAATTTGAACTGCAAAGATAAGAAGGTTGCGGAGGAAAAACTGTTAATTACGAATTACAAGTATATGCAAAAGTGAGGGTACTATTATCAGGGCACAAATACTATGAGCTTCGCTACTACGTTAGCTGTGTAATATTACCCTGTAAACATGAAATTTTAAAAATTCTCTATCAATTCAAAAACCGACTTTCTGAAATTTTCACTTTCCAAGACTTTCTGAACTCGCCCAAACTTTTAATCAATGGATCATAAATAAATGAATCTCCAAATTCTGCCAAATCACTAAAATGAACGATTCGTTTTTGATTATCATTTTCTATCAACATATTCAAGCGACTAAAAAAATCAAGCTGAAAAGTTTTACCCAATTGTCGAATAAAATGGACAGATGTATCAATCGAACATCCTGATGCTTTCACTTTCGCTTCATCAACAACCAAAACAACAAAGTAATCTTCAAGAATTGCCGATGTGCCAAATAATTCATCTCCATGCGCAGCCCAACCAGAAATAAATAAATCCAACTTCTTTTGCATTTCAATCTGACTTTCCGCAGAAATTGGTGTTTGTGATTGATAAATCCAAACTTTACTTGATTCGGGAAGATTTGGGAATAACATTATAATTCTGCTGCGTTTGCAATTAGTTCTGCAACATCCAACACTTGGATTTCACTTTCCTTGTTGAAGTTCTTTACTCCATCCGTCATCATTGTATTGCAGAAAGGACAGCCAGTTGCGATGATTTCAGCCTTCGTTTCCAATGCATCTTCAGTTCGTTCAACATTGACTTCTTTATTTCCTTTTTCAGCTTCTTTGAACATTTGTGCCCCACCAGCTCCACAACAAAGACCATTTGTTTTGCAACGTTTCATTTCGACTAATTCAGCGTCCAATTTTTCAATTAACATACGCGGAGCTTCGTAAACATCATTGGCACGTCCTAAATAACAAGGATCATGAAAAGTGATTTTCTTTCCTTTAAAAACGCCGCCTTCAACACTCAATTTACCTGTATTAATTAAATCCTGAATGAGTTGTGTGTGGTGAATTACCTCATAGTTCCCTCCTAGTTGAGGATATTCATTTTTCAAGGTATTAAAGCAATGAGGACAACCAGTAACGATTCGTTTCACTTCATATCCATCCAAAACTTGAATGTTCATCATGGCCTGCATTTGGAACGTGAATTCGTTTCCTGCTCTTTTTGCAGGATCACCTGAACAGCTTTCTTCTGCACCCAAAACAGCGAACTTCACATCGCAATGATTTAAAATCCGAACAATTGCTTTTGTTATTTTCTTTGCTCGATCATCAAAACTACCCGAGCAACCAACCCAAAAAAGGATGTCTGGTGTTTCTCCGTTGGCCATCATTTCAGCCATTGTTGGTACTTTTAGGTTCATATAATATTTCGTATAGAAATGATAAAATACAATTTTTAATCTTCACTCGCCCAATTCATCCGATCAGTCGGTGAAAATTGCCAAGGTGCGCCATTATTTTCAATATTCGTCAACATTCCAGCCAACTCTGAAGGCATTTTAGATTCTTCCATGACTAAATAACGACGTAAATCAATAATGATTGATAAAGGGTCAATATTTACTGGGCATTCTTGGACGCATGCGTTACACGATGTACATGCCCAAAGTTCTTCTTCTGAAATATGGTTAAAAAGCAATGACTTTCCATCATCGTAATCTTTTCCATGTTTTCTAATGTTTTCTCCAACAATTTCCAATCGGTCACGTGTATCCATCATGATTTTTCGTGGTGAAAGTAATTTGCCAGTTATATTCGCTGGACATGCTGCGGTACAACGACCACATTCAGTGCAACTATAAGCATCCATTAAATTTTTCCAAGTCAGATCAGTGACATCTTTCGCTCCAAATCTTTGAGGAGCAGCATCCCCGTCAGCTGGAAGAGCATAAGGATCTGCTGTTGGATCAAGCATTAATTTCACTTCGTTCGTAACAGCTTCCAAATTCGTAAATTGTCCTTTCGGGTTTAAATTTGAATACCACGTATTTGGAAATGCTAAAACGATATGTAAATGTTTTGAAAACGGTAAATAATTCAAGAAAACGAAAACCATCAAGATATGTCCCCACCAACCAATGCGCTCAACAATATGCAATGCGCCATCACTTAAAGAACCAAAAAGTCCTGGTCCAACAAATTGAGTAATCGTGAATCCAAAACTACCATCGCCTAAGTTCGCTGCATGAGACAAGCCACGATTGTATAGAACTTCATCTGCTCCATTCATCATAAAAATGCAGCTAATCAAAAGGATTTCAAAAAATAAGATAAGGTTTGCGTCAAGCTTTGGCCAACCATTCATTTCGCTCATAACCAAACGAGGGACTTTCAATAAATTTCTTCTTGCCAAAAAAGCAAAAGTAGCAATGAAAGCTAGAACGGATAATATTTCAATAAAACTAATGATGAACGTATAGAATCCACCTAAGGATGGTCTAAAAATTCGGTGACTACCAGCTACACCATCAATAAATATTTCGATTAACTCAATTTGTGTTATAATAAAAGCCGCATAAATAGCAAGGTGCAAAAAGGCGGATATTGGTCGCTGGAACATTTTTTTCTGACCAAAAGCAACAAGCAACATCGTTCTCCAACGCTCTTTTCGATTATCTGTAGGACTGATATCCCTTCCTAAAAGAATATTAGACCGAATTTTTGACACGTTCCATGCAAAAAAGCCGAGACCAATTATTAATAAAACCCCGAAGATAATGTTTGACATCATGTTAATGCGTTGTTGAATCCAATAGTTGTTTGAGCTTTCGTTCTTCTGACGGAGACAATGGCACACCTTTCGTTTTAGCTCCAAACACAGAGAAATGAATATAGCGTTCTGGGTGAATTTCAATATCCTCTACCAAATTTTGAAGTTTTTTATTCGTTGTGTTTAATTCATTGTATAATTGTTCATCAGCCATTAGTTTACCTAAAGTTCCTTCTCCGCTATTAATTGCGTCCAGAGTTTTATTGAATTTCTCCAGCGCACCTTTCGCTTGTGCAATTGTACCTGAGAAATCAGCTGTTACTAGGTCGTCTGTTATTTTTTTAGCATTTCCAATCAAACCTGTTATTTGATTGTTACTTTTTTGTAAATTACTCGTAATTCCTTCCACATTCGCAAAAATATTTCCAAGTCTTACTTTTTCAGAAGCAACGAGTCCTTCAACTTCTTCCGCAACGTTACCTAATTTTTTAATTGCGCCTTGTAATTCTCGCATCGTACCTTTCAATTCGGTAGTCGCCGTTGTGTCCCAAAATGACGAAACTTGATTAATAAAATTATCTAGCGAACCAAGAGCTGCTTGTACTTTATTTACGATTGGATCAACCGCTGTTTTCACCTGAGCCATGAGGTCTTCATTCACAACACCTTGAATTTTATCTCCCGGTTTGTAATATCCTTTATCGATATTTAATGAAGGTGTAATGACCAATCCTTTAGTTAACAAATCCACTCCACCAGCTTCAATTATTGAACCTTTCGGGATTTTAAAATTATCATCTTGAATATTAAATTCCATGATAACTTGTTTTTTAAGATCTTTAGAACCAGTGAGGGTCACATTAAGTACTTTTCCAACAACGACACCATTCACATAAACCGATGTTGCACCAGTTACACCACCTGTATGTGCAAAATAGACGTAATAGTTATCATCTCCTCCAAAAAAACTATTTCCTTTGAGGAAATTCACTCCAGCCACTAACAAACCAATCGCAGCAATCGCAATAACACCAGTCTTAATTTCCTTTGATATTTTCAAAACTTCTATTTTTCTGCTAATTTAACTGCTTTTTCCAAACTTATGCGCTCATTTCCAAGAAAGGCAATAACAAATGCATGTTGAAAACCTGAATTGCGCAGTTCATTTTTATAACTATTTGCATTCGAGAAATTATTTTCAAAAACTCCTACGGCGTATTTATACAATCCTTCTTGCTGATACTCAAACACTTGCATACCTTTAAATTCTGGCGAACTTGTTTCAATTTTTGATGCTGAAGTTTTGACTTGCACTCTGTAAATAATTTTGGAAGGATCTACTTTCAATTCCGTTTTATCTGTTTCTTTTTTAACAATTACCTTCGGATCTTCTTTTTTTATAATGGGACTTTCATCGTTCATACTGTTTCCCTCTAGCTCATTTTTATATTTGTTAAAGGCAACAAACATTGCATTTGCCATTTTTTCTTGCGATTCTTTCGATCCTAAAAATTTTTCTTCTTCTGGATTTGTCAAGAATCCTGTTTCAATCAATACACTTGGCATTGTTGTTTTATATAAAACTAAAAATCCAGCTTGTTTTACTCCACGATCATAGCGACCTAAAGCTTTAAATTCTTTTTGAACTTTACTCGCAAAGCTGATACTTTGATCTAAGAAAACGGATAATTGTAATTGGCGGGCGATAATTGCATCGGGCGATAAATCGAAATCCTTGTATTTTTCTCCTTTATCTTCTTCCAAATAAATCGTTGCATTCTCTCGTTCAGCAGTTTGCTTTTGAGAATCAGTCCTGTGAAGTCCTAAAACATAAGTTTCAGCACCATAAGCAGTTGGTCCAGCTGCATTGGCATGAATACAAATAAATAAATCCGCACTATTCCGATTTGCAATTTTTGCACGTTCATCCAATTCAACAAATACATCTTTGTCACGTGTGTAAATCACTTTGATAGTTGGATACTGTTCTTTTATTTTTTTTCCTAAAATTAATGCCATCGACAAACAAACATCTTTTTCATTATTTGAGGCTCCATGACAACCAGGATCTTTCCCTCCATGACCAGCATCAATGCAAACTACTTTGATTGCACCACTAGCCAACTCGTCAGTCTGAGCACTTGTTAAAAATGCACAAAAAGCAACAAACACAATTAAAATGGCATGAATACTGTAATTTGACCTATTTTTTCCCATATCAACACGGTAATTTTTTAGTTTTGTACACTTCAATTTTAAAACCATACACAAAGATATTTTAAACTCTTGTTCAAAAAGCGTTCCATATTGTTAATTATCTTCTATTCATTGTTAATAATGTTTAGAAATTCAAGCTTATACGCTCAAGACACTGTCTACGTAAATGATGATAGCATGGGTGATATTAGCCGTTATGGTGCGCGCGACTCTCTTTTTGCGGATATAAAAAAGAAGCAATTACACCTGTATGGAAACGCATTTGTAGAAACTGAAGGTGTAAATTTAACCGCTGGGTACATCCTAGTTGATTTAGATAAAAACGAATTATTGGCCACCTTTGCTTACGACAAGGACAGTAATGTTGTGGAAAAACCTCTTTTCAAAGATGGATCTGATGAAATAGAGGCAAATACAATCAAATATAATCTAGACACAAAAAAAGCTTACATCGAAGCGGTGAAAATTGTTCAGGAAGAAATGTTTTTATATATGGGAACGGCAAAACGGCAAACGAATGAAGATATTCATTTCAAAAATGGACGTTTTACAACCTGCGATTTAGAAGAACCACATTATCACTTTCAATTATCAAAGGCTGTTTTGGTTCCCGATAAACGAATTGTTACTGGACCAATGAATCTATGGATTGCAAATGTTCCTACTCCTCTTGGTTTACCCTTTAGTTATATCCCACAGCAGGAAGACCGAACACATGGAATCTTATTCCCTCAAATTGTTCCAACATCTATATGGGGGGCGGGTTTAAATGATTTAGGTTATTATTTCCCTATCAACGACTTTGTTCACACTTCTCTCTATGTGAAAGGCTATACACGAGGAAGCTGGGGTGTGCGAGATGTTACAGAATATACAAAACGTTACAAATACAGAGGGAATTTTGATGTTGGCTTTGAGCAATTCAGGCGTGGATTCACAGAAGATTTGAGAATTAATAAATTCACCATTATCTGGAATCATCAAAAAGATGCTAAGTCAAACCCATATTGGAATTTCAGTACAAAAGTGAATTTTGCATCAAACAATGACAACAAACAAAATTTGGATCCAAACAATCAAAATTATTTTCAAAATACACTCGTTTCTGATATCAACTTAAACCGAAGTTTTCCAGGTAAACCTTATCGAATGGGAGCAAAAATTGCATTTAGCCAAAATTCCCAATCAAAAAACATTTCCCTAACAGCGCCAAATGTGAATTTCAACACTTCTCAGTTCTTTCCTGTTAAGAAATTTTTTCAAGGGAGTCAGCCATGGAAACAGATTTTTCAGCGACTTGGAGTTATTTATAGTATTGAGGGAGAAAACAGAACTACGTTTCAAGATTCATTGCTCAAACAAAGCAGATATGGCATGATAGGATCTCAGTTTATCAACGGAGTTCAGCAACGTGTAACAATCCAAACAACTGGCGGATTATTCAAAAACATTTTGAAAATTACCCCGAGTGTAAATTATAGTACCAAATTAAATTTCCAACAGACAAGAAAATCGTACAATCCTGCTCTCAATCAAACCAATACCGACACACTTAGAAAAGCTGGATTGGCGCATGATTTATCGTTTAATATTTCAGGAACAACTGTACTATATAATTATTATCGTTTCGTTGGTAAACACAAACCAATTATGCGTCATGTGATGACACCGAACATTGGCTTTAGTTACATTCCAGCTATAAATAGAACCATCACCGATTCCATTGGAGTTAATCAACAGGTACAAACATATTCTCCCTTCGAAAGAAGTTTATATTCCAGTTCTGCGAACACCCAAGACAGAGGCTTGATTACTTTTGGATTGAACAACAACTTTGAATTTAAGCGGAAATCCGAAAAAGACACCTTAACTGGATTCAAAAAAACAAGAATTATTGATGCATTGTCCCTTAATGGGAACTACGATATTTTCAAAGATTCGATGAATTTATCCAACATTGCTCTAAATCTTAGAATTAGTCCTTTTCCTTTTGTGAACTTTGTGGCGGTTTCTAACTTTAGTCCTTATGCGTGGAATGACTCAACGGGAGCAATCACTTCGAGTTACGCAGCACGAAATGGTCAAGGAATTGGTCGAACATTAAATAATTCATTTGCAACAACTTTAACGCTTACAGCTAAAACAAGTCGAGCAAAAATTGAAGAAAATAAGCAAGTCGTTTCTGAAAATTGGAATGCTGATTTCGACTATTTCTATTTACATCCTGAATTTATTGTTGACTTTGACATTCCTTGGAAAGCCTCCTTTTCGCACGTTTATAGCTTAAACCGAAATACAAATAAATCACTTGCAAACAATAAGGAGTTCGACCAAGTTCAAACAATTATGGTAAACGGTGATATTAGTTTCACGAAACGTTGGAAACTTTCTGGAACAATCAATACCGATTTGAAAGATTTACGCGTTACAAATGCTAATTTCATGCTGACAAGAGATATGCACTGCTGGAACCTCTCATTCAATTGGACGCCCATCGGTTTCAATAAAAGCTTCTTGTTGACTATTCGAAATTCATCGTCAATATTTAAAGATGCTAAATTGGATTTCCGAAGACCACCAGCATTTTTGTAACTTTGAAGAATCTAACTATTCACTCAAAAATTGTAAGTATTGATTGATATTACATTTCGCTCAAAAAAGCAACCCGAAAAAGGCGATTTACTTGTCTCGGATCCATTTGCGAATGATCTTTATTTTTCGCGTTCTGTTGTCTTGCTCTGCGACCACGACAAATCAGGTAGTTTTGGTTTTGTGCTAAATAATATGTTGGATGTGAAACTCCATGATTTAGTTCCGAAATTCCCAAATAAAGAGACGCGATTAGCACTTGGCGGACCAGTTGATAAAGACAGTATTTTTTACATTCATTCATTCGAAAACATAACTCGAAGTCAAAAAATTTGTCGAAATCTATTCTTTGGCGGCGATTTTCAAGCAATCATCGATCGAATCAAAGAAAAACCTGAAAACAATTCAAAAATCCGTTTTTTCCTTGGTTATTCTGGCTGGTCAGCAAATCAGTTGACGGAAGAAATGAAAAACAATGCGTGGGTTGTTTCGGACACAATCGATTACAAGGATGTATTTTTGAGTAATGATAAATCGCTTTGGAAAAAAATCATGGCGCAATTAGGAAAGAAATTTGAATTGATGTCGAATTTTCCAATCGACCCAAATAATAATTAACAAACTGATAATTTCCTCATTACGTCCCAAAAAAATGACAATCTTTTCTTGCATGAAAAATGATTTATTTTTACTTTTCTTTTTTCCTCAATTCGACTTGTCAATTCATGGAGACAAATAAAAACAACACTTCACAGCTTAAACAAGTTTACTTACTTGTCTCTATAAATACAGCTATTTATTGGAGCTTCGGTGGTGTTTAAATGTCATTGAGGGACTATCCAAAAGCGGAAAAACAATGTCAATAAGGACATGCAATTAATCTAAACAACACTCACCTCTTTACCGATTTCGGAACATACTTTACAGCTCAGTATTACGGACTACAACTGATTGACGAAAAATCTGTGTTAAAAAAGATTACAGTAAGGTTATTGTGAACTGTTAATCGATACTAATAAGCGTTGATTTCCTCAGCAGAAACATCTTTTGGAACATACCCAAAAACACAAGGCTCATTGAGTGAAAGTATGACCATAATTTCTAAACCTCCTTTGGAACGCTACTCATAATTAATAATTTTCAATTGAATTCGTGAGAATGCTTCGTTAAGTTGATTCAAAACCAATCGTTCTTCAAGCGCATAAACGCATTATATAAATCTTGGAACGAGTTGTGTAGCGCTCCAAGGTGATGGTGTAGTTTTCTTATTTGAAAAACATCTTTTTTAGTTTAAATGAGCTGTCATATACTGAAAAAGAGTATTTTTAGGTCATGAAAATACAAATCAGGTTATCGAAGCTTCTGTTCTGGAGCAGTTGCGCAAAATTGACGACTCAGTACTGAAATGATTTTCTTGTCCTATTAAAAGCATAACTTTAAACATAAAAATTGTAAATTAGAAAGTCTAAAAATGAGAATTAATTCAACTAAAAAATTGATATGATAAAAAAGTTATTTCTTTGGGTAATTAGTTTAACATGCCTTAGTACTCATGCATCCGCTCAGAGTTTGGCTACCCAGTTCAATACCATTTCCGCAAACAACGACATGATGGGTGGTTCTTTGATTGTTTTTTGCGAAAATGGAATAATAGAAAACCTGTCTATAGGAAAATCTGATTTCTCCCGAAACATAAATAGCACAACAGACACAAAGTATCGCATTGCCAGTGTTTCTAAAACCATTACAGCAATTGCCATTATGCAACTCGTAGAACAAAACCTCTTGGATTTAGATGTCGATATTAGTTCAATTTTAGGGTACAACGTCCAAAATCCAAACTATCCTGCTCTACCCATTACGACAAGAATGCTACTGTCGCATACCTCTTCAATTATTGATGGCTCCAGCTATGCCAGTTTCCTTGGTGCAACAGTAAATAACAACCCAATTCCTAATTTAAGCGAAATCCTAACGCCAAGTGGGGCGTATTACACAACGGGACAATTTAACAATACAGTGCCAGGCTCCTATTTTAATTATTCAAACATCAACTATGTAATTCTTGGAACTATTATAGAAAAGGCTTCCAATTTGCGTTTTGACATATACTGTAAACAGAATATAAGTGATCCGTTGGGAATTGACGCTTCCTTTAATGTAAATGATTTAGCAGATATTGACGAGCTTGCTGTGTTATATAGAAAAATTAGTGGAGTTTGGACTCCTCAAGCTGATAATTATCTTGGCATACAGCCAGTTTTCAATAATCTTAGCGGTTATGTTCCAGGCACAAATGGAGGAAGATTTGGTCCGCAAGGAGGCTTTCGATGTTCTGGTCAACACCTTGCTAAAATATTTCTTGTTTTAATGAACAAGGGCTCATTCAATAATGTAACACTCCTTTCAGCAGCCAGTTGTAACGCTATGTTCGCCAATGAATGGACATATAACAGTAGTAATGGCAATAATTACTTCGGACTTTTTAGAAGCTGGGGTCTTGGAATTCATCGCATTACCTCCACTCCTGGTGACGATATTGCGCTCTCAGGAAGTAATTCAATGCTTGGTCATACTGGTGAGGCTTACGGATTGGTAAGTGATGCCTTTTTTGATACACTAAGAAAAGTAGGTTTTGTTTTTATGAATAATGGTGTAGGAGTAGGGTATCAAACCAATAACACCTCTATTTTTTATACCGTTGAGCAAGAGATTTTTGATGCTATCGAAAACCACGGTAATATCAGTAATTGTTTACTAAATGTTAGTCTAAATGAAATTAGTGAACCCGTACCATTTGTGTATCCAAATCCGGTAGTGGATTTCCTATATATTTCCGAAAACTTTTCTCAAGAAGAATTTAGTAGCATTCGAATACACTCTTTAGATGGGAAACTGGTTAAAAGCACTGTTATAAGTAAAGGGGATACAAAAATTGACATTCAAGAATTACGGAGTGGTATGTATGTCCTTGAGTTAAATCATAGTGCTTACAAATTCATAAAAGAATGAATGATAGATTGTAAGCTTATTTCAAAAGTTACTATATAAACCATCGAATAGCTAAAGGCACCTCCCCAAGAGTCGGGATTTTCTTGCTCTGCAGAGACATTAGTGGTTAGTCAAACAAGCGGTTCTTCGCTTGAATAGTTATGGTAAAAACCGTTACTATCTAAAAGCCGCAAAACACGAATGACTTGATTTACAATCATTTGATTAACAATGCTTTGAAATAGACGAGAGTGGGTCTCTTGCTGTCGATTTTAGGAGCCTGTCCCGTTTTACGGGAAGTAGTTACCACCTTAGCGAAGCGACCTCATGAACGTCTCTAATATAAAAACTTGTAAATAAACCACCTTATGCTGCAAGATTTGGAAACTGATTTGTGGAGAGCGCTTAGAAAAAAAACGGAAGCAATGACTTCTTTAGGCAAGAACACATTGAGCTGAATCCCGAAAGTTTTCGGGATGAATCCATTATGAAGCCTCATAAGGGCAATAGAATATGTCAAAAGTGGGTGTCAAATTCACCCTCAATTATGGCGCTATTAAATAATTTCGACTTCTCTGAGATGGATAGGGACCAAGTATCGGAATGCCCAACGATTTATTATCCTGTAATTTTCAACTTCAGATCATTAATAATAGAATGCCATTCTGCTTTTTTAAAATCTCTTAATACTGATAAAGGCGCATCATTTTTATTAAGTTTGAATTTAATTTAATAAGTGGTTTTATCGAATAATAAGAGATGGTATTTCTTTAAAAATCCTTTGTAATAGTGTGGCTTCGTTTTTATTGCACAATTTAGTAAATCTTGAATTCAATTATATAATTTTCTCTAAAATGATTTCAAAACAATAATCCTTGAACAATGTTAATTTATAACAGTTGGTAAAATCCATTTTTAAAATCCTCGAATCGAAATTTCATTTGATAACCGCTGCAATTGATTTTGTCATATCGAATACAATCCTCTTTTAAATCAGCACCATATAAATTTGTTTTAAAATTTTCTTTTTTTGATCATTATGCTACTGCTTTGAATCAATCTACTGCTCCGCAACCGATTTCATAATCGTATAAACATGTGATTTATTTGTTACAATTTCATTTATTCCATTTGTAGAAACAGAATGGCCACCCAAACACTTATTTATAAATTCCAGTTCTCCGAAATTGCGATAAATTAGGTTTTTTGCAGGTCAAACGCATTAAAAATTTCAAAGTTATAGGGTGTAAAATTACGCTTGTTTCTTTTACCGCTATGAACGCAAAGGAAAAACAGAAAATTTATATGTTTTTTTTGGTAATCGCTTTGCGTTCATTGCGTTCTTAGGTGTTGTTTTTTTTAGTGCTAATTTTTAAGGTTAATTTAGAATTTATTTATTTCTCAAAAGCATTGATTAGCAGGGGTATATACGATTTTAAAAACACTTATCAAAAGAATA
>Ga0105045_10003913_pt1 | contig 12894 bp, 13 predicted proteins | sample MAT02_FD_78089 | JGI IMG/M metagenome (GOLD analysis project Ga0105045, IMG submission 78089) | Freshwater microbial communities from Lake Fryxell liftoff mats and glacier meltwater in Antarctica - MAT-02 (megahit assembly) | ecosystem: Environmental > Aquatic > Freshwater > Ice > Liftoff...
GGCGTGGGTTGCGGGGGGGCCACCAGGGGCCGACGCCGGGGTTTTTTTTGGGTTGGGCGTGAAGGGGGGGGGGGTGGGGGGGGGGGAAGGTTGGGTGGGGGGGGGGTTGGGGGTGGGGGCTGGCGGGATTGTTGGGGGTCGCGTTCCGGCTGGGGGACGGGCAGTTTGCGCGGGCGGGGCAGACCATCGGCTCGGCCACCGGGCTGGACCGGATTGGCGAGGCGGCGGTGTTCGAATTGCCCCATACGGGGGGGAATTATCTGTTGCGCGAAATGATTTATGTCGTGGGGCGCAAGCACGGGGCCAAGCTGCGGATCATCGCTGTCGTGGCGGTCGTGGGGGGGGCGGGGCTGGCGCTGGTACCCCAAGCCTTGCCCGTGGCGGCGGTGCTGCATCTGGGCGGGGCACTGATGGCGCGGTGGTTGTTTTTTGCCGAAGCCGAGCATGTGGTGGGGCTGTACTACGGGCGCAGGTAGGCGGTCAGCCGGTTCAACCCATGCGCCGCGAGCCCCGCGACCAAGCCCCAGAACGCAGCCCCGATGCCAAAGGCCGCCACGCCGGACCCCGCGACCGCCAGCGTCACCACCGCCGCGAACCTTGTATCCACAGGCACGAACGCCCCGGTCAGCGCGCCCATCAGCGGGCCGAGCAGGGCCAGCGCCACCAGCCCCGCCATCAGCGGCGCCGGCAAAGCTGCCAGCAGCGGCAGGATGACGGGGCTGAGCAGACCCAACCCCCCCCAGACAGCGCCATAGGCCAGCCCGACTTTCCAACGCTGATCGCGGTCGGGGTGCAGGTCGTCGCCCAGGCAGATCGCCGCCGTGATCGCGGCCATGTTGACGGGATGCGCGCCAAACAGGGCGGACAGGGCCGACAGCCCCCCCGTCACCATCAGCGCAGGCCGCACCGGGGGGGTATATCCCGCCGCGCGCAGCACCGCAAAGCCCGGCAGGTTTTGCGACGCCATCGTGACCAGATACAGCGGCAGTCCCAGCCCGATCAACACCTGCGGCTGTAATTCAGGGGCAATGAAGGTCATATGGGGGAAAGGCAAGCCGAGCGCCGGCAGCACCGCCGCCCCCAGTCCGAAAGCCAAAGCCAGCCCGGTGCCAAGCGCCGCCAGCACCGCCATCGCCGGGTTCCACAGTCGCACCAGCGCAAATACCGTCACCATCGGCAGGATCAGAGCGGGCAGGGCCTGTGCCGCCAGCGCGCCCTTCAGACAAAAAGGCAGCAAGACGCCCGCCAGCATCGCCGCCGCCACGCCATCGGGGATCATCGCCACCAGCCGCCCCAAGGGGCGCACCACTCCGGTCAGAATGATCAGCAGGCCCGCCAGCACAAAGGCCGCAACCGCCTGCGCCATCGTCACACCTTGCGTGGCTGCGATCAATGCGGCCCCCGGCGTGGACCATGCGAGTACGACAGGCACCCGCGCCCACCAGCTGAGGCTGGCGGAGCCTACGGCTTTGGCCAGACAGACCGCCAGAACCCAGCTTGCTGTCTGTTCTGGTGTGGCCCCCAGCGCCGTGGCCGCCGACAGGACCAGCGCAATCGTGCTGCCATAGCCCACCAGCGCTGCGACCAAGGCCGCCGAAATCATCGAAATCCGCATCCGCCCCCCCGTATCGCGGGCCGTTATTCCTGACGGCACCAAGGCTTGCAAGGGGGGGAAAGTGCGGCGACCCACGGGGAGGAGGTCGGGGTCGCCGCTGATTTGATCGGCCCAGGGAGGAGGAGGGGCCGCTCAAACGCCGTGTCGGAACCGCGAAGGCCCCGGAAACTTGTGCGGCGACCCACGGGGAGGAGGTCGGGGTCGCCGCTGTTCTGGCCGCCCCAGGGAGGAGGAGGGGGCTTCCATACTCGGTCCGGTTCCGAAGGGTCTTACCCGTCGGTCCGGTAGAAAAAACGGCGGCGCCAGGGAGGAGGAAAAGCGCCGCCGCGCTTGTCATAGGCCTCCGGGAGGAGGTGGAGGCCCGACAAAAACCTTACTTGCCGTAGGCCGCCTCGCGGGCGATCACGGCGATGTTTGCGCGGGCGATCCCCAGATCGGCCAGCTCGCGATTGGTCAGGCCGTTCAGCTCACGCAGGGTTTGCGCATAAACGGCCCGACGGGCGATCGCGGATTTCACGGATTTGACGAGTGTGCCAAAGCGGTCGCCAAGTCCGTTCGACGCGGCGCGGGTGCTGTTCACATATGCCATACTAAGCCTCACATTCATTGCATCAGATCGGTGCCTGTCGGGAACGTCCCTTTGGTTCTGCCGTTCTGTTAGGGCAAACATGGGGCAAATGCTGCGGTCGCACAATGACCGGGGGATGCAATGCTGCCATGCAGCATCTGCATAGCTGTTCTTCGCAAATCCTTCAAGAATTTCAGGCGGTTCGCCGAATTTTTGAGCGTTTGGCAAACCCGGCCTTGCCCTTTGCCACAAAGGGAACAAGGTTGCGTGAAGATCAGGCGAAGGAGAAACACATGCCCGTGAGCCGCGAGAACATTCTGACAGTGCTGTCGGCGATTTCAACCCCCGACGGGCGCAGCCTGACCGATGCCGATGTGATTCGCGCTTTGACTGTCGAGGGCGATCAGGTCCGCTTCGTGATCGAGGCGGCGACCCCGGATCAGGCCCGCGCGCTGGCCCCGGCGCAGGCGGCGGCAGAGGCGGCGCTGCGCGCGCTGCCCGGTGTGGCGGGGGTGCAGGTGGTGATGACCGCGCATGGCCCGGCCCCCAAGCCGCCCAGCCTCAAGATCGGTCAGCATCCCACCCCGCAACAGGGCGGGCCGCAGCGGGTGACGGGGGTCGACCGGATCATCGCGATTGCGTCGGGCAAGGGCGGTGTGGGGAAATCCACGCTGTCGTCGAACCTCGCCGTGGCGTTGGCGCGGCAGGGGCGGCGCGTGGGGCTGCTGGACGCCGACATATACGGTCCAAGCCAGCCGCGCATGATGGGGGTATCGAAACGCCCCGCCTCGCCCGATGGCAAGATCATCGAACCATTGCACGCGCATGGCGTCACGATGATGTCGATTGGCCTGATGCTGAAAGACGACGAGGCGGTGATCTGGCGCGGCCCGATGATCATGGGGGCGCTGCAACAACTGATTACGCAGGTGCAGTGGGGCGAGTTGGACATCCTGATCGTCGATCTGCCGCCCGGCACCGGGGATATTCAACTGACCCTGTGCCAGCGGACGCATCTGACCGGGGCCATCGTGATTTCGACACCGCAGGACGTCGCGCTGCTGGATGCGCGCAAGGCGCTGGACATGTTCGTCAAGCTGAAGACCCCGGTGCTGGGGCTGGTCGAGAACATGTCGACCTACATCTGCCCGAACTGCGGGCACGAGGCGCATATCTTTGGCCATGGCGGGGTGGCTGCCGAGGCGCGGAAACTGGGGTTGCCGTTCCTCGGGGAGATACCGCTGTCGCTCGACGTGCGGCTGGCGGGGGATGCGGGGGTGCCGATTGCCGCGGGTGAGGGACCGATTGCCGACGCCTATGCCCAGCTTGCCGCGCGATTGATCGCGGGCGGGATGGCGTAAGCGAGGCGAGACCGTCCAATTCCGCCAGTCGCATGGGAATGGATGGGAATGGGTCGATAGGCGAATCAGATTCATGGGATTTGACGGGAGAGCCGGGGGAAAACCCCGGTTTTTCGCTGTTGGATTCCTTGATCCGGCATCTTTGATAGGCTTTCGGGAGTGTGGCGTTCGATGCTGTCTGGAAAAATTTCGATCTCTACAGATTGTGCCAAATAGATCACGCATCAATATCTAGCGGTCACGGGCGCGTGAGTCTACGATAGCAAGCTATATCTGGATTTTCACATTCAGGATGCGGTGTAACAACCCCATGTCACACAAGATATCCCCGTTCATACCCAAAGATTTCCATTGCTTACCATGCAGTACCATGGCATCCCTTTTCTCACGAAGGTGGAACGGTAAACAAAGCAGGGGCGGCTGAAGACCCCGAACAAGGCGAAAAAAAGACAGGCTCATACAGGCAGCCTTTCCATCCAAAACAGAGATCCGGCGCGCGAGCGAGCAGACATCTCCCCCAGGTGGCGCGCGTGCATGGAAGCCCAGCGATGGGACAGGCGACGGATCGAGCAGTGGCAGCAGCTCGGTCCGTCGTTTTTTCGTTTCAGCGCAGGCAATTACAGGCAGATGTTAAGGAGCCGCAAGGCCCATGTCAACAGAGCGGTTCATCGGGACTTTCCACCAGAAAGTGGACAGCAAGGCTCGGGTTTCGATCCCTGCCGCCCTCCGCCGCAAGCTTGACCTTGAAGATCCCGCTTCCGCAGATTTCCCCAAGACCCGCATCGTTCTGGTCTACGGTGGCCGCAAACGGAAATTCGTCGAGGGCTACAGCATGGTCGGAGCGGCCTTGCTTGCCGCCGACGTGGAAAACATACCCTTGGGGTCGAAGGACCGAATGCGCTCCGAACGGGATTTCATCGAGGATTCGCAAACCGTCGAGATCGACGATGACGGCCGCATCGTCCTGCCCCCTCCGGTGCGCGAGAAGATGGGCTTTGGATCAGCCGACCTCGACGCCGGAGCCATCGCCACGTTCACCGGGGCCACCAACCGCTTCAAACTCTTCAAGTCCGAGGTCTGGAAGGCCGAACGCGCGGCGCTGGACGAGGAAGACGACGAAGACGAGGACGATGACCCCCTCGCCCGGAACGAAAAGTACAAGACCCGGGGATGACCGTGGGCACCGGCGATACGTCCTTTGGTCGCAGCCCCCATGTCCCGGTGCTGCTGCGCCCTTTGCTCGCGGCTGTGGCCCCGGTGACGGGGGTCTGGCTGGACGGCACGTTCGGCGCGGGCGGCTATGCGCGCGGGTTGCTGGCGGCGGGTGCGGCGAAGGTCATCGGCATCGACCGCGATCCGTTGGCCTTGCAGATGGCGGCCGGGTGGGCTGCGGACTATGGCGACAGGTTGCGGCTGGTGCAGGGCAATTTCTCGGACCTTGGCGAGCACGGCCCGCTGGACGGCATCGTTCTGGACCTCGGGGTGTCGTCGATGCAGCTTGATCAGGCCGAGCGGGGGTTTTCGTTTCGGAAAGACGGCCCCCTGGACATGCGGATGGCGCAGTCGGGCCTGTCTGCGGCGGATATCGTGAACGGGGCCACCGAAGAGGCGCTGGCCGACATCATCTATCATTATGGCGAGGATTTCGCCGCCCGTCGCATTGCAGGGGCCATCGTCAAGGCACGCGAGGCCGCCCCGATCACCACCACGCTGCATCTGGCCGAGGTGGTCAGTTCGGTTTTGCCGCGTCCCAAACCCGGCCAAAGCCACCCCGCGACCCGGGCCTTTCAGGCGATCCGCATTGCGGTGAACACCGAATTTGACGAATTGGCCGACGGGTTGGCTGCGGCAGAGGCGGCGTTGAAGCCGGGCGGCGCGCTGGCGGTCGTCACGTTTCACAGTCTGGAGGACCGCATCGTCAAGCGGTTCTTCCAGCTTCGGTCGGGCGGCGAGGCCAACACCAACCGCTATGCCCCGGCCCGCCCCGAGGATGCGCCGCGCTTTACGCTTGTCACCAAGCGCGCCGTGGCCCCCGACGGTGCCGAACTGGCGGAAAACCCGCGCGCTCGGTCGGCCAAGCTGCGGATCGGCCGTCGCACCGATGCCCCCGCAGGCCGCGCCGACAATGCCGCCTTGTCCGTCCCCACGCTGCCCGAGAAACCAAGGAAAGGACGCCGCTGATGCGCCCGCTGCTATATGTCGCGAGTTTCATGGTCGTCATGGCGTTGGCCTTTTGGGCCTACCGCGAGAATTATGCCACCCAGCAGGCGCTGCGCGATCTGGCCCGCGTGCAAAACGATATCGCCTTGCTGCACGAGTCGCTGGCGATCCAGCGGGCGGAATGGGCCTATCTGAACCGCCCCGACCGGCTGCGCGAGTTGGCGTCGCTGAACTTTGACCGGCTGGGCTTGTTGCCGCTGGCACCCGACCAGTTGGGCAATGCCGCACAGGTTGTCTATCCGCCCAATCCGACGCTGAACGTCACCGATCCCGTCGATGTGGTGGGCGATGTTGAACAGGAGTCCGTGCCATGATCCGCAGCCCGTTGCGCCCTTTGGCGCGCATTCTGCAAGCCCGCGCCAAGGGCGAAAACCCGGACGGAATCGAGCGCGAAAACCTGCGTCTGCGCAACGAGGCGACGCGGGATCGGGCGCGCTCGCGGGCACAGTTGCGGCTGTTGATGCTGGCTGTGGGGTTCTTTGCCGCGTTCGGCGCGATTGGCGCGCGGATGGGGACGCTGGCGGCATCGGTTCCGGTCGAGCCGCGCGGCCATGCAGGCGGGGCCGAAGTGGCCGCGACCCGTGCCGATATCGTCGATCGCAACGGGCGGATTCTGGCGACAAACATGCTGACCCATGCGCTGTATGCCCACCCCAGGGATATGGTCGATCCCGCCGATACCGCCGAAAAACTCGCGGCGATCTTCCCCGAGTTGAAGGCCCCCGACCTGCTGCGCCGCTTTACCGATGGCCGCAGTTTCCTGTGGCTGCGCCGGGTGCTGTCGCCCGAACAGATGCAGGCGGTGCATGACATCGGCGATCCGGGCCTGCTGTTCGGCCCGCGCGAGATGCGGCTTTATCCCAACGGGACGCTGGCCTCGCATATCCTTGGCGGGGCACAGTTCGGCGATGAATCGGTGCGCTCGGCGCAGGTGATCGGCACGGCGGGGATCGAAATGGCGATGGACGCGCGGTTGCGCGATCCGGGGCAGGCGGCGACGCCGCTGACCTTGTCGGTCGATCTGACGGTGCAGGCGGCGATGGAGGAAATCCTGGGCGCGGGCATGGGGATGATGAACGCCAAAGGGGCGGCGGGCATTCTGATGGACGTCAAGACCGGCGAGATCCTGGCGATGGCGAGCCTGCCGAACTTCGACCCCAACGACCGCCCCAACCCGGTGCTGCCCAAGGAGGCCGAACCCGGCGACAGCCCGCTGTTCAACCGCGCGGTGCAGGGGGTGTATGAACTGGGGTCGACCTTCAAGATCTTTGCGGCGGCGCAGGCGATGGACCTTGGCCTGTTGACGCCCGAATCGATGGTCGATGCCAATGCCCCGATGCGGCATGGCAAGTATCTGATCAAGGAATTTCAGGGCAAGAACTATGGCCCGCTGCTGTCGGTCACCGATGTGATCGTGAAATCGTCGAACGTCGGCACCGCCAATATCGCGATGATGATCGGCGCGGTGCGCCAACAGGCATTCCTGAAATCGCTGGGCTTCTTTGTGGCAACTCCGGTCGAGTTGATCGAGGCTGCCAAGGCCAGACCGCTGATCCCCGCGAAATGGCCGGAAATCGTGACGATCACCACGTCGTATGGTCACGGCATGTCGGCCAGCCCGCTGCATCTGGCGACGGCCTATGCGACGATTGCCAACGGCGGGATCACGGTGACGCCGACCTTGCTGAAACGGACCGCACCCATGGTGGGCACGCGGGTAATGTCGGAACAGACGGCCGATGCTGCTGTGGCGATGCTGCGGGACGTGGTGACGAAGGGCACGGCTTCGCTGGGCGAGGTTGCGGGCTATGCCGTCGGCGGCAAGACCGGCACCGCCGACAAGCCGAAGAAGGGCGGCGGGTATTACGATAACAAGGTGATCAACACCTTTGCAGCGGTGTTTCCGGCCAATGACCCGGCCTATGTGCTGCTCGTGACGCTGGACGAACCGGTCGAAACCACCGGCCCAGAGCCGCGCCGCACGGCGGGGTGGACGTCCGTGCCGGTGGCCGCCGAAATCATCCGCCGCGCCGCGCCGCTGCTGGGCTTGCGGCCACAGGTTGAACCTGCCCCGCTGGATGGGCTAACTGCCGTCAAGCAATAGGGATGGCGGGCGATGGGCGACCGGATCAGGAGTTTGGCACAGCTTGGCCTGACGGCGCGGGCAGGGCGCGAGGCGCAGGTCACCGGCCTGTGCGTCGACAGCCGCACCTTGCGGGCCGGAGTTCTGTTCGCGGCGCTGCCCGGCAGCCGGGTCCATGGGGCGGCCTATATTGCTCAGGCCATTGACGCGGGGGCGGTGGCGATCCTGACCGACGCGGCGGGGGCGGATCTGGCGGCGGGGGTGCTGGCGGGGTCGGGCGTCGCGCTGATCGTGGCGGCGGAACCGCGCGAGGCGTTGGCACGGGCGGCGTCGCTGTGGTTCGCGCTGCAGCCGGGCACCATCGTCGCGGTGACCGGCACCAACGGCAAGACATCGGTCGCGACGTTCACCCGGCAGATCTGGGGCGCACTTGGCCATGCCGCGATCAACATCGGCACGACGGGGGTCGAGGGGGCTTGGGCCGCCCCGTCCGCCCACACTACGCCCGACCCGGTCGTGCTGCATCAGATGCTGGCGCAGGCGGCAGAGGCTGGCGTTACCCATGCGGCGATGGAGGCATCGAGCCACGGGCTCGATCAGCGCCGGCTTGACGGGGTGCGGCTGCGCGCGGCGGGGTTCACCAACTTCACGCAGGACCATCTGGATTATCACGGCAGCTTTGACGCCTATTTCGCCGCCAAAGCCGCTCTGTTCGACCGGGTGCTGCCCGAGGATGCCACCGCCGTCATCAACATGGACGACCCGCGCGGGCATGACATGGCGATGATCGCCGTGGCACGGGGGCAAAAGCTGGTGTCGGTCGGAACCGCCGAAGGCTGCAATCTGCGCATTGCGGGGCAGCGGTTCGATGCGACCGGGCAGGACGTGCGTCTGATCTGGCAGGGGGTGGCCTATCAGGTTCACCTGACCCTTGTCGGCGGGTTTCAGGCGGAAAACGTGGCACTTGCCGCCGGGTTGGTCATCGCGTCCGGCAGCCCTGCGGCGGATGTGTTCGCCGTGCTGCCGCGCCTGACCGGGGTGCGGGGCCGGATGCAACTGGCCGCGACCCGGCGCAACGGGGCATCGGTCTATGTCGATTACGCCCATACGCCCGACGCCATCGCGACCGCGCTGCGCGCACTGCGCCCGCATGTGATGGGGCGGGTGATCGTGGTGTTCGGCGCAGGCGGCGACCGCGACCGGGGCAAGCGCCCGCTGATGGGGCAGGCCGCGCGCGAGAATGCCGATGTGGTCTATGTGACCGACGACAACCCGCGCAGCGAGGACCCGGCCATCATCCGTGCCGCCATCATGGCCGCCTGTCCTGACGCGAACGAGGTCGCCGACCGGGCCGAGGCTATTTTGCGCGGCGTCGATGCGCTGTTGCCGGGCGATGCGCTGCTGATTGCGGGCAAGGGGCACGAGACGGGGCAGGTGATCATGGGCGACGTGTATCCGTTTGACGATGTCGAACAGGCCAGCATCGCCGTGGCCGCTCTGGACGGGGCACTGTGATGCTGTGGTCCTCATCCGATGCCGGAGCCGCGACCGGGGGGCATAACACGACCGACTGGCAGGCCAGTGGCGTGTCGATCGACACCCGCACCTTGCAGCCGGGCGATCTGTTCGTGGCGCTGACCGATGCGCGCGACGGCCATGATTTCGTCAAAGCCGCCCTTGCCAAAGGGGCCGCAGCGGCGCTGGTCAGCCGGATGCCCGAAGGGGTGCCCGATCCTGCGCCGCTGCTGATCGTGCCGGATGTTCTGCGCGCCCTGGAACAGCTTGGGAGTTTCGCCCGCGCCAGAACCCGCGCCAAGATCGTGGGCGTCACCGGGTCGGTCGGCAAAACCTCGACCAAGGACATGCTGCGCGCCGTGCTGGGCGGGCAGGGCCGCGTGCATGTCGCCGAGGCCAGTTACAACAACCACTGGGGCGTGCCCCTGACGCTGGCCCGGATGCCCGCCGATTGCGACTTTGCGGTAATCGAGATCGGGATGAACCACCCCGGCGAAATCGCCCCGCTGTCGCGCCTGTCGCAACTGGATGTGGCGCTGATCACCAGTGTCGGCGCCGCGCATCTGGAGGCGTTCGCGAATATCGAAGGCATCGCGCACGAAAAGGCGTCGATCATCGACGGCTTGCGCCCCGGTGGCGTGGCGGTTCTGCCCGCCGATCTGGCGGTGACGCCGATCCTGACGGCCAAGGCTGCCGCGATGGGGGTCAGGACCGTCCTGTTCGGCGCGGACCCTGCGGCCGATTACCATCTGACCACCGTCCAGTTGACCGACGCCGCCACCATCGTGCAGGCCACCCGCCACGGGCTGGCGATGCTGTACAAAGTCCGCTCGCCGGGTCGCCACTTTGCCACCAACGCGCTGGGGGCACTGGCCGTGGCCGAGGCGCTGGGGCTGAATCCGGTGATCGCCGCCACGGACATGGGCACCTGGGTCCCCACGCCGGGGCGCGGCACCCGGCAGCGCATCCTGCTGGACGAGGTCGACGAAACCGGGTTCGACCTGATCGACGACGCCTTCAACGCCAACCCCACGTCGCTGGCCGCCAGCCTGGACGTGCTGATCGCAGCGCAACCCGAACATGGCACGGGCCGGATCGTCGCGGGTCGGCGGATCGCCATTCTGGGCGACATGCTGGAACTGGGCCCGACCGAGATCGCCCTGCATCAGGCGGTGGCCGCCCATCCCGGCCTCGCTGCCGTCGACCGCATCCACTGTGTCGGCCCCCGGATGCACGCCCTGTGGCTGGCCTTGCCGCGCGCGCAGCGGGGCGAGCAGACCGACACCGCCGTCGACCTCGCCGCCCGCGCCCGCAACCTGATCGACGCCGGAGACATCGTGTTGGTCAAGGGGTCCAAGGGGTCAAAAATCAGTCTGGTTGTTGACGCCCTGCGCAAATTGGGGCACGGCCCTGCGACCATCCCCGAAGGAGAGGCGTAATGTTGTACTGGCTGACCGAGTTTTCCGCAGGGGGAGACTTCTTCAACCTGTTTCGCTACATCACTTTCCGCGCCGGGGCCGCGTTCATGACGGCACTGGTGTTCGGGTTCATCTTTGGCCAACCGCTGATCAACCTGCTGCGCCGCAAACAGGGCAAGGGTCAGCCGATCCGCGATGACGGACCTGCCACGCATTTCGCCAAGGCGGGGACGCCGACGATGGGCGGGCTGCTGATCCTGTCGGCGCTGGTGTTTTCGACGCTGCTCTGGGCGCGACTGGACACGCCCTATGTGTGGATCGTGCTGCTGGTGACGCTGGCTTTCGGGCTGATCGGCTTTGCCGATGACTATGCCAAGGTGACCAAACAGACCACCAAGGGCGTGTCCTCTCGGGTCCGGTTCCTCGCCGGGCTGGCGATTGCGGGGTTGGCGGTTTACGCCGCCAGCGCGTTCCATCCGCCCGAGTTGACCCATCAACTCGCCGTGCCGCTGTTGAAGAACGTGCTGCTGCCGTTGGGGATGTTCTTCGTGCCGTTCGGGATGATCGTGATCGTGGGGGCTGCCAATGCGGTGAACCTGACGGACGGTCTGGACGGGCTGGCCATCATGCCGGTGATGATTGCCGCAGGCACGCTGGGGGTGATTTCCTACGTCGTCGGCAACGTGAACTTCGCCGAGTATCTGGGGGTCCATTCGGTTCCCGGCACGGGCGAGTTGCTGGTGTTCTGTGCGGCCCTGTTCGGCGGGGGTCTGGGGTTCCTGTGGTACAACGCCCCCCCGGCGGCCGTGTTCATGGGCGATACCGGGTCGCTGGCGCTGGGCGGCGCGCTGGGGGCAATCGCCGTCTGCACCAAGCACGAGATCGTCCTCGCCATCGTCGGCGGGCTGTTCGTGGTCGAGGCGCTGTCGGTCATCATCCAGGTCCTGTACTTCAAGCGCACCGGACGGCGGGTGTTCCTGATGGCCCCGATCCACCACCATTTCGAAAAGAAAGGCTGGGCCGAACCGCAGATCGTGATCCGCTTCTGGATCATATCACTGATCCTGGCGATGATCGGATTGGCGACGCTCAAGGTGCGCTAGAAAGCGCGCCGTCGCGCGCTGCCCCCTTCCAGCGGCTCCCACCCGCCCACCCCGCCGCTGGAAGGGGGCAAACCCTGTCTTCATCATCCGAACCCCTTCCCCTTGAAAGTCTTCCATGACCCGCCCCCTGCACCCCACCGCCTTGGTCACCGGCGGCAATCGTGGCATCGGTTACAGCATCGCCGCTGGCCTCAAATCGAGCGGCTGTCTGGTGACCATCGGCGCGCGGAACGAGGCCGACGGGCGCGCCGCCGCTGCCGCCCTTGGCACCGCCTTTGTCCGCATCGACCTGTCGGACCCCGACACCAGCTTTGACGCGATCACCCAAAGCGGCGGCTATGACATCATGGTCAACAACGCAGGCATCCTGAACGACGTATCGCTGCTGTCGCCCCGGTCCGATTTTGACCTTGCGATGGAGGTGATGGTGCATGCCCCCCTTGACCTGATCCGGCTGAACACGCCGTATTGGCGCGATACGGGCTGGGGCCGGATCGTCAATCTGACGTCGAGCCTCGGGTCCCACGCGCAGGGCCTCAAAGGCCCCGGCGCCTATGGCATCGCCAAGGCCGCGTTGAACGCGCTGACTCGCGCTTTGCCGCGGGATTTGCCCCCCGGCGTCAAGATCAACGCCTGCGATCCGGGCTGGGTCGCCACCCGGATGGGGGGCGCGAGCGCCCCCCTGACCCCCGAACAAGGTGCGGATACTCCGGTCTGGCTGGCCCTGTTGCCCGAAGACGGCCCCACGGGGGGCTTCTTTCGCAACCGCCAGCCGATTGGCTGGTAGGGCCGGGTCCGCACACCGGAAGGACCGTTTCAGGGACCGGTGCCCCGACCGACACCGTCTCGCCCGGTTTGCGACCGATTGGTGCAGGTCAGATTGCAGATCAGTATCTCCGTCGTCCGGACATTGTCCTTCGTTGCACTACCGCGTTGGCCCGGTGCTTTTTACGGGTTCGAGGCCTGCTTCCGGCATCGTCCCTTAAGGGAAGGCCGCAACCTTGACGATAC
>Ga0105045_10003915_pt1 | contig 12891 bp, 11 predicted proteins | sample MAT02_FD_78089 | JGI IMG/M metagenome (GOLD analysis project Ga0105045, IMG submission 78089) | Freshwater microbial communities from Lake Fryxell liftoff mats and glacier meltwater in Antarctica - MAT-02 (megahit assembly) | ecosystem: Environmental > Aquatic > Freshwater > Ice > Liftoff...
AACCTGCGAATGCCTTCGATGCTGCCGATTTAGAAGATGGTACCTATTTCTATATTATTAATGTAGATAGCGGGGAGTGCACCGCGAGCGGTACTCTTCAGGTGCTGAGAGGTAATGATTAAGCGCTCGGCAGGCTCACTTCGAAAGTAGATCCGCCACCTTCACGGTCATGTAGTTTAATCGACCCACCGTGTAGAGATGCCAGTTCACTCACTATATAAAGACCTAAACCCGTTCCCTTCTGGGAGCGGGTTTCTTCATTCTGTATGCGGTAGAACCTATCGAAAACAAGGGCTTTCTTATCAGCACCGATGCCCGAGCCACCATCGCTAACCCGCAGGTGTACGCTTCCATTATGCGATTCGGCAGCGATTAGCACGGGCGAATCATTCCCATATTTCAAGGCATTATCGAGCAGATTTCCCACCATGGTGTCGAATGCCAGCCTGTCAACATTCGCATCTAATGCTTGATTGATCTCGATCTGAATTCTTGGGTTTTCGGCATTGCGAAAAGCGGGTGGGGAAAGACGGTAAACCACTTCAGCTACCTGGCTGGCTATGTTAACCCGTTCGCGACTTATGGTCTCTTGGCCATTTTCAATTCTTGTCGCCAGCATTACATTATCTACGAGAGCGCTCAAACGACTTGTATTGTCGAGGGCGTGTTTTGAAATTTCGGCTTTTTTAGCCGTGTCCAAATCCTTTCGCTTCGTAATGGTTTCAAGGCTCAGCTGAATAGCCGACAAGGGAGTTTTAAATTCATGGGTGATGGAAAGCAAAAAATTGCGTTGCTGCCTTACGAGCCTCAATTCTTTGCGAATGGTGCGCTGCATGATGTAAATCACTACCAGCAGAATGCACAAAAATACGGAGCCTTCGCCAACGACCATCCACACCTTTCGCTGCCAAACTACATCGCTGGCGCCGTAGAGCGACGTATTGAGCGATACCAATAAATAAGCCCACCAGCTAAACTGAAGGAGTACATAAAAAGTGAGCAGATAGAATAGGATAATTACCCTTCTATCTGCTCTACCATTTGCCATTTAAAAAGAATTTATTGAACTGGAGACTTCCGGCGGGTGTAATACACTTTTTTCGGTCCCTTCGGGCTTTCTTCTACCAATACGGTAATGAGTTCCATTTCCATATCCGTGAACATTTGTAAAATGTCCACTTCGCTCTTAAAGGTGTTACTGGCCGCTTGGATGCGCTCGGTCATCATAAGTGTGCGTTTCATGTCTGGAGTCATTTCTCCAGAAGGTTTTTCGAACATTACGGTGTACTCACCTGCTTTTCCATAAACTTCGACCACCGAATAAGACCAGACAAATTTTTCTTCCTTTTCAGCTTTGTCGGTGGTTTTTTTCTCTTCTACGTTCTCGACTTTCATGCTTTTCGTAGGGTTAGTAGTAGCCGTCCGCGAAACTCTGTCAGGAGTTTGTGTCTGCGCCTGCGCTAATGATGCGACAAAAAGCGCACCGGATAAGAAAAGCAATCCTTTGTAATTTTTCATTTTGGTTTGATTTAGTTAGAAGATCAAATGTAGGCATTTGCCTTATCAGTTGCCATAGCCTATCCAATTGGAATTGGCTACTTTTGATGCCCAAGTTTAAAAATGAGCCTTTACCAATTAGCCCTTCAACGCTTGCCGCGCCCATTGCTCATCCGAGCGAGTTACCTATTTCGGCAAGTGGCACCGTTGCTTTACCGCGGCAATGCGGTGACTTGTCCTGTGTGTGAGCGCTCATTCGGGAAGTTTTTATCGTATGGCTCAAAGGTGGCCTTCCGGCCAAATGTGCTCTGTCCACATTGTTTATCGCTCGAGCGGCATCGGCTGTTATGGCTTTACCTTCGGGAAAGGACGAATTTCTTTAAGGACGATCTGCGTGTGCTGCACATTGCTCCGGAACAGTGCTTTCATCAACGCTTTAAAGATGCGAAGAATATAGAATATGTCACCGGCGACCTGGAGTCTCCTTTGGCCGAGCACCATTTCGACCTTCATGATATTCCATTCAGATCGGGTAGCTTCGATGTGGTAATTTGTAACCATGTTATGGAGCACGTGGCCGACGATTTGCGGTGTATGCAAGAGATATACCGCGTGCTTAAGCCCGGTGGTTGGAGTATTATGCAAGTTCCTATCGATTATTCCCGAGCCGATACTTATGAAGATGCTTCCATTGTGACACCCGAAGACCGTGAAAAGCACTTTTGGCAAAAAGACCACGTTCGACTTTTCGGCCGCGATTACCCGCAGCGCATAGCCAAAGCGGGATTTGAAGTGCTTGCAGAGCACTTCGTGCAGGAAATAGACCCTGCGCTCCTATCGAAGTACCGACTTCAATCGGAAGAGCTGATCTATCTGGCTAAAAAACAAAAATCCCACCTATGAATAGATGGGATTTTGCGGGTGGTGATGGACGGAATCGAACCGCCGACACAAGGATTTTCAGTCCTTTGCTCTACCGACTGAGCTACATCACCCGATTTGCAGGGCGCAAATATACATTTATTTTCAAATTACAATCGATTCATCATGGCTGATCAACGAGCCGATATGGTGATCGATATTGGCAACAGCCGTATGAAGGTGGCTCTTTTCGTAGAAGGCAAACTCGATGGGGTCATCCTTTTTTCCAACCGGGCGCATAAGCAAGTAGCCCGCCTGCTCGAAGATACGGGTGCACAGCGTGGAATTTTGAGCAATGTATCAAAACTCAATAAGCCGCTCACCCACTTGTTTTTTGATCATACCCAGATGCTTCATTTTCAGAGTGGAACACCTGTACCCCTAAAAATAGACTACCTCACACCAGAAACGTTAGGCACCGACCGCATCGCAAACGCTGTAGCAGCCAAAATGCTTTATCCAAACAGAAACGTTTTGATCATCGATTTTGGCACCTGTATCAAATACGATGTGCTTACCGCCGACGGCAGTTTCCGCGGCGGCTCCATCGCTCCTGGCGTAATGATGCGCTTTAAAAGTATGCACCGTATGACTGGGAAACTTCCATTGATTAGCGATTGGAATGAGGAAGAATGCGAATGGCCCGGTAAAAATACACGCGGCAGTATGATAAGTGGAGTGATACAAGGAATACAAGCCGAAATTCTGCGTTACATGGACGTCGCAGCCGATCATCATCAAGATATAGTGGTACTGGCAACGGGCGGCGATTATCTCTTCTTTGATAAAGTCTTTAAAAATATCATCTTTGCACACCCTTATCTTACCTTGGAAGGCTTACATGAAATTTTGCGTTACAACCTTGATTAGAAGGTTATTAATTGTTGTTTTATTCGTTTCGACTGCGAGTATTTTAAAGTCCCAGGCCGACTTGGTTTCTCCGTATTCGCTTTTTGGTGTAGGCCTTATCAATCCGCGAATCAGCTCTTGGCAGTCGGGTATGGGTGGTGCCGGGGTTGCTTCTTTCGATCCATACCGCCTAAATTTGAGCAATATGGCCACCTTGGCTTACCAGCTCGACCCCGTATTTGAAACGTCGGGAAAGGGTTCCATTTCCACATTCGAAAGCCCGGAAGGTTCTTACGATAACAGAGGCTTTATTCTCAATAACCTGACCCTGAGCGCGCCATTGCAACGTGGAAAATGGGGAGTGGCTTTAGGTCTCGTGCCTTACAGCGTTTCTGGATACGATGTGCTGAGTCGTGGTTCAGACACGGGTCTTGATTCTGAACCAGTAACGGTGTATTCCGGCGACGGTGGGATTAACCAGGGTTTTTTGGGAACCGGGGTGAGATTGTTAAACAAAGTAGATACCGCTGGAAATGTTTCGTCGCTCGCTATAGGCGGCTCATTCAACTTTAATTTCGGAACCATAGATAGTGGCCGTCGGTTGTTCTTTCCAGACGATAATACGAGCTTTGGATTTCGTTCGAACGAATCTGTTTTGGTGCGCGACTATAATTTCGATTTGGGCGTCCATTACCATTTCAACCTTATAAAGCGGACGCTTAAATCGCCACGTTATCTTAAGCTTCTGGTAGGGGTGAGCGGTTCTACAGGTCAAGATCTTAACGCGCGCCGAACGGTGTACAGCTTTAACTTTCTGGGTCAGAGCGGTGCAAGCCCGATCGATACCATTGCCTTCGAAGACAGGGTGAAAGGTTCCATCCGGCTACCTGCTCGGCTTACGGGTGGGTTCACCTTCGATTATGTTGGTACGCTGAAAGCGAGAATTCGATTCTCGGTAGATTACAGCATTCAGTGGTGGTCTAATTATTCTACCAACTTCAGCGACCAGGCTTTGGCTTCGCCCTTAGTAGATAGCAAGCGGGTGGGCGCAGGGGTAGAATATACGCCCCGCGTCGGTTCTACCACGTATTTTGAATTGGTGGAATACCGCGCTGGTTTCTTCTACGAGCAGTCGAATCTGGAACTCCGCGATCAAAACATTGACAACGTTGGCATGAGTTTTGGTTTAACCCTGCCGATTCATACGCGTCGCGCCATTACCCGATCGGCTTTCCATATTGCAGGGCAGGTTGGAACGAGCGGCACGACTGACAGTGGATTGATTGAAGAAAATTATTTCAGGATGTTTGTAGGATTTTCCTTCACACCGCACATTAGAAACCGCTGGTTTGTACAGCAGAAATACGATTAAAAACAGAGACGATGAAAATTTCAATTCTTACAATACTGGCCTCAATAACCTTGATTTTCGCGGCGACAGCACAGGATAGTGGGAAATATGGGGACACACCCGAGCAAGTTGCCAAATGCAAGGAGTGCCTCTCGCTTTATCGCGAATTCCGCGACCAAAAAATCCTTGGGGATGCCTTGAATTATTGGAGATGCGCTTATAAAACCTGCCCGGAAAGTGCGCTTACTTTGTACATTGACGGTGCTCGGTTCTACGGCGATATCCTCGACGGAATGTACGAAGATTCAACGCGTACCACAGAGCGAAATGCTTATGTAGATACACTGATGGGAATATACGATCAGCGAATCGCTCTATTCGGCGATGAAGGTAAAGTGCTTACTTTCAAGGCCAATGACCTTTTCAAGTACAATCCATCGCGAGTTGTGGAAGCGAATAAAATGCTAAAGCGATCGCTGGAAATCGAAGGCAATAAGAGCGATGCTATTGCTGCATCGAAATATTACCAGACGCTTTATGAGATGTTCAAGGACAAAAAAGCAACAAAGTCAGATCTGCTTGTAGAATATATCCCCGTGCTTGATATTCTCGATTACAATATAGCCCGACTCGAAAATGAAGGAGAGCGTGAGCGATACCTCAAAGCCAAAAGTAACTTGGATGCGTTCTTCATCAAAATTGCGGAATGCGAGGACATTTACCGTATTCTGAAAGAACGCTTAGCCGAAACGCCCGATGATATCGAATTGAACAACAAGGCACTAGCCGTAATGAATAAGCGCGATTGTACCGACGATCCACTCTATCTTCAAGTGGCTGAGCGGGTTTACAAAAACAGCCCGACGGCTCCCGCAGCATACTCTCTTGGTACGCAGAAATTGAAAGCCAAGGATTACAGCGCTGCCGCGAAGTATTTTGACGAAGCCATACAGCTCTGCGATGGCTGCGTGCAGGAGCCACAGTACCTTTTGCGAGCCGGTCAAGCTTCTATTATTCAAGGCAATCCTTCGAAAGCCAAGGCTTACGCCAATAAGATTTTGGCTAAGGAGCCAAAGAACGGTGAAGCACTTATGCTCATTGGCGATGCCATAACGAGCTCGGCTGCGAGCTGCGATGACGGCAAGCTCGGTAAGGCCAGCGCCTATTGGTTGGCCACCGATTACTACGCCCGCGCCCGCTCTGCCGACGCAAGTATAGCCGATAAGGCGAATCAGAAAATCGCCACTTACTCGAAATATTTTCCTCTGAAGACCGAAATTTTCTTCAATTCCCTTACCGTTGGAGCTTCTTACGCCGTAGCTTGCTTCGGAGAGAATACAACGGTACGCTCGAGCGATTAACTAATTTTGAAATGTACCCTTCACAAACTCTCATTCTGGTCACCGATCGCTTTAGCGGTCGGTGTCCTTTTTTCATGCAATAGCAACAGCATGGAAGATGTGAAGGTGTACACCATCAACGAGCGTATTCCCATACGCAGCACCACCGATGTGGAATATACTTACTCCGATTCGGCTCGAATTAAAAACGTACTCAAGGCGGGCAGGGTCGATCAATTTCAACAAGCCGACAGCACTTACAGCGAAATATCGGAAGGGTTTGAGCTGACCTTCTTTACCCGGGAAGGGGAATTTGATGGAAGGCTTACTGCTCGAAATGGATATCTTTACGACGGAAATGCTCAAATGATTGCCCGCGATTCGGTGGTGTTTGTCAATAAAATCGGCGAAATGCTAAATACCGAAGAGCTCTATTGGAATCAAGATAGCGCTACAGTTAGTACCAATAAATTTGTGACTATTACGCGGAAAGATGGGGTGATCTCGGGCAAAGGCCTGCTCTCCAACCAGAACTTTTCGAAGTATGAGATTAGGCAGCCTACGGGCTTTATTTACATGAATGAAACCAAGTCAGAATCAGCAACAGAAGGGAAGTAAAACGCGGAGTTTCCATATTATAATGGAGCGTTTTTGGTTGGCAATTGCTATTGCGTCTCTCGCAGTGGTGAGCTATTTCTTTGTAGTCGATGGGGTCAATCGAGTTACCTTACAGTACTTGGTGTTCCCAGCATTGGCCGGATTGATGTACGCTTTCCGCTCTACATTTCGCAAACGAATGGATAAACAAGACAGCGGCAACTAGGCCATTCCAATATGGATATTCTCGCTTACGTCATTATTGCCTTAGTTTTATCAGCATTCTTTTCGGGTGTTGAAATTGCTTTTCTCACTTCCAACAAGCTGAAAATTGAGCTTGAAAACAAGCAAAACGTTCTTTCAGCGCGCATACTTTCAGGCTTTTTGAAAAAGCCTGGGCGATTTATCGGCTCTATGCTCGTTGGAAATAATCTTGCTTTGGTGTTTTTTGGTATCATGATGGCACGCATGCTCGAACCCGTGATGATGGGCTGGGGGCTTGAGGAGTGGGTCATTGCCATACTCCAAACCATTATTTCGACCATTGTAATTCTCTTTTTCGGAGAGTTCATCCCCAAGTCCCTTTTTAGAATCAATAGCAATTGGGTGCTCAATGTATTGGCTATTCCGCTTAAGCTTCTGTATTGGTTGCTATGGCCAATAACCATTCTGGTGGTAGGTATCTCCGAAATAGTCATTAGAGGACTGTTCCGTGTGAAGGCCGATACCCAAGAGCTTGCTTTTACGCGCGTTGACCTGCACAACTATGTGCGCGAGATGACCCAATTTGCAGAGAAAAGCGAAGACAGTATCGATCACGAAATTCAAATCTTCCAGAATGCGCTCGATTTTTCAAAAGTGAAAGCCCGCGATTGCATGGTGCCGCGCACAGAGATTACCGCCATCGCCATTGATGAAGAAGTTAGCAAATTGAAGGCGATGTTCATAGAAACGGGATATTCGCGAATCCTCGTTTACAGGGAGAATATCGATAACATTATTGGCTTCGTCAATTCAGCCGAACTCTTCAATAAACCCGATTCGATTCGCCATTTGATCATTCCCGTAGTGATCATTCCCGAAACGATGAGTGCCAAGGAAGTGCTCGAGCAATTCATCAAGCTCAATAAGAGCATAGCAGTGGTGGTGGACGAATATGGCGGAACGAGTGGAATTTTAACTATCGAAGATATCATCGAGCAGATTTTTGGCGACATTGAAGATGAGCACGATACAGACGATTTGCTGGAAGAAAAGATTGACGGCAACAGTTATAATTTTGCCGCCCGCCTGGAAATTAATTACATCAATTCGAAGTATAAACTGAATCTCCCCGAGAGCGACGAATACGAAACCTTGGGCGGGCTTATAATTCACCACCACGAGAGTATTCCAGATGCCCACGAAGTGATTGAAATTCAAACTTTTCAATTTCAAATCACGGCCGTGAGCAATGTTCGCATCGAAACGGTGAATCTCCGACTTCTCCAAGCGGAATAATCTGCAACAATCGGAGATATTTGTATATTCGCACCCTCGAAAAAAAACGCACTTGCTATGGCAGCTATCGGAAAGATACGTGAACAAAGTACCTTATTGCTAATCCTAATCGGCGGGGCCATGGTGGCCTTTATTCTAGGCGATATTTTATCGAATCGATCCACGGGGTCGGGCGACCGTTATGTCGGCTCCGTATTTGGAGAAGAGATTAATCTTGTTGATTACGAGCAACGTGTAGAAGCCCAGAAAGAAAGCATGGCCAGCATCGGTCAGCCTATCTCGTCGGAAGCGGAGCAGCAAATAAGAAACCAGGTGTGGAATAACATGGTGCAGGAGAAGGTGATGTACGCCGAAATGAATAAACTCGGTCTCCGAATCGGTCAGGATGAGTTCGACGATATTCGCTTTGGCGATAATCTTCGCCCCGAATTTATGAGCGATGATAATTTCAAAGACCCGCAAACCGGTCAGTTTGACCCAAAATTGGTTCAGAATTATTTTGCCTTTCTGAAAGAGCGTTATCCATTGTTCTATGAAAATCAGGTAAATCGGATAGTAAATGAGCGATTGTATGAGAAATACAATACGATGGTGCGCGAAGGCTTATACGTTACCACCATTGAAGCTAAAGACGACTATTACCGACAGGATCAAAAAGTGCGTTTCCAATACGTTATGAAGCCTTACGACGCAATAGCAGATAGCACCATAGCTGTCACTGACGGTGAATTAAAGGCCTTTTACGAGAAGCATAAAGATGAAGAGCGTTTCGATCGTCAAGCACAGGTCGACATCAAGTACACAGTCTGGAGTGTGAGTGCCACTCCAGAAGACGAAGAAGTTATTAAAGCCGATTTGGCCGAGCTCAAACAAGGTTTTGGGGAAGCCGATAACGATTCGCTTTACGTGTTGCGCTTTGCCGATACCCGAAATGGCGCACCAATGGATCTTCAGACTAAGGAGAATGCTGAATTGGCCGCCATGGTCGAAACCGCCAACGAAGGCGATGTGATCGGCCCTTACAAGGAAGGTAATCGCTACGCTATTGCCAAGATCGTCAAAAAAGGTACGGAAGAGTTAGCTACAGTTCGCCACATACTTCTATCGAAATCTACAGAGCCAGATGTCGAAAAGCTGAAAGCACGGGCGGATAGTTTGAAAAAGGTAATCCAAAAACAGAATAATTTCGAAGCCATGGTTACCGCTTTCAGCGAAGACCCGGGATCGGTTCAAACAGGTGGCCGCTATGAGCGCTTCGACGATAAAACAATGGTTCCAGAGTTTACCGAAGTTTCCTTCAAAAAAGCTATCGGTTCTATAAATGTGGTTGAGACGGATTACGGGGTTCATCTGGTGGAGCCTTTAGAACGGTTAGATGTGCCGAAGCTTACAGCTTTTGTAGTTGACCAAACCATCGAACCTTCCAACCAAACCTTTGACCGTGCATACGATGAGGCCAACGAGTTCTCCATTGCTGCGAAAGATGTAGAAGGAATGATTAAAATGGCAGAAGAGAAAGCTTTGGAAGTGAAAGAATCTAAGGAACTTCAAGCCAGTTCGCGCACTATACCGGGTGTTACTAATTCGAGCGACGCTGTATTCTGGGCCCACAATTCTGAAAGATCCAAAGTAGGTAAGCTCAGTGAGCCCTTTGAATTTGGAAATCAAGTGGTAGTAGTTGGTTTGGTGAACCGAAAAGCATCAGGTATTGCCAAATTTGAAGATGTTAAAGAAGAGATAAAGCCAGAAGTAATTCTCGAAAAGAAAAAGGCCATACTCAAAGAAGAAATGGCGGGCAAAACCTTGGACGACTTAGTAGCTTCGGGTCTCACACAGCAAGTTGCTATGAACGTATCGGAGAAGACTCCATCACTTCCAAGCGGATCGAGCGAGCCATACGTAGTGGGATACGCGCTTACCATGAGTGAAGGCGATCAGAGCATACCACTTGTGGGCAATCGCGGAGTGTATGTGGTTAAGCTCGAATCGAAAGTGACAGTAGAACCCAAAGAAACGTATGATTCGTACCGCGATGCCCTTAGCGAAGCTGCAGGCAACGCTATTAAAACCTACAATGCAGGTGTTTACCGCGCGCTAAAAGATATGGCTAAGGTAAAAGACGAACGTTCGAATTTCTATTGATTAAAAACTTAGGATCATTGATAAAGCCGGCTTCATGTCGGCTTTTTTTGTGCCTTTTTTAGTCCCCGCTCCGCAGCGGTATCGACGCAGATTTTTATTTCCTTAAAGCTATAATTGGGGCATCGGCTCTGCGCTTCAACCTGCCGCTTTACCTTAATATAATCAACCGCTCGCTATCGAGCTTGAGCATGATGAAGAGTAAAGCCGTGAACCCCAGCAGCGATGACCCGCCATAGCTGAAGAAGGGAAGGGGTATTCCGATTACGGGAGCCAGCCCAATGGCCATGCCTATATTGATGAGCAAATGCACAAAGAAAATGCTCGCCACAGCGTAGCCATATATCCGTGTGAAGGTAGAGCGCTGGCGCTCGGCTATGAACAGCAACCGCAACATAAGGGTAACGAATAGGATTACAATAACCGTACTTCCTATGAATCCCCATTCTTCGCCAATGGTGCAATAAATGAAGTCGGTGCTCTGCATGGGCACATATTTGTACTTGGTGAGTGTCCCTTCCAAATAGCCCTTCCCGGAAAAACCACCCGATCCGATAGCGGTTTTAGATTGCTTTACGTTATAGCCGGCTCCTTGCGGATCGTCGGCCAAGCCCAAAAGAATGTTTATCCGGATCTTCTGATGTGGCTCGAGCAAATTTTCGAAGGTGTGATCGAGTGAAGCAATAAATAGCAAGCTACCTATGAGCGTGCCAGAAAGCAAGAGGTAATTCTTCCTGCGAAAGCGTGGCAGTACAAACCGCTTGATCATCAAGCCCATTGCCACAGAAACCAAAACCAAAACTCCCATCAAGACATTTTGACCAGGTATTTCCCAACTGAAAATATCGACAATAGTTGCCTTGAGCAAAAGCGATAGCACAGCTAGAAAGCATGCCAAAAAACCCAAAAGCAGCACGTTGCCCGAAAGGCCTTCGCGGTAAAGCACGAGAACGTAAGCGCTAAAAACCAGTACAGTGCCCGTATCGGGTTGCAGTAAGATCAACACCGCAGGAATAGCCAAAATCACAACGGAGATTACCTTGGTAGTAAAATTTTCCATCCGGATATTGCTTTGGCTCAAGTAATAGGCGAGCATAAGGCTGGTTCCCACTTTGGCAAATTCGCTCGGCTGAATACCAAAACTACCCACACCAAACCAGGCTTTGGCACCGTTTACTTCCTTTCCTATAAGGAGCACCAGTACGAGTAAAATATTGGTGGTCAAGTAAACAAGTGGTGCAATCCGTCTCAAAAAATCACCGTCGATAAGCAAAATAATACTACCCACTACGCCGGCCAATAGAATCCAAATAAATTGCTTCCCGTACTCTTGACTTCCGTCGAATACGGACGGAAACTCGGGATTGTAGCTAGCCGAATATATGTTGAACCAGCCCATCAAGACTAAGATCACATAAAGTGAAATGGTAAACCAATCGACGCTTTTGAGCAGATTTTCTTTGCGCCCCATTAGTTGTAGAGCAGGTTACCGTTTAGCATCCGCTCTTCCACAGCCGGCCGGGTGATGGAATCCGTAAGGAATTTCTCCATTATTAAACTAGAAATGGGTGCCGCCCAAGTCGATCCAAAGCCCACATTTTCGACGTACACCGCAATAGCAATTTTGGGATTGTCCTTCGGCGCAAATGCGATAAAAATTGAATGGTCTTTTCCATGCGGGTTTTGCGCCGTTCCGGTTTTTCCGCACACTTCGATATCCTTACTGAAGCGAACCCCGCGACCTGTGCCTGCCTCTACTACCTGATACATGGCTTCTACCACCTTAGCGTAGTGAATGGTATCAATATCCGTGTAGTGCTTCGTGGTATAAATAGTGTCTGTGATTGGGTGGCCTTCGATTGACTTAATAAAGTGGGGAGTGTAGTACCAACCTCTATTGGCTATGATGGTTACAAAATTGGCCATCTGAATCGGCGTAACCCCCAGCTCGCCCTGGCCGATAGCCAGCGAAATGATGGTATGTCCATTCCATCGGCCCTTGCCGTAGAACTTGTCGTAATAGGCGGGTTGCGGGATAAAGCCACTGATCTCACTCATCATATCTACACCCAGTTTAGAGCCCAGACCAAATTTCTCAAGATGCGATCTCCAGCGCACATAACTCTCTTCGCTGGTGGGATATTTATCGATCAATCGTTTGAAAACGTTGCAGTAATAGGCATTGCAACTGGTCTGAATGGAGTATTTCAAATTTACCGGTGACGCATGCGCATGGCAGCCCAATTTGCGCCCGGCGTAGGCATAGCCTCCATAACAACTGAATAGGGTATTCTCATCGATTACTCCTTCCTGAAGCCCAATTAATGCTTCGATAAGTTTGAAGGTAGAGCCAGGTGGATACTTGGCCATGAGCGCCCGATTAAACAGGGGCTTAAGTTCATTTTCGCTCAGCACTTTGTAATTTTTTCCGCGTACACGGCCCACTAAAAGATTTGGATCATAGCTTGGATTGGTAACAATGCACAATATCTCTCCTGTGGCAGGTTCGATAGCTACAATGCTTCCGCGCTTGTTGCGCAATAATTCTTCGCCATAGGCTTGCAAATCAAGATCGATACTGGATATGAGGCTCAAACCTTTTTCGGCAATGGTATCGTAGCGACCATCGGCGAAGCTCCCCTTCTCATTGTTGTGCACATCTACGAGTATGTAGCGCTTACCACGTTTCCCGCGCAA
>Ga0105045_10003916_pt1 | contig 12888 bp, 15 predicted proteins | sample MAT02_FD_78089 | JGI IMG/M metagenome (GOLD analysis project Ga0105045, IMG submission 78089) | Freshwater microbial communities from Lake Fryxell liftoff mats and glacier meltwater in Antarctica - MAT-02 (megahit assembly) | ecosystem: Environmental > Aquatic > Freshwater > Ice > Liftoff...
GCGCTGCTGATACCGATCGTGGCCATCGTGATGACCAACTGGCGGCGGGTGAAGATCCGGGAGATGGAAATCATCGAACGCGGAGGTAGCGCGCTGAACGAAGATGCCCAGGCGAAGATCGCGCGCATGGAAGAGCGGCTTGTGGTGCTGGAGCGGATCGCGACGGACAAGCGGCTGACCTTGGCGGATGAAATCAATCAGTTGAAAGGGTAGTTCCATGAGCATCGTAGACATTTTTTCCAACCCGGCTTTCGTCGTCGTTTCTCTTTCGGCAATTGGCGGGTGGGTTTTCACAACCTGGCTCAGGGTCAAGAATGGCTATCCGCTGGAGGGGAGCTGGGGCCAGACACTGAAACCAGGGCAAAGCAGTGAATCTGTCGAGCGGATCAAACTGCTGACGACCGAGAATGCACAGCTTGGCGCCGAACTCTCGGCGCTGAAAGACAGGGTGCAGACGCTGGAACGGATCGCCACCGACAGCAGCGGCCGCATTGCCCGCGAAATCGAGAATCTGCGCCACTAGGCGCACCTAATGCGAGCAACAGGAGAGTGACATGGGCTTTTGGGAAGCAGCGGTCCTGATCGTGGCGATCGTGATCATCGGCAAGGTGATGAGCGGCGGGCGCTGGAACAAGGACACCCGCAAGTGGGAAAATCACTCGGCGATGAACCCCTATGTGCGCAGCGGCCAGCTGGAAGAGGCGCCGAAGCTGAAGGCGGAAATCGCCCGGCTGCAGGATCGCGTGGCGACGCTGGAGAAGCTGGCAGTGGACCCGCAGCAGCGCCTGGCGCGCGAGATAGAGGATCTGCGCCGCTCGCCTGATATCTGAGCGCGACCTCCGGTCGCTGGTGGATGTGAGCGCGACCTCCGGTCGCTGGTGGAAAGCTGAGTGCAACTTGATTTTGCCGCCGCCTGCCGCCAAGCGGGTGGCATGCTTCCGGCATTTGCAGACATCGAGGCCGATTGGGATGCCGCGCTCGATTGGGACGAGCGCTATGGCCTGCTGATCGACCTGGGGCGCAGGCTGGCGCCGATGGATGCGGCGCTGAAAACGCCGGCGACGCGGGTTCCGGGATGCTCGGCCAATGTGTGGGTTTATCCGGTGAACGAGGGCAATCTGCTGCGCTTTCACGCCGACAGCGACGCCGCCATCACCAAGGGAATCGTGGCACTGGTGGTTGCCATGGCAGACGGCAAGCCGGCCGCAGATGTGCTGGCAACCGATTTCGAAGGCGCGATCGACCGGCTCGGCCTGCGCCAGCATCTGTCTTCCAACCGCACGCAAGGGTTGCCCAACATGATTTCGCGGGTGCGCGAAGCGGCGGGCAGGCTGGCGGCATGACCGACGAGCCGAAACGCGTGCTGGATGACGACGCGAGCGAGCGCGTGCTTGATGATGATGCGCGCATGCGGCGATTCGTCGATCGGTTCATGCAGGCGGTGCCGCATCTGCAGGCGCTGGGCATCGGCTATGTGCGGAGCGGGCCGAATTGGGCTGAATTGACAATGCCTTACGCAGCCCACCTGGTGGCCTATCCGGAAACCGGCACGATTGCATCGGGCGCCATTTTTTCGCTGATGGACTCGGCAGCCGGCTTTTCGGTGTTCACGACCATGGGGCGGTTCGAGCCGCATGCGACCCTCGATCTGCGCTGCGACTATCTGCGGCCGGCCAAGCCCGGACAGGCGGTGTTCGGGCGGGCAGAATGCTACAAGATGACGCGCAAGGTGGCGTTCGTGCGCGGCATCGCGCACGATGGCGATCCGGACCATCCCGTCGCCCACGTGACCGGAACCTTCATGCTGACCGGCGCCTCATGAGCGCGCTGCCGCCCTATGCGCTGATGCTCGGGATCAGGGTTGGCGAGGATGCGGTCCTCGTGATGCCGTTTTCGCCCCACCTGATCGGCTCGCCGGGGCGGCTGCATGGCGGCGCGGTGGCCGGGCTGCTGGAGCTGGCGGCCAATCTGGCGGTTCGGGATGCGCTTGCGGAGAAATCCGTGGTGCTGAAACCGGTGACAGTGACGGTGGACTATCTGCGCGAGGGGGCGATGGTGGACACATTTGCGAGGGCGCATATCAACCGGCTGGGGCGGCGGGTGGCCAATGTGCGGGTGGAAGCCTGGCAGACGGACGCTGGCAAGCCCATTGCCGCGGCGCAGCTGAACATCATACTGGAGCGGTGAGATGTTCCACGTGGAACATTTTTCTGCAGTGAATAACCATATCGGTATCCGCGCGAAGGTTACTGGCGCGCGGCGATCGCGGTCGACACGCTGTCGGAAAACAGGCCGTCGATGCCGGTGTTCAGGAACAGGCGGATCTCGGCCTCGGCCTTGCCTCTGAACATCATTTCGTCCGAAGAGCGCAATTCCCGGGGCAGAAAGAAGTTTTCCGGGCGAAAGGTCCAGACATGGACCTGCAGTCCGGCGGCATGGGCGTCTGTCACGAGGGAGGTCGGTGAGCCGAGGCGCTGCTCCTTGTCGCGCGGGATCACCAGCGACTTTTCCACGCCAATCCCGTCGGCATAGGCAGCGATGGCGCGCAGGCCCTCGGGCGTCAGCATCTGCCGATAGGCCGTGCCAGGTGCATCCGCCGGACCGCCCTCGCCGGCCAGCAGCTGGATCAGCCGAAGCTTTGTTTTCGGTCTGAGGGCCTTTAGATTGCCGACTTCGAAACTCTGAATGAAAACAGCATGTTCGCGGTTGATGTAACCATGCTTTGTCAGGGTTTCCAGCAGCCGTTCCTCAAGCGGAAGGCCGAGTTTTCGAAAATAGCTCGGATGCTTGGTTTCCGGATACAGCCCGATGGTGCGGCGTTGCGCCTGCACAAGCGCGATGATTTCGTCCAGCGTCGGGATGGTTTCGCGGCCGTCGAATGCGGTGTTGGCGGGGCGCAGCTTCGGCAGCCGCTCGCGGGCGCGCAGGGTTTTCAGCTCGGCAAGCGTGAAATCCTCGGTGAACCAGCCGGTGACCGAGGTGCCGTCGATCATTCTGGTGCTGCGGCGGTCGGCGAATTCGGCGCGGCTGGCGACATCGGTGGTGGTGCTGATTTCGTTTTCGTGGCGGGCGACCAGATGGCCGTCCTTGGTGATCACCAGGTCTGGCTCGATATAATCGGCCCCCTGTTCGATGGCGAGCCGGTAGGCGGCCAGCGTGTGCTCCGGGCGGTCGGCGGACGCGCCGCGGTGGGCGATGACGAGCGGCATGGCCATGGTGGCGGCAGAATTGCCGAAAAGCAGCACGATGGCGAGCGGGATTGCAAAGCGGGGCAGGGGCATGGAGCAGGCACTACGATGGTTTTGTGACACTTGTGCCAAGGCTCGATGCGGAAGACTCATCGAGCTCGGCCTGCTGGCCGGCGCGCAGCAAGCGCTTGCGCCGTTCCGCCAGGGGCTGACGGATTGTGGTCAGTGGGATGCCAGATAGCGAGAGGGACGGCGAAAGGCTCGTTCCTGCCCCCCGCGTCCCTGCCCGCATTTGCCTCTCTCCGCGCTCGCGATTCTCGCCCCTGAAGGGGAGGGGGTTCAGAAATCCTTGCGGACGGTGGCGAACCATTGGCGCGGCGCGCCGGCCAGCAGGGTCTGGTTGTCGCCGCTGTTGCCGAAGCCATTGGAGCCGATGGTCGCGACATACTCCTTGTCGGTCAGGTTGGTGACGCTGACCTGCACCGAGAAGCCGTCGACGAAGCTGCCGGTGTCGGCAAAGCGCCAGCCGGCGCTCGCGTCGACCAGGGCGCGCCCCGGCACCGACTGGTCGTTGGTGTAGGTGAAATAGCGGCGCGACATGTAAGTGATTCCGGCGCGGCCGAACGGGCCGGAGCGGGCATCGTAGACGAGTTCCGCTTTGGCCAGGTGCTGCGGCGTGTCGACCGTGCGCTTGCCTTCGATCGCGGCCAGCACCACGCCGGCGCTGTTCACGACGTCGTCCTGATACTTGGAATCATTGTAGCTGTAGCTGGCGAACAGTCCGAGCGGGCCGGAAATGCGCCAGTTGGCGCCGGCCTCGAAGCCAACGGAGCGCACCGAGCCGACGTTCTGCAGCACCACCGGATTGCCGACGATCCCGGCGCCCGAAGTGATGCCGAGCAGGCGGTTGGAGAAATCGACATAATAGCCGGCCAGAACGCCCTGCACCGGGCCGACGCCGAAGCGGAAACCGCCTTCAATGGTTTTCGAGCTTTCCGGCTTGAGCGTGGAGCGGATCGCGTCGAACCCGAGCTGCGTGGTCGAGAATGGCCCGCTGGTGGCAGCGGACGTGAAGGCGCGGCGGTTTTCGGTGTAGCTGGCAAACAGTTCGTTGCCGCCGGAAAGGCTGTAGACGGCGCCGACCTGCGGCAGGAACCAGTCGGCATTCTGGATGTTGCCGGCGGCGGGCGATATGCCCGGCACGAGCCGCTGCGAGCTGTTGCGCACCGATTGCCCCTTGAACCCGGCGGTGATGGTGAAGGCGTCCGACAGCTCGAAGCGGTCTTGCAGGTGAATCTGCAAGGTTTCGGTGTTGAAATCGAATCGCCACTGGGTGAAGAACGGGTCTTCCTTGAAGCTCAGTGCGCGGCGCGAGGGGGCAGCCGCATCGTCCAGCCCGTAAAAGCGGCGGCCTTGCGTGAAGTCGTTGTTTTCCACCCAGAAGCCGGCGGAAACCAGGTGCCGACCCAGCGTCAGCTGGAAATCCGACACGATGCCGAAGCGCTTGATGCTGTATTCGGTGGTGCGAACCGAGATCGGCGCGCCACCGGGGGTGGGCACATAGGGGGTGAACCAGATGCCCTGGCCCGTGTTGTTGTGATAATAGGGCTGCACCGACGCGGTGAAATTGCTGGTGATGTCGGCGGCGAGCTTCACCCCCGCCAACCAATCGCGGCGCAAGCCGGACGCGTCGAAATAGGCATCGTCCACCGTGCGGATCGGAGCGGGGAAGATGCTGCCGCCGGCCTGAAAGACTCTGGCGACGACGACGGCGCGTGCCCAGTCGGGATTGAAATTGTCCCACTGGTAGCCCAGACGGCCGATCATTTCGAGCGAGAGATCCTGATAATCCTGTTCGCGGCGATCGGAAAAGTTGACAAAGCCTGTGAGGGTGGCGGTTTCGCCAAGGTCTGCGACGGCCTTGAAATTGACCTGGTGGTGGCGCTGGACGCCCTCGCCCTTCCATTTGCCGGCGTTCAGATAGCCATAGGAAAGCGATGCACGGACCGCGCCGACATCGCCGGTTTCTAAGCGGGCAAAGGCGCGGACGGTGTCGGACGAGCCGTAGGTGCCATTCACCGACAGGCCAAAATCCGGTGCCGGATCACGCGAGAGAAATTCGATTGTGCCGCCGAGGTTGGAGGAGCTTGCCGTGCTCAGCGCGCCGGCGCCCTGGCTGACGCGCGTGGTGCCGATGTTGTCGGAGATGATGGCGCGGCTGATGTGCAGGCCGTTGGTGTTGCCATAGCTCATGTCGCCGAGCGGGATGCCATCAAGGGTGAAGCCGAGCTGGTTCTGGTTGAAGCCGCGCAGGCTGATGCGGGTGGACCATTCATAGGCGCCGAACGGATCGGCGGACTGGAAATTGACTCCGGGGAGCTTCTCGATGGCCTTCAGCGCGCTGGTGCCCGGCGCCTGCAGCAGAAGATCGGATTGCGCGATTTCGCTGACCTGGCGGGTTTCGCCGCGACCGAAGATGATGATGTCTTCGACGGCTTCGGGCGCGGCGATATCGATCGCCTGGGCGTGGGCGCCGGAGGCGAAGGCGGCGCAGGCAAGGAGTGCGGCGCGGGTGGTCTTCAATCGCATGGGGCGCATGGGGGGTGTCCTCTGTTGTCGCGGGTGGCGAGACAGGGGCCATGTGGCAGCGCAGCATTGCGCGGGTGTGGCTAAGGCGTGACGGGCGGGTTGCGGTGGTGTTTCGAATTCATGACGGGGTTTTTTGGTGACAGGGGCTGCGGATTGTCCCGCTTGCTGGTCACCTCTCGCGCCAGCCCTGATCGCCCTTTCCCCCGAGGCAGAGGGTCAGGATTTGCCGGTTTCGACTATCGTGCGGGCGTTTTCCAAGAATTTGCGCTCCGCGTCGCCGTCCTTCATCCTGGCGCCGGCGTCTTCGGGGACGGCGATGCCTTTCAGCGCGGCGGGGCGCTCGGCGATCTGGCCCTGCCAGCGGCGGAGGTGCGTGAAGGGTTCGCTGTCCACGCCCGACCATTTGGCGGTGCGCGTCCAGCACCAGTTGGCGATGTCGGCGATGCTGTAATCGCCGGCGAGATACTCATGATCCGCCAGGTGATTGTCCAGCACGCCGAACAGCCGGCGGACTTCGCCGTGGTAGCGGTCTATCGCCGGCTGGATGCGTTCCGGGAAGTAGCGGAAGAACACGTTGGCCTGCCCCATCATCGGGCCGATGCCGCCCATCTGGAACATCAGCCACTGCGTCACGCGGCTTTTGCCCTGCGGGTCGGAAGGCATGAGCAGGCCGGTTTTTTCCGCCAGATACAGGAGTATGGCGCCGGATTCGAAGACCGGGAATCCATCATCGTCGATGGCCGGTATGCGGCCGTTGGGCGAGAGTTTGAGGAACCAGTCGCGCTTCTGCTCGCCCTGCATCAGATCGACGGAGACGACTTCGTAGGGCAACGCCATTTCTTCCAGCGCGACGGAAACCTTGTAGCCGTTGGGTGTCGGCGATGTGTAAAGCGTTATCATGCGTGCCTCCCGATTGGGCCGACACCATAGCGGAGCGCGAGGCGGCGGGAAAAGCCCTGCTGGCGATGGGCTTTCAGAGCGCCAGTTCAGCGCGGGCTGCGGGGCTGTTCCAGTCGAAATCACCGGAGTAGCGCCAGATTTCCTTCGCCTTATCGTCGTAGAGGATGGTGAGCGGCAGGCCCCTGGCGCCGAGTGCGAAGCCGAACTGCATCTGGCTTTCGAGGCGGGTGGCAAGGTTGGGCTGGCGGAACGCCGGGGTCACCTTGCGCCAGCCCTCCATGTCTTGCGAGATGGGGACGATGACCAGCGTGCCCGCCGTATCGGCGGCAAGTGCGTTCAGTGTCGGCAGCTCTTTCAGGCAGGGCGCGCACCATGTGGCCCAGAGGTTGACGAGGATTTTCCGGCCGGGATTGGCCCTGGCGATGCCGGCGATGGTTTCTGTGGCGCCATCCGGACCGGTTTCCAGTGGCGTATCGGGGGCTGCGGTGCCGGCTTTGCTGCGATCGAATTTGCTGGCGGGTTGCGGGGATTCCACGCTGGCGGTAGGGGCCTTGGTGTCGCCGCAGGCGGCAAGGGCGATCAGGGCGCCAGCTGCAATCAGGGCTGGGCCGCAGGCGAAAGAAAATTTCGGGCGCATGACGGACTCCGGAGCGAAAGGAAACCCGGCTGCGGCGAGTGCCGTTTGGGGCGGGCGCTTCGCCGAAGGGCCGGCGAGCGTGATGGCGGAGATAAATGCCTCCATCGCTTTCGACAAGCGGTTGTGGCGGCAGGATATCCGCGGCAGCGTGGCGCATGCGCGGATGCTGGGGGCGTGCGGCATCATCGAGCCGGGCGCGGCCGATGCGATCATTGCCGGATTGGCGGAGGTGGAGCGGGATTTCGCGGCCGAGGGCGTGCCGGTGGACCTGCGGCTGGAAGACATCCACATGACGGTGGAAACGCGGCTGGCAGCGCTCGCCGGGCCGGATGCCGGGCGGCTGCACACCGCGCGCAGCCGCAACGATCAGGTGGCTTGCGATTTCAAGCTGTGGGTGCGCGATGCCATCGACGGGCATCTGGCAGCGATCCGCGGGCTTGCGCTGGTGCTCGCCGGCCGGGCGATGGAGCATTCGGGCACGGTGATGCCGGGCTTCACGCACCTGCAGGTGGCGCAGCCGGTGACGCTGGGGCACCACTTCCTTGCCTATGTGGAAATGCTGAAGCGCGATTGCGGGCGCTTTTCCGATGCGCGCGCAAGGATGAATTTCTGCCCGCTGGGCAGTGCGGCGCTGGCGGGGACGGGGTTTCCGATCGACCGCGCCATGGTGGCCGGCGAGCTCGGATTCGATGCGCCGACGGCCAATTCGCTCGACAGCGTATCCGACCGCGATTTCGCGCTGGACTATCTGACATGTGCGACCCTGTGCGCGCTGCACCTGTCCAGGCTGGCGGAGGAGATCATCCTGTGGGCGAGCCAGCCGTTCGGCTGGGTGCGGCTGCCGGACCAATGGTCGACGGGATCATCCATCATGCCGCAGAAGCGCAATCCGGATGCCGCCGAGCTGGTGCGCGGCCATTCCGGGCGGATTCTCGGGCTGATGACCGGCCTGATGGTGACGATGAAGGGCCTGCCGCTGGCCTATTCCAAGGACATGCAGGACGACAAGCAGCCGGTGTTCGAAGCGCACGACCTGCTGGAATTGAGCCTGGCTGCGATGGCGGGGATGATCGCTGCGCTGCAGTTCGTTCCCGAGCGGATGCGCGCCAGTGCGGCGAGCGGCTATTCGACGGCAACCGATCTGGCCGACTGGCTGGTGCGTGAAAAGGGCGTGCCGTTCCGCGAGGCGCACCACATCACCGGGCGGGCGGTGAAGGCGGCGGAGGCGCAAGGGGTGATGCTGGACGCGCTGCCGCTGGCGGACCTGCGGGCGATCGATGCGCGGATCGATGGCGGGGTGTTTGACGTGCTGAGCGTGGAAGCGAGCGTTGCGAGCCGGGCTTCGCAAGGCGGCACGGCGCCGGCCAATGTGCGTGCGGCGGCCGGGACTGTGTTGCAGGAGATCCCGCTATGGTCTTGAGAGCGTTTGCCTTGCTGCTGCTGGCCGGCTGTGGCTACAAGGGGCCGCTGACGCAGACGCCGCCCGATGCGCCGGGCATGAGCCGCGACGAAATCAAGCAGGCACGGGCCCGGGAGGCAGCGATCACCGAGGCGGGACTGACCCTGCCGGCGCAGGCGCGCCCGGTGCGGGTGGACGACCTGACCATCAAGCTGGACGAGCGCGTGGCCGACCCCTTCAACCTGCCGCCGGACCGCTGAGTGGATCATTTCGAGCTTCGCGACGGCGTGCTGCACGCCGAGGAACTGGCGGTGTCGGCGATCGCCGCCGAAGTGGGCACGCCCTTCTACTGCTATTCGACCGCCACCCTTGCCCGGCATGCGCGGGTGATGCAGGACGCGCTTGCCGGGCTCGAAGCGCCAATGATTGCCTTTGCCGTGAAGGCCAACCCCAATGTCGCGGTGCTGCGGGTGCTGGCCCGCGCCGGGCTTGGCGCCGATGTGGTATCGGAAGGCGAGATGCGGCGCGCGCTGGCGGCGGGAATTCCGCCCTCGCAGATCGTGTTTTCCGGTGTGGGAAAGACCGATGCGGAACTGCGCGCGGCGCTGGCGGCCGGGATTTTCCAGATCAATGTGGAGGGCGAGGAGGAGCTGCGGCGGCTGTCGCACATTGCCCATTCCATCGGCCTGGTGGCCGACATTGCGCTGCGGGTGAACCCCGATGTGGACGCCGGCACGCATGCCAAGATTTCCACCGGCAAGGCGGAGAACAAGTTCGGGATTTCGCTGGACCGGGTGCCGGCGCTGTATGCCGAAGCCGCCGGGCTGCCGGGGGTGAATCCCGTCGGGATTGCCGCGCACATCGGCAGCCAGCTGTTTGATCTGGCGCCGCTTGAGGCGGCCTACGGCAAGATGGGGGCGCTGGTGGCGCAGCTTCGAGCGGCCGGGCTGGCGGTGTCGCGCGTCGATCTGGGGGGAGGGCTTGGCATTCCCTATGATCCGAAGCTGCCCTGGCCGCCGAGCCCGGCGGAGTATGGCGCCATGGTGCAGCGGGCGACCGCCGGCTGGGATGTGCGGCTGATGTTCGAGCCGGGGCGGCTGATTGCCGGAAACGCCGGGATACTCGTGGCGCGCGTGGTGACGATGAAGCGCGGGGCGACGCGGACATTTGCAGTGCTGGACGCTGCCATGAACGATCTGATCCGGCCGACGCTCTACGGCGTGTATCACGATATCCGCGCTGTGGAACCGACCGGGGAGCGCATGGTTGCAACGATTGTGGGGCCGGTGTGCGAAACCGGGGACATGTTTGCCGAAGACCGGGAGATGGACGTGGTGGAAACGGGCGGTCTGGTCGCGCTGATGACGGCCGGGGCCTATGGTGCCACCATGGCTGGAACCTACAATTCGCGGCCGTTGCTGCCGGAAGTGCTGGTTGACGGCGATCGCTTCGCGGTTGTTCGCGAACGGCAGACTTTGGACGATTTGATCGGTCTGGACCGGATTCCGGATTGGCTGCAGGGGGACGCATGAACAGCATCGAAGTGGCGGTTTTCCCGGTTGGCGGAATGGGGACACGGTTTCTGCCGGCGACCAAGGCCATGCCAAAGGAAATGCTTCCGGTGGTGGACCGGCCGCTCCTGCAATATGCGGTGGACGAAGCGATCGAGGCCGGCATTTCGCAGTTTGTGCTTGTTACAGCGCGCGGCAAGGGCAGCATGGTCGACTATTTCGACCAGGCGGGCGAGCTGATTTCCATCTTGAAGGCCAAGGGCAAGAAGGCCGAGTTGGCGGTGCTGGAAAGCACGCAGCTGCCACCGGGCGCCATCTGCACGGTGCGCCAGCAGGAGCCGGCGGGGCTGGGCCATGCGGTGTGGTGCGCGCGGCACATCGTGGGCCGGCGGCCTTTTGCCGTGTTGCTGCCGGATGATCTGGTGCAGGCGAAGGTTGGCTGCCTGAAGCAGATGGTGGATGCATGGGAGCGGGTGGGCGGCAACATGGTGGCCGCCGAGCGGGTGCCGGAGCACCGCACCGGGAGCTATGGCATCATCACGCCGGGCCGCGAGGACGGCGTGCTGACGGAAGTGCTGGGGCTGGTGGAAAAGCCGAAGCCGGCGGATGCGCCGAGCAATCTGGCGGTGATCGGCCGCTATATCCTGCAGCCCGAAGTGATGGACATACTGGGCGAGGAGCGGCGCGGCGCCGGCGGCGAAATCCAGCTGACGGATGCGATGGCGCAGCTGATCGGCGTGCAGCCGTTTCATGCCATCGCCTTTGCAGGCGTGCGCTACGATTGCGGCGACAAGGCCGGGCATGTGATCGCCAACATTGCCTATGCGCTGGCGCGCGACGATGTGGGCCCGGCCGTCAGGGCCTATCTGAAGACGCTGTGATGCAGAGCCTGCCGCTTTTTCACCGCATCGCCGGGCAGCCGGTGCTGGTGTTGGGGGATGGCGAGGCGGCAGACGCCAAGGCTCGGCTGGTGGCGGAGGCCGGCGGGCGGGTTGTGCAGGCGGTCGAGCCGGGGACGCGGCTGGCATTCGTGGCGCTGGAAGAAGGAGCGGAGGCGGAGGCTGCGCGGCTGAAGGCGCTTGGCCTGCTGGTGAATGTGGTGGATCGGCCGGCGCTGTGCGATTTTACCGTGCCGGCCATCGTCGATCGCTCGCCGGTGCTCGTGGCGGTCGGCACAGGCGGTGCTTCGGCCAGCCTTTCCAAGGCGTTGAAAGAGCGTCTTGAGATATTGTTCCCGGCCGGACTGGGGCGGCTGGCGGCGGCGATTGCAGCGGCGCGCGAAAAAGTGGCGGCGGTGCACGGCACGGTTCCGGCAAGGCGCGCCTTCTGGACGCGCGCACTGGCGCCCGGCGGGCCGCTCGATCCGCTGGTGGAGCATGCTGTCGTCTGCATCGATCCGGGATCTTTGGATGCCGCGGGCAGCCGCGAGGATGTGATTGCGGTGGGCAAGGACGGCGCCGATGGACTGACGTTGCGGCAGTTGCGGATGCTGGCGCAGGCGGATCTGATCGTCCACCCTGCGGACATGGCGGCCGATGTGCTGGCGCTGGCACGGCGCGATGCAGCGAGGTGGGTTGGTGAGTGGCCGCCAGACGGCGCCAGCGGCCGCATCGTGCTGCTTCGAACAGGAGTGTTTTGATGATCGACCATCGCCCCCGCCGCTCGGTGCTCTATCTGCCTGGCGCCAATGCGCGGGCGATCGAAAAGGCGCGCGGGCTGGCGGCCGATGTGGTGATCATCGATCTGGAGGATGCGGTGGCGCCAGACGCCAAGGAAGCGGCGCGGGCGGCAGCTGTTGCAGCGGTCGGTGCCGGTGGCTGGGGCGGCCGCGAGATCGCCATCCGCGTGAACGGGTTCGGGACGCCCTGGTTCGCGGCGGATTTCGCCGCTGTTCAGGATACGGCGGTGGATATGGTCGTGGTGCCCAAGGTGGATGGCGCGGCGGAGGCCGCCCGGGCGGTGGCGCTGGCTGCGGCAAAGCCGGTGTGGGTGCTGATCGAGACGCCGCGTGCGGTCCTTCAAGCAGACGCCATTGCCGATGTGCCGGGAATCGAGGGGCTGGTGGCGGGCTTTGCCGATCTGACGAAGGATCTGCGCGCCAGTCCCGGGCCGCAGCGCGAGCCGCTGGTGTATGCCATGAGCCGCATCGTGCTGGCGGCGCGGGCAGCGGGAATATTGGCGTTCGACGGCGTGTTCACCGATCTCATGGACATGCAGGGGCTGGAGGCGGAAACGCGTCAGGCGCTGGCCTTCGGCTTTGACGGCAAAACCTGCATCCATCCCAACCAGCTGGCGGCGGTGAACCGGCTGTTTACGCCTTCGGAGGCAGATGTCGAGCATGCGCGCGGGCTTATTGCGGCCCATGAAGCCGCGGTCGCGGCGGGCAAAGGCGTGGCAACTTTCAAAGGCAAGCTGATCGAGGTGCTGCACGTGGTGGAAGCCAGGCGGACGCTGAAGATCGCCGAGGTCGTCACCAAGGTGGGAGGCGCGGTGGAGAAACTGATCGATGTGGCGGTGGATTAGGGCAGGCCAGGGCAGATGAACGGTCTTCACCGATGCCTTGTTCAGCGCCTTGGAAACCCGTCGCGCGCCAGCCGCAGCAACAGCAGCGCGGCCAGCCGCGCTCTTTCTTCGAGGCTTTCGACGATCAGGAATTCATCGGCC
>Ga0105045_10003917_pt1 | contig 12887 bp, 10 predicted proteins | sample MAT02_FD_78089 | JGI IMG/M metagenome (GOLD analysis project Ga0105045, IMG submission 78089) | Freshwater microbial communities from Lake Fryxell liftoff mats and glacier meltwater in Antarctica - MAT-02 (megahit assembly) | ecosystem: Environmental > Aquatic > Freshwater > Ice > Liftoff...
CGTGATTCTTGTGCCGCAGCCAGTGCTCGGCATTCTGGCCTTCGTGATGCAGTCGGGTGCGTTTGTGGACGACGGCGCCAGCAGCATACCCCGTCTGTTCGTGATGATGGACGCGGCGCCGAAGCTGTTCGCCAAGCCAGTGGTTGAACTGACGCCGGGTGCCGTTGGCACGTTGGTGAATGTGAAGGCCGTGATGACAATTGCGCCGAGCGCTTTCGCGGCCCGCAACGTGGTGGCGGTGTTGCCGGGCAGCGATCCGAAGCTCAAGCACCAGTATGTGGCCATCGGTGCCCATAGCGATCACGTCGGCACGTCGTCGCGCGCCGTGGATCATGATTCGCTGCTGGTATTCAACCGCATCGTGCGCCCGGGCGGCGCCGAAGATGGTGGCAAGTTCGGCACGCCGGATCAGTTCACCCAGATCAAAGCGGAATTGGCGGAGCGCCGCGTCGCCCATCCGGCACGTCGCGATTCCATTTTCAACGGCGCCGACGATGACGGATCAGGGTCGGTGGCCGTTCAGGAGGTCGCCGAGTATCTCGCGGGCCTCAAGACCAAGCCCAAGCGCTCCATGCTGTTTGTGTGGCATGCGGGCGAAGAGAAGGGGCTGTGGGGCTCCAAGTACTTCATGGAGAATGCCACGGTCCCGCGTGACTCCATCGTCGCGCAGCTCAACATGGACATGGTGGGCCGCGGCAGCGTGACCGACCAGACCGGCATGAGCAAGGATGGCCAGATGCTGCGTGGCGGGCCGGATTACCTGCAGCTCGTGGGCTCGCGCCGTCTCAGCACCGAGCTGGGCGATTTGGTGGAATCGGTGAATACCGGAAAGAAGCACCACTTCAGCTTCGATTACGCCATGGACGCCAACGGCCATCCCATGAACATCTATTGCCGGTCGGACCACTACGAGTACGCGCGGTGGGGAGTCCCGGTGACCTTCTTCACCACCGGCGGCCATTCCGCATATCACCAGCTCACCGACGAGCCGCAGTACATCGATTACCCGCACATGCAGCGGGTATCACGTCTGGTGGCCGACATTGCGCTGGATCTGGGTAATCGCGCGACGCGGCCCATGGTGGATCAACCGAAGTTGGATCCGCGCGGTACCTGCAAGCAGTAGTGCGATTGGGGCTGACGGTAGCTCATCGGTCACTGAGTGAGTATCCTTTGAGGCTATTCCACTTTCGGTGACCCAGGGCACGTGGCTGGGCACTCGGTTACCCTCCAGCCTCACCAACATGTTCGACAACCTCCCGCTGCTGTCGTTGGGCGCGGGCGTCGTCGGTCTCATCGCGACGTTCCTGACCTTTATCAGCATTCGCCGTTTATCCCCGGGTACGCCGGCCATGCAGGATCTGGCCGGCGAGATCCATGTAGGCGCCATGGCGTTCCTGCGCGCCGAGTACATGGTGTTGGCGCCGTTTCTCGTGATCGTGGCCGGCCTGCTGGGCTGGGCCATCGGCGTCAAGACGGCCATCGCGTATATCATCGGCGGTCTGCTGTCGGTGGCGAGCGGCTGGATCGGCATGCAGGGCGCCACTTCCGCCAACGTGCGCACGGCGGAAGCGGCGCGCTCCAGCGGCCAGGCCGCGGCGCTGCGGGTCGCGTTCGGTGGCGGCTCGATCATGGGACTCGCGGTGGCCTCCATGGGCCTCGCGGGCATCGCGATTCTGTTTGCCTTCCTCGCGAAGGAGGAGCTGACGGCCAACGCCAAGCTCTTCTCCGAGATCATCTCGGGCTTTGCCATGGGCGCCTCCTCGATCGCGCTCTTTGCGCGCGTGGGCGGCGGCATCTACACCAAGGCGGCGGATGTTGGCGCGGACCTCGTGGGCAAGGTCGAAGCCGGCATCCCGGAAGACGATCCACGCAATCCCGCCACGATCGCCGATAACGTCGGTGACAACGTGGGCGACGTGGCCGGTCTCGGCGCCGACATCTTTGAAAGCTACGTGGGCGGCATTATCGCCACGGTTGCCCTCGCGGCGACCAGCACGCTGATCCCCGAAGTATCACGCGTTGACGCCATGCTGCTGCCAATGGCGTACACCGCGGCGGGCCTGGTCGCCTCGCTGCTCGGCATCTTCATGATGCGTATTCTCGCCAAGGGCGATCCGGCCAACGCGTTACGCCTGGTGACGTTCATCGCCGCCGGTCTGTTTCTGGTGTTCGCGTATTTCATCACGACGATGGTCCCGCTGAACATGACGAACGCCGCCGGCGTCGCCTTGCCGGCACTCGGACCCTTCTTCGCGGTCATCGCGGGCACGGTGTCGGGTATCTCGATTGGCCTGGTCACGGAGTACTACACGGCAGCCGGTCCGGTGCGCCGGATCGCGGAAGCCTCACAGACAGGACCGGCCACGAACATTATTGCCGGTCTCGCGGTGGGCATGGAAAGCTGCATCGTGCCGGTACTGCTGATCTGTGGCGCGATCTGGGTGTCCTTCACATCGGCGGGCCTGTACGGTATCGCGATCGCGTCCGTGGGCATGCTCGCCACGGTAGGCGTGACGATGTCGGTCGACGCCTACGGTCCGATCTCGGACAACGCCGGCGGTATCGCCGAGATGAGCCATCTGGGCAAGGACGTCCGCAAGATCACCGACGGCCTCGACGCGCTCGGCAACACCACGGCGGCTATCGGTAAGGGCTTCGCGATCGGCTCGGCGGCGCTCACGGCGTTGGCGCTTTTCTCAGCGTACGCGTCGGCCGTCAACCTCACGGTGCTCAACCTGATCGACCCGATGGTCGTCATTGGCATGTTCGTGGGCGGCGTGGTGCCGTTCTACGTGGGTGCCGCCACCATGACCGCGGTGGGTCGCGCGGCGCAGGGTATGGTGGAAGAAGTGCGCCGTCAGTTCCGCGAGATTCCGGGCTTGCTGGAAGGCAAGCCCGGCGTAAAGCCGGATTCGGCGCGCTGCGTGGAAATTTCCACCAAGGCCGCGATCCGCGAGATGATCGCACCGGGTCTGGTGGCGATTCTCCTGCCCGTTTTCGTGGGCAAGTTCCTCGGCGTCACTGCGCTGGGTGGACTGCTCGCCGGTGCCACGGTGACGGGTGTGATGATGGCGCTGTTCATGGCCAACGCCGGTGGCGCGTGGGACAACGCGAAGAAGATGATCGAAGGCGGCATTCTGGGCGGCAAAGGCTCGGAACCGCATAAGGCCGCCGTAGTGGGCGACACCGTGGGTGATCCGTTCAAGGACACCTCGGGACCAGCCATGAACATCCTCATCAAGCTGATGTCGGTGGTGAGCCTCGTGCTCGCGCCTTGGTTCCTGCGGTAAACGTCGGCACCACGCGACCCGCTACATTTCGGCGGAGTGTCGTTCCCTTCTCACTCACTTCGCCGTTATCACGTGCTCCGTCTCGGAATCGTCGGTCTCCCCAACGTTGGCAAGTCCACGCTCTTCAACGCGCTCACGGCCGCCAAGGCCGAAGCGGCGAACTATCCGTTCTGTACGGTAGAGCCCAACGTTGGCATGGTCGAGGTTCCGGATACCCGCCTCGACGCACTCGCCGAGATTGTGCAGCCCAAGCGCACATTGCCGGCGGTGGTACAGTTCGTGGATATCGCGGGGCTCGTGAAGGGGGCCGCGCAAGGGGAGGGGCTGGGAAATAAATTCCTGCAGAACATCCGCGAGACTGACGCGATCGTTCACGTGATCCGTTGTTTCGCCGATGACGACGTGACGCACGTGATGGGATCGCCCGACCCCGTGCGCGATAAAGAGATCATCGAGCTGGAGTTGGCCTTGTCCGACCTTGGGCAAGTGGAGAAGCGGCTCGACAAGGCACGCCGTGCGGCGAAGGCCAACGACAAGGAGGCGCTGGCCGAATTGCCGGCGCTCGAGGCGGCCAACACGGCGCTCTCCGAAGGCATGCCGCTCTGGCGGGCCGGGCTCGACGCCGACAAACTTGAGCGCCTCGCGCACCTGCAACTGCTCACCGCGAAGCCAGTGTTATATGCGGCTAATGTTACGGATGCCGAGCTGGCGGGTGATGAAGGGTCGTACCTCAAAGCACTGCGTGCGGCGGTCGCGGCGAGTGGCGAGCAGGCGGAGATCGTGCCGTTTTCGGCCAAGATCGAAGCCGAGCTGTCGGAGTTGCCGCCTGATGAGCGGGCCGAGTTCCTGGCATCGTTGGGCATCGAGACGGCGGGGCTGGACCGCCTCATCCAGGCTGGCTATCAGCTCCTTGGGTTACAGACGTACTTCACCGCCGGTGAGCAGGAAGTGCGCGCGTGGACGATTCACCGTGGAGACACGGCGCCGGTCGCCGCTGGTGCGATTCACACCGACTTCGAGAAAGGCTTCATTCGCGCCGAAACGGTGTCGTTCAGCGATTTCGTGACGTACCGCGGATGGAAGGTGGCGCGGGAGAAAGGTGCCGTGCGTTCCGAAGGCAAGGAGTACGTGGTTCATGACGGCGATGTGCTCCTGTTCCGTTTCAATGTGTGAGGCGGGTCACACCGTGCACGCGATCTTTTTTTCGGTCGTGGCGTACTAATGCGGTAATGCTTTCTTTCCTGCTACGGTCGGTGCTTGCCACCACCCTCGTTTCGGTGTCCCTCGCCGCCGCGCCGCTCGCTGCACAGCCCGTGGCGTGTGCGAGCTGTAAAGGGCGCAGCGTCCCCGCCAATGCGCTCATCGTGCCGTTCCAGGTTGGGGAGCGACTGACGTACGACGTCAAGTTCGGCTCGCTGAAAGTGGGCGGCGGCCTGATGGAGGTGCGAGACATCGCCGAAGTACGCGGCCGGCCGGCCTGGCACACCACCTTCACGATTACCGGCGGTATTCCGTTCTATCGCGTGAACGACCGCTATGAGTCGTGGTTTGACGTGACCACGTTCAACAGCCTGCGCTACCATCAGGATGTGGACGAGGGCAGCTACGAGCGGAAGCGCCGGTACGAGATTTTCCCGGAGCGCGGCATGTTCAAAGAGAACGAGCGCGCCGAGGAGCCCACCGTCTCCAATCCGCTTGACGACGGATCGTTTATGTACTTCGTGCGCACCCTGGATCTCGAGGTGGGCAAGACCTACGAATTCTCTCGGTACTTTAAAGCGCAGGGCAATCCGGTGCGGATCAAGGTCGTGCGTCGTGAGACGATCACGGTGCCGGCCGGAACCTTCAAGACCGTCGTCCTGCAGCCCACGTTTCAGACGAAGGGCATTTTCAGTCAGAACGGACAAGCCGAGGTGTGGCTCAGCGACGATGAGCGCCGCATCATGGTGCAAATGAAGTCGAAGCTGAGCTTCGGCTCGCTCAACTTGTATTTGCGCGAGTCCACCGGCACCAAGTAGCAGCGCGCGTTGTCCGCGCGCGTAGGCATGGTGTGCGAACCGCCGGTCAGTCCCAGCGCTCCAGGGGTGCCGCGCATTGCGCGTCATCGTGGCTGGCGGTGTTGACCCACGTCTTGACTTGATAGGTAACGAGCGGGCCCTCGTAGGGGCGCAGTAGTGCCTGCGCCACGGCCGACGGGGTAGCCGGATTGAGCCACACCTCGATGTCTGCCACCGGGATGATCGCGGGCATTCGGTGGTGAATGGCAATGGTCGCCGCATTGGCCTCGGTCGTGATCACGCAGCAGGTGAGCCGTGACTGGGCCACCGGGTCGTCCACGGGCGCCCAGCGCTCGAATAGCGCGGCCATGACGAAGGGCGCCTCGTCGGGCATGCGGATGCACCAGGGTTGCTTCCCTTTGTGGCCGGGTACCACCTGCCATTCGTAGTAGAGATCCGCCGGAAGTACCGCGCGCCGTGCCTTGAAGGCGGAACGGAACGACGGTTTGCTGGCAATGCCATCTGCGCGCGCGTTGGCGAGGTCGTGACCGATGCCCGGATCCTTCGCCCAGAACGGGATGAGGCCCCAATTCGCGAGCGCCGCGAAGCGGGTGTTTGCCTCTTGGCCGACTAACGGCACCGCCTGCGAGGGGGCCACGTTGAAGCGGGGCCCGAGCGGGGGGAGGACCACCCCGAGGGGGAGTGATCCGAGTCGAGCAGGATTTCCGAAACCGTAGCGTCCACACATGACGGGCAATGTAGCCGCCGGGGAGCTTCCTGCCCCCCCGGCTTCCATTTCGCGCCCCTATTGCCTATCCTTAAAGGCTCATCAGGTCGGCGTCCGCCGGCCCGCACCCTCCTCCTGCGGCTCGGCACTGCGGGGGGCACCCAGTCCATAGGGAGGATTGCCGAGTGGCAAAGCTCAAGATCCGCCGTAACCCTACACGGCGGTACGAAGCCGTGTATATCATCGACAGCGCGCTCGAAGATACGGCCATTGCAGAAAAGCTGGAGAAGCTCCAGTCCTTGCTCGAACTCACGGCTGAGGCCGAAATCGAACATTGGGGCCGTCGTCAGCTCGCCTACAAGATTGGTCGCCACGAGACTGGCTACTACATCATCAGCCGCTTCGATGCGGTCCCCACCGTGCTGCCGGAGTTCGAGCGTGCGCTCAAGCTCGATGGCGGCGTGGTGCGCTACCTGGTGTCGCTCCTCGAGCACGAGCTCGGCGCGCCCAAGTTGAGTGATGAAGAACTCGCGCTGCGCCGCCGCGCGAGTGATGACGACGACGACGACGAGGAATAGCCCATGCGCCGCCAGAAGAAGCCCTGCCCGGTTACCGAAGCGGGCATTCGTTATGTGGATTACAAGGATGATCGCCTGCTCGCCCGTTTCATCACGGATTACGGCAAGATCCTGCCGAGCCGTCTGAGCGGGGTGGACGCGCGTCACCAGCGTCAGCTCTCGAAGGCCATCAAGCGGGCGCGGTTCCTCGCGCTGCTGCCATATGTGAAGGGACAGACGGCGACCTGATGCCGGGAGCGGTCGCGTCGGAAGTCGCCGCGACCGCTTCGCACGAGCGAGGATGGCGCTGGTTTGTGTTGGCGCTGGTGCTCATGGTGGTGGCCACGGCCGCGCCGATCTGGCCGCCGGCGTTCGCCCTTCCCGGCGCGATGGTCCGGATGCTGCTCCCGGTGGAGCAGTTGGCGTTGATGGTGGTCGTCGTCATCGCGGCGTGTGCTGTGGTGGGGTGGTGGGCAGGAGGACGTCTGCTGGCGGCGATCATCTGGGTCGCGGCGGCGGGGTACGTGCTCTGGCAGACTCCTCTTTCTTATACCGGATACGGAGCGTTCGTCCGCGGTTGGGCGCTGGCTCTGGGGGCGTCATTCGGTCTGGTGTGTCTCACCACCCGATCGCGTCCGCTGTTGGGCCGTGCGCTCGCGGCCGTGGCGTTGACCACCGCCGTGACTTTGGCCGGAATCAACGCCCGTCCCTCTGCAACGGGTGGAGTGTTCGCTGATCCGGCGCAGATGATGGGCCGGGAGTACCAGCGGCGGGTGGCGGAATCCGTGGCTGTGTGGCGTGATCGGGCGCAGTCGGAGTCATGGCAGCGCTTCAGTCGTCGGTTCCCGGATGCGGCTGAGCGAATGGCCCGGATGGAGTCGCTGGTGGTATTTCTGGGATCCCCGACGACCGGCGCAGCACCGGGCACGGCGATGACTGGACCAGTCCTCTTGCTGGTTCCGGCGCTGTTGGCGCTCGAATCACTGCTCGCCGTGGCGCTGGGTTGGGCCGCCTACCATCGCTTGTCGCGGGTGCGCATTGGCCCGCCATTGGGGGCGCTCCGGGATCTGCGCTTTAACGATCAGCTCGTATGGGGACTGATCGTCGGGGTCACGATTCTCCTGCTCCCAACGCTCGTCGAGTGGCGAATGGCGGGGGTGAACCTGATATGTTTCTTCGGCACGCTGTACGCCGTGCGAGGCGCCGGTGTGCTTTCGTGGTGGATTCCCGACCGCTTCGTCGCACCGGCGTTGCTCGGGGTGGTGGTGGTGGTCCCGATCGTCGGGCCGATGTGGGTCGTGGTCGCGCTGTTCGCGATCACCTTCGGGCTGGGGTTGGGGGATACATGGCGGAATTTCCGAACGGGCGCTCGCGGGCGCCCCTCTTCGGCGTCCTGATCGCTGTGCATCCGCTGTGTCGTTCTACACGTTTTCTTTCTGTTTCTCTCACCGGTTCGACCCGGAGTTCCCATGGAAGTCATTCTTCGTAACGCCGTCGACAAGCTCGGACATCCTGGTGACATTGTCTCCGTGTCGCCGGGCTACGCCCGCAATTTCCTGATCCCCCGCGGCTTCGCCTTTGAAGCCACCGCCGGCAATCGCCGCCGCATTTCGCTCGAGAAGGGGCGCCTGGAGGTGCTCGAGAGCGAGCGCGTGGCAGCCGCGCAGGCCATTGCGGATAAGCTGACCGAGGTCTCCGTGACCTTCGCGGCGCGTGTGGGTGAGGAAGGCAAGCTGTTCGGCTCGGTGACCACGGCCGATATCGCGCACCAGCTTGAAGCCCAGGGCTTCAAGATCGAAAAGCGGCAGATCGAGCTCGATGAGCCGATCAAGGCGCTTGGTGTATATCGGGTCCGCATCCGGCTCCATGCGGATGTGCATCCGGAAATCAAGGTCTGGATCATCAAGCAGTAAGTCGTTCGCACCGCGCACGACGCAGGTCCAAAGGGGGGTCCGGACTCGGACTCCCCTTTTTTTGCCTCTGTCCGAAGCGCGCGCCAACGCGCAACCTTCCGGAACGCCCAGGGGTATTCCCAGCATTCGGGGACGTGAGGGACGGGGACACCGTCCAGCGGTCCCTGACCATCCGAACTGATCAAACTATCATGGCAGAACGTACGCCGAGTCCTGGAGAATCCATTGCGCGCCAAGCGGCCGCGTTGGCAAGCGACCTCAAGGCCACCGATATCCAAGTGCTGGATCTCCGTGGTGTGACGGATATGACCGACTTCTTTGTTATTGCGAGTGGGACCTCGGACACCCACGTCCGCGCCGTCGCCGAGCACATCCAGGCAGGGTTAAAGGAGTCTGGGGTGTCTACCACCATGACGGAAGGATTGACGCAGGGTCGCTGGGCACTGCTCGACTACTCGCATTGCGTGATCCACGTCTTTCACCCGACGCTGCGTCAGTACTACCAGCTCGAGCGGCTGTGGAGCGACGCAACGACCGTTTCTTTGGACCATGCACTGATGCAGGGAGCGCGGTAAATGCCGAAGGCGCGGCGCTGGACACGATGGGGAGCGGCACTCGCACTGGCGATCTCAGCGATCGCGACGCCGCTCCACGCCCAGGAGTATTTCGGGCAGAATCAGGTCCAGTATGATCGGCTGCGCTGGCGGGTAATTGAAACCGAGCACTTCCTCGTGCACTACTATCCGGAAATCGCCGACGTGGCGCCGGATGCGGCGCGCATGGCGGAGCGGTCGTATGCGCGCCTGTCGCGCCTGATGGCGCACCAGTTTCGCGAGAAGAAGCCGATTTTGATTTTCGGGTCATCCGGCGATTTCGCTCAGAGTAACGTGTTTGGCGATCTGGGCGAGGGAACCGGCGGTGTCACGGACGCACTGCGCCAGCGTATGGCGCAGTTCTTCGGTGGCGACTGGGCAAGCTTTGAGCACGTGCTGCAACATGAAATGGTGCACGTGTTCCAGTTCGACATTTTCTCGCGCGGCCGGGCCGGCGCCGGATTGCAGAACCTGGCCATGGTCAACCCGCCCCTCTGGTTCATGGAAGGGTTAGCCGAATATTTTTCCATCGGCCAACACCATGCGTGGACGGACGCGTGGGTACGGGATGCGGTCGTCAATAATTCTCTGCCCACCATCCAGCAGATGACGGAACGCCCCGACAAGTATTTCCCGTATCGATACGGGTTGTCGGTGTGGCAGTATGTCGGCACCCGTTGGGGCGACGAAGTGATCGGCGAGATCATGAATGCGGTGCCCAGCCTCGGCATCGACCGCGCGTTCCGTCGTGAGCTGGGAATGGGACTCGATGAGCTGAGCGCGGATTGGAAGCAGGCCATGCAGGCGCAGTTCTTACCGACCGTCGCCCAACTTCAGCGCCCGCGCAGCTTCGCCGAGGTCTTGCTCTCCCAGCGACGCACCGGCAGCATCGCCAATTTGTTTGTGGCGCCGGCCCTCTCCAGCGACGGCAAGTTCATCACGTATATCGGCTACGGTCGGCTGCTGCGTGGCGAAGTCTTCCCGGAGATGTACCTGGCCAACGCCGAAACGGGGGACCGCATCACCCGACTGGTGAAGACCACCACGAACCCCGACTTCGAACAGCTCCGCTATATCTATTCGCAGCCCTCGTTCTCCCCGGATGGGAGCACCCTCGCTTTCACCGGCCAGCGCGGCGGGCGCGACGTGCTCTACCTGCTCGACATGAAGTCGCGGAAAGTCACGCGCCGGTTCGACTTTGAGCTGGATCAAATCTTGAGCCCGTCCTTCTCGCCTGATGGGCGGCGCATTGTGTTCAGCGGGATGCGACGCGGGTCGAGCGACCTGTATGTGGTGTCGCTGGACGCGCCAGGCTTCACGCAGCTCACGAAGGACCAGTACGGCGACCTGCAGCCGCAGTGGTCACCGGATGGCCGCACGATCGCCTTCAGCAGCGACCGCGGCCCGGACACGGACTTCGAAATTCTCAGGATCGGCGACTGGAAGATCTCGCTGCTGGATCTCGAAACGCAGAAAGTGCGCGTGGTCGATGGTCAGGGCGGACGCAATTTGAACCCGCAGTGGTCACCCGACGGGTCGTCGCTGATTTACATCTCGGATCGAACCGGCACGGCAAATCTCTTCCTGTACGAACTGGGGAACAACGAGCACTACCAGCTCACCAACGTGCTGGGAGCGATCACTGCGGTCGCCGAACAGTCACCGGCGATCTCGTGGGCCCGCGAGGCAGATCTCCTCGCATTTGTCTACTACGAACAGACTGAGCACGCCATCTGGAAGGTGAAGAATCCGCGCTCGCTCAAGGGCAAGCCCTACCGCGATCCGCTAGTCGTCGCGCGGGGTAACGAGGCGTCCGCCGTGCCTGCCCCCGCGGTCAATCTCGATCCCACCGCCCACCTCAGGCGTGGCGTGGTTGGGGATAGTGCGGCGGCGCGCCAGTCGTTTTATCGGCCGGCAACCGGCGGTACGGCGCGGATGTCGGCGAACCTCCCCGCGTCGGTAACGGCCCGTCTCTCCGAACAGGTGAGCGTGGAGGCGTTGCTGGACAGCTTCGACTTCAACCTCCCCGATACCACGCGCTTTTCCGAACGGCGCTACTCGGCCAAGTTGACACCGGAGTACGTCTCGCAGCCGTCCATCGGCTACCAGCAGGGTGGGTTCGGGCAGGGCACATTCGGTGGCACCACGATCGTGCTCAGCGACCTCCTCGGCGATCGGCGCCTGGCAATGTCCGGTGCGATCAATGGACAGCTCAGCGATGCGCAGGTGTTTGTCGGCTACACAAGCCTTGGTCGACGATTGCAGTACACCACCGGCGTTATTCAACAGCCGATTTATCTGCTGTCGAATTTCACCCAGCAATTGGTGGGGGACAACCAGATACAGGAGACACAGGAGATCACGCGGCTTGTGCTGCGCCAGGTCTTTGCGGCCGGGCTGTATCCGCTCAATCGGTTTACCCGATTCGAGCTCGGCGCGCGCTTCCAGAACGTCGACCAGCAGGTGTTCGGGTTCTCTCGTGTGGTGGACTACAACTTCGGCTTTGCGTCCAACTTCGAGCGTGGCTCCACACGCAACGTGGCCTCCGCGAACACGATCGCGCCGTACCTCGCGTTCGTCACGGACAACACGATGTTCGGCATGACCGGCCCGATTTCCGGGAAACGGGTGCGCTTGGAGCTCGAGCCCAGTGTGGGGACGTGGCAGTTCACGGAGTACCTCGCCGACGCCCGGTCCTATATCCCGATTCTGTTCAACTACGTCACGTTCGCCACGCGCTTCACCGCGAATCTCGCGGTCGGCCGTGACGAGGCGCGTTTTCCGAAGTGGATCGGCCGCCCGGACTTCGTGCGCGGGTACAATCGCGAGGATTTCGGGTCGGTCGGCTGCACGGGTCTGCCAACCGACGATGGCTCGTCGTGTAACTCGGTGGAGTTGATCGGAAGCCGCGTTGCCTTCGCGAACGCCGAACTGCGCTTCCCGATCATCCGCAGCTACGGCGGCCGGACGGGCTTTCTGGGTGGCCTGCCCCCGGTGGACGGGCTGTTTTTCGGTGACGCCGGCGTCGCCTGGTCGGACGGACAGTCGGTCACGCTGCGGCGGCCGGAGAATTACGACTTCGCCACACAGCGCGCCCTGCTTACCAGCTACGGTTTCGGCATCCGGATGAACCTTTTCAATATTGCGATCATCCGCTGGGACTGGGCCGTACCTGCCGCGCGTCCAGGTGCCCAGGGCTTTGGCACCTGGTTCTTCGGCATGAGCTACTGACCGGCCGTCACTCTGGCCGGTCGGGGGCCCTTGTGGCCCCAACCGCGCAGTAGCAGTTCAACCCGTGACTGGGTACCTTACCCCCGTGCGCACGCTCCTCGTGTGGGCGCTCGTGGCTCTCGCGTGCGGTGTTGCCGGCGGCTGTGCCGATCGCTCGTCCCGCCCCTCCGAAGCCGTCGCCCCTCTCAGTATTCCTGGTGGTCCCGACCCGATCGTCTTGCGCGTTGCGCGTGACGGTGGGCAAATCACGGCTATGCCTTACCCCGGACTTGACTCCACGCTCTGGCGTTCGTCGTTCCGGGTCCCCCCACTGGCGCGCGTCATCGCGTTCGGCGCGGAGGATGGGTATCTGGCCGCCGTAGACAGCGCGGGCTCCCCACTCCGCATCGACTTCCGGCTCGGCACGGTGTCCAAGCCGCCTGCGGCCGCCGGTCAGATGGTTTCCTCGTTCGATGGGGGGGCGATTTATACGATGTTGGACAACGGATCGATCACGCGGTCCACGCCGAGCGGCGGCGACTGGTCGTTCATCCCTCCGCTGCCCGCGCACGCGATTTTCGCCCAGGAAGACGGGTC
>Ga0105045_10003919_pt1 | contig 12885 bp, 13 predicted proteins | sample MAT02_FD_78089 | JGI IMG/M metagenome (GOLD analysis project Ga0105045, IMG submission 78089) | Freshwater microbial communities from Lake Fryxell liftoff mats and glacier meltwater in Antarctica - MAT-02 (megahit assembly) | ecosystem: Environmental > Aquatic > Freshwater > Ice > Liftoff...
CCTATTTACCTTATATTTTTTTTGAATTATCACTTAACTAGTAATCCCTGCACGCTCCATATTTTTGATCGATTTTATTATTGGCTAAAAATTTATGCAGCCATTCCCAGCGGGAATGGCTGAAGAACTATCGATTTAAAACGACAACCATAATCAGAAAGTCGTGACGTGTTTGAGAAAGAAGTCTTTTATAAATCTCCTCCTTTGGCTATATAATAATATTTAGGTTATGAAAGGAGAAAAACATCTATGTCACACAAAAAAAAGAATACAGATCCCGATGATCCTAAACCTCTTAATTTTGATCATGACGAGGAAAAAGGGCCAAGCGATCATTTAAAAAGGCCGTTCATGACTCCTGCTGAAGAACGAGGCGACAATGAAGATGAACAGTATTATGAAACGGAAGAGGCTCTAAGCCCAGAAGAAACAAAAGAACGAAAAGAAGAGAATGATCTTTAATTTCAAGGAAAATTGATGAAGGCGCTTGTCTGCGGTGGACCCGGTAAAATTACGCTGGAAGACAAACCTCATCCTAAAATAGAACATCCAACCGATTGCATCGTACGAATAACCACGACAACGATTTGTGGACCAGATCTTCATATTATAAAAGGAGATCTTTCGACCGTAGAACCAGGACGGATTTTAGGACATGAAGTGTAGGTGTCATCGAATCGATAGGAGATAGTGTTTCAAATTTTCACGTGAATGGTAAAGTTTTAATATCCTGTGTGACCTCCTTTGGAAAATGTTCTTTTTGTAGAAAACAGATGTATTCTCAATGTGAGTTTGGCGGTTGGTTGCTTGAAAATAAAATTGATGGAACGCAATCTGAGTATGTTCGAATTCCTCTTGCTGATGCAAGTCTCTATCTTATTTCGCAGGGGGCTGATGAAGACACCCTTGTGATGTTCAGCGATGTTTTACCTACAGGCTTTGAGACAGGAGTTTTAAAGGGCAAAATAAAACTTGGTGATATATTAGCTATTGTGGGTGCAGGTCCGATAGGCCTGGCAGCTCTTTTAACAGCTCAATTTTATTCTCCCCCAAAAGTGATCATGATTGATTTAGATGATTACCGCTTAGAGGTAGCCAAGCACCTAGGGGCCACCGCAACAATTAACGACAAAAATAATACATCTGTGCAAGATGTGTTGTCTCTTACCAACCAAAAAGGGGTGGATGCAGCCATTGAAGCAGTCGGAACTCTTGAAACTTTTGATATTTGTCAGTCAATTATCGGCCCAGGCAGTCACATTGCGAATATTGGCGCTCATGGAAAAAGCGCGGGTTTACGTTTAGAAAAACTTTGGGATCGAAATATTACTTTAACAACAGCATTAGTCGATACCTACGCGACCCCTACTCTTCTCAAAGCATTTATGTCCGGCAAGTTAGATCCTAAACAATTGATCACGCACCATTTTGAGTTAAAAGACGTTCTAGAAGCCTACAAAACATTTGGTGATGCAGCTAATCAACATGCTTTGAAAGTCATTTTGAAAAATACGTAGCCCATCTCAAACTTGTGGTTATGCCGGCCGAAGGCCTTTGGAGCCCCAAGTAACTTCGTCTCTCGTGTCAAAAAGTAATGTAGCTAATGAGATACTGCTATTCTAACAATTTGGCCGAAACCTTGTCCTAATGGCGGTAGCCATGTCAGTAATTAGCCCCGCGTGCAGCTAAGCGGAACGTGGGATTTCGTCGTTTAAATCCGCTGGCTGCGGTAGCAGCGAGGCTATTGACAGCAGCAAAGCGTTCATCACATTTTTCACGAACTTCAGATGATAATGTGAGTGTCGTTAATGTGCTCCGCAGCCGGTGTGCTTAAACCATTCAACCCCACGTACCGTTCAGGCCTAACCGGCCTATCGCTACAAGCGGGGCTAATTAATGACATGGCTGCCGCCACTAGGACAAGATTTTGCCCCAATTGTTAGAATAATCGTATGTTCTCTAACAGGTTACTTTTGGTACGGGGGACGAAGTTATTTGGGGGCTCCAAGGTCCTTCGGCCGGCATCACCTGATTTAGATCTAATAAATTGGGCTCCAAAGATCTTGATCAGGACTGTGTTTTTAGGCGTTATAAGTCGAAGAGCTCACGTTGCCGCCAGTTCCTGTCCAATTAGTGTGGAAGAACTGCCCTCTTGGCTTATCAGTCCTCTCATAGGTGTGGGCGCCAAAATAATCACGCTGCGCTTGCAACAGATTTGCCGGCAAATGCGCCGAACGGTACCCATCATAGAAAGCTAAGGCTGTGCTAAAGCACGGACTCGGGATGCCAAACTCCGCCGCTAAACCTATCACTTTTCTCCACCCTTGCTGGGAATTATCGATCTCTCCAACAAAGAAATCATCAAGCAAAAGATTCTTCAAGCTCGGATTAATCGCAAAGGCTTCTTTAATCTTACCAAGGAACTTACTGCGGATAATACAGCCTCCCCTCCACATCAAAGCCACTGCACCATAATTCAGCTTCCACTTGTAGTCATTTGCCGCTTGCTGCATCAACATAAAACCTTGCGCATAACTGATAATCTTCGAGGCGTATAACGCATGGCGAATAAATTCAATCGTCGATTCAATTTCACCTGTAAACTTGACTTGAGGTCCTTTTAACTTTTCTGAAGCAGCCAATCGGTCATCTTTCAATGAAGATAACGTTCTAGCAAAAACAGCTTCTGAAATGAGTGTCAAGGGTATACCTAAATCCAAGGCGTTGATGACGGTCCATTTTCCTGTCCCTTTTTGTCCCGCGACATCTAGTATTTTATCCACCATCGGATTCCCGTCGGTATCTTGGAAAGCAAAAATATCAGCAGTGATTTCAACGAGATAACTCTCCAGTTCTCCCTTATTCCAGGCTGTGAACACATCTTGAAGCTTGCTTACACTCAAATTTAATACATTTTTAAGCAGATTATACGCTTCGCTAATCAGCTGCATATCCCCATATTCGATCCCATTATGCACCATTTTGACATAATGACCCGCTCCGTCATCCCCTACCCACTCACAGCAAGGTTCTCCATCGACTTTAGCGCTGATGTTCTGGAAAATCTCTTTTACAAGCGGCCAAGCTTCAGGATTGCCCCCTGGCATAATCGAAGGACCATGACGCGCACCCTCTTCCCCGCCGGAGATTCCTGTGCCGATAAACAAAATGCCTTTCGCTTTAAGTTCTTGATTGCGTCTGTTGGAATCGGTAAACAGGCTATTGCCACCATCGATAATAACATCCCCTTTTTCCATGTAAGGAAGGCACTCTTCAATCAATTCATCGACCGGAGCCCCCGCTTTCACCATAAACATCACTTTGCGCGGTCTTTTAAGGGATTTGAATAACTCTTCTAAGGAATGCGTACCAATGACTTCCGTGCCTTTTGCAGGACCTGTGAGAAAGTCATCCACTTTGGAAGTGGTGCGATTAAAAACAGCGACTGTGTATTCATGATCATTCATGTTCAGAACTAAGTTTTGACCCATAACGGCGAGACCAATTAGGCCTATATCAGCTTGTGGCATATATCCCTCTTTATGTTTTCGTGCCCGTGCCTCTGCCCGCGCCCGATCTTTTTTGTACTTATTTTAAATAGTCTGCGATCCCTTGGGCCATTCCCCAAGCCAATTTCTTAATATATTCCGGGTCTTTAATCTTGACCATTTCTTCTTGATTTGTCATAAATCCTCCTTCAATTAAGATGGCAGGGACTTTTGTTTCGCGGATCACAGCAAAATTGCCATGTCTAACACCGCGCGATTTAGCCTCTGTATTCTGAATCACTCTTTTCAGCACTGCTTCAGCTAATTTCCGCGATGACTGAGCCCGGGTTTCATCCTCATCCGTCTTGTAATAATAAATCTCAATTCCACTTGCATCCGTGCTTGGAGCAGAATTATAATGAACACTCACAAACAATGCCGGATTAATCGCGTTCGCAAAAATAGCACGCTTATCCAAAGCAACAAAAACATCTTCTGTTCTCGTCATCTTCACCTGATACCCCATCTGCTGGAGATAAGTCTTAAGTAATTTGGAAGTCATCAAGGTCAATGATTTCTCTTTATAGCGCGGCGTTGACAAAGAACTTGTTCCATCATCTTCCCCCCCGTGACCCGCGTCAATCACAATCAATTGATTGGAGATTTTTAACGGAGGCGTCACAATTGGCGTCGAGGACATTTTTCTCTGTAACGGCGCAACGATCCTGCTTGGAAACGATTGCTGCCTCTGAATGGGCGCTGCACAACCTGTTGCGCATAAAATCATAAAAAAAAGAGCGATCCACTGTTTCATCTGTTGGCAAGTTCCGTCGTGTGTTTCATTTGGCAAATATTCGCTGCAATTTTCCAATCATCAAATTCGATTGTTTTATGAGCAAAAATCTGATAGGCTTCATGGCCTTTGCCTGCAATCAGGATAATATCATCATCGCCGGCAATGTCAATGGCCTTTTGAATCGCTAAGCGACGATCAGGTTCCACTTCATAGCGGCTCTTATCTTTAAATCCTTTAACGATGTCACGAATAATTGCATCGGGGTCTTCCGAGCGCGGATTATCAGAGGTCACAATACTGAGATCAGAGAATTTCTCACAGACGGCCGCCATCTTTGGCCGTTTAGTAAAATCTCGATCTCCTCCACATCCAAAAACGGCGATAATGCGTCCTGTTTTTAATTCTTGCAAACATTCAAACACATTCAATAGAGCATCATCAGAGTGCGCAAAATCAACATAAATTTTGCGTCCAAGAGCATTAGGAACCCCTTCAAGGCGTCCTGGAACGGCAGGGAAATCCGCCATCATATCGGCAAGTTTGTCCAAAGGTTCTCCGCGTACAACCCCCACCGAGATCGCCGCAAGGCAATTGTAAACATTAAAACGGCCAATCATCGGCCATAAACAAGAAACTGTCTTACCGCCATAACTCAGTTTAAAATGCGTTCCTGATGAGGAAAGTCTGATCTCTTTTGCTTGGAGATCACAAGGATTATCAATCCCATAACTCAAAATATTCGCTTTGCATCCTTCCATGATTTTAGACGTCCATCCACTGTCTCCATTCACCACAGCAGTTGTCGGAAAATGAGGAACTTTTTTCTGATTATTGTTCGGTTTTAACGAGCGAAAGAGTTTATTCTTAGCAGCACAATAATTATCCATCGTGTGATGATAATCAAGGTGATCTAACGAGAGATTAGTGAAAATGGCCAGATCGTAATCGATATTTTGCACGCGTCCTTGATCCATGGCATGAGAGGTCACTTCCATCACAGCTGACTTACAACCTTGCTGGACCATTTCACGAAGCATTTTGTGGTTTGTAAGGACATCGGGGGTTGTGCGTGTCGCCTGGTAGCGATGCTGCCCAATGATATATTCAATTGTTCCGATCAATCCTGAAGGAATATGCAATTGGTCGAGTAAATGCTTGATCAAAAAAGACGTCGTTGTTTTTCCGTTTGTTCCTGTAATTCCGACGATATAAAGCTCATCACTCGCCTGCTGATAATAGTTTAAAGCAAGAAGACCTTCAATGAGAGGGACATCAGGATGTATGATCTGGGTGATATTCTTTAAAGAAGGATCGTAGATATCGGTGAGGATAGCAATCGCCCCCGCAGATATTGCTTCCGGAATGTAGTGCATCCCGTCTTCTGAACGCCCTTTTTTCGCCACAAAAAGATTGCCTGGAGAAACGAGTTTCGAGTTGCAACATATTCCTGAGATCTCAATCTCTTTTGGGCCCTTGATTTCTTTTATCGGAATATCTTTGAGGAGTTTTTTAATTTTCATCTTTTTCTCACCTAGTCAATGCTGGTTTAACTCTTATTCCATTTTTCGTACATTTCTTTCAATAGCTGTGTTTCTCGCATCCAGTCGCCCTTTTCCGGGTCATACCGCGGATCCCCTACAGGATATCCATGAGGGTCATCCGGAGCAATCCCCAAATATTCCAAAGAGCGTCTAGCAATCTCCCTGAAGACAGGGGCCGCACAGTTTCCTCCGTGATGTCTCATTCCAACGCCAGGCAAATATCCGTATTCCGGCTCATCAATCGTGACAACAAGCACAAAAGCCGCATTTTCTACCGGCGTAAAACCCACAAAACTTGAGCAATAAAGCCGGTCGGAATAGGCCCCCCCCACAATTTTATTGGCAGTTCCTGTTTTACCTGCTTCCGTATAACCCCTAATATCTGCTTTAGGGGCAGATCCGCCTCGTTTAGTGACATATTTCATTGCTTCTTTCACCCTGGCAACAATAGCGGGTGTAAGAACACGAGGAAATGCATTTACCCGCTCAGGACGCGTATTATCCAAAAGAATTTCTTGGGTCGCATCTGCTTTTGTCTTGATGATTTGACGCACTAAAGTCGGTTGAACAAGAAAGCCCCCATTCGCAAAAACAGCAAAAGAGCGGGCAAGTTGCAGACTGCTCATTTGAAGGTTGTGCCCGATTGCCATCGTGTAAGGTGTCGAAACTGACCATTCAAGGGTGCCGTTAGGATGTTTCTTGCCAGGAGTCGGCACAAGACCTGCGCTCTCCGAATCCAGCTCGATACCGGTTCTCTTTCCCATGCCAAAGACGCGTACAAGAGCGGAACGGTACCAGTCATTGCCTAAACGCGCGATAATCTTTTCATTCAATCTTGCCATGTAAATATTCGATGACTTCTGCAGCGCCATGTTCATATTCATGAAGTGGTGCAATCGCGTGTCTTTAAGCGGCTTGGAACGGCCGACAAAACGACTATCAGAAGTAGCTGTTTTTTCATCGGGATCAAATAATGGTTTTTCACCGCGTCTTCGAAGGACCTCGTTGGCAATCAGAGCAACCGCTAGCGTCATCGGTTTCATTACGGATCCTGGTTCGTTGGCATCCGTAATCGTTTTCACACGCGTGTAGTCAATAAGTTCTTTATCGTTGAAGAAATCCTGATATTCCGACGGGTAAAAAAAGGGGTATTGTGCTAAAGCCAGGACCTCACCGGTCCTTGGATCCATCATCGCCACCCAGCCGCCCTTGGCATTTGTCTGCTTGACCCCTTTAGCAATCTCCTCTTCAGCAATCTCTTGAAGGTTATGATTGATGGTGAGATAAACGTCAGCCCCATTTTGCGGCGCTTCAATCACTTCTCCCATCTCAAAAGAGTTCCGTGGCGAGCGCATGAGGCGCCTTATGCCTTGCTTACCCCTTAGATATTTGTCGTAATAGAGTTCAAGACCTCCCGTAGGGATTGCTTGACCTGTGATCTCATCCTTGCGATTTTGAATCGTGTGCAAAACCTGTGCCAACAGCCTTCCGTAAGGATAAGACCTTTGATAATCGCTCACGAAAAAAAGAGCGTTTCGTGGAATTTTCGTCTTTTTTGCCACCGGGTGCCACCACGCCATAATCGCATCGCGCGTTTCGCGATCAAGCCACATGGCAATTTTGCGATTACGGCTCTTGAGATCAAACTGTTTGCGGCAATTAATCTGTTCTGTCACGCTCAAATGCATCATCGACATGAGTTGTTTGGCGATCGCTTCGCGATATTCTGCCGGGATGGAATCGGGATCAATGTGCAGATGGAATTTTTGGACATCAAACACAAAGCTTTGCGGATTTTCTGGGTGACGGCGATTTAAAGAGGTGTTAGAGAAGAATCTGCCTCTCAAAAAAGGCTCATTAATGACAAAATAGTGCTGCTGAGTCGCTTTTTTTGTCCATTTTTGTCCTTCAATGATTTGAATCTTAAAGAACTGCGCAATCAGCAGGGAAAAGAGCCCTAAAATGAAAAAAGCAATCACCAGCAAGCGTTTTTTATTCATTAGGCAGCACCACCACATCGCGTACATAAGGATATTTCAAATGGCTAAATTCTGGCTTCCTTAGCAATTCCATCAAGTGAATCGGACTTTCAAAACGCTCAATCTCGTACTTTAACCGTGTATTTTCCTCTAAAATGCCCTTTGTCTCTTTGGTGATGGCTGGAATCGCTAAACGCAGCTCTGTTAAGCGGTTTAGATGATCAATATAGACAAACAAGGCGAGCCCCACAACAAAAATACAGAACGTGATTCTGATGTAAACCCACCCTGTGTGATAATTCGCTGTTCGAACCTTTTTAGCTTGTCTCTTCATAGTTTTTCGACAACTCGCAGTTTAGCGCTGCGACTTCTGGAGTTCATCTCAATTTCTTGATCGCTTGCTGAGACGGGCTTTCGCGTTAAAATCTTAAGGGTCGGATCTTTATCTAAAAACAGCCCACAAATACCTGAGGTGTCCACCTTGTCGCTTGCTTCATAGCGGAAAATGTTTTTTGCGATGCGGTCTTCCAAACTATGAAACGTCATCACAGCAAGTCTTCCACCCACAGCTAAACGCTTTAGAGCCTGCGGCAGCATATTTTCAAGCATTTCCAGCTCGCGATTAACGCAGATGCGAAGCCCTTGAAAGACGAGTGTCAAAGGGTTAATGTTTTTCTTCTTGTATTTTGGAGCTAAAAGAGGTCTTAGCGCATTCACAAGGTCCATTGTCGTACGAATAGGCTTGGCAGCTCTTGCTTGTACAACAGCTCTTGCAGCAGGACGCCAGTATTTTTCCTCGCCGTAATCTCTGAAAATGCGCGCTATTTCGTGTTCTGACCACACATTCACGATTTCTTCAGCCGTCAGATCAGATTCCGGATCCATGCGCATATCGAGGGCTCCGTCATGCATGAAGCTAAACCCTTTTTCAGGGCGGTCCAGTTGCATGGAGGAAACACCTAGGTCAAAAAGCATTCCATCCACCTTATTGACGCCCGCTTGATTGAGATGAGCCTCTAAATCGCCAAAATTGCCCTTAACGAGCAGGATTTTATCTTTCCAGGGTTCGAGGCGTTTTCTCGATAAATCAAGAGCAGTGTCATCTTGGTCGATTCCTATGAAAAGCTCGATTTCCGGGTGATTTTTGAGGATTGCTTCGGCATGTCCGCCGGCGCCTAGGGTACCATCGACGAAAAATCGAACGGATTGTCCCTCGAAAAAGCTTAAAAACTCGTTTAATAGGACGGATACGTGTGGATGCGGCATTTGAGCTCAACTTGATGGTGATTAAGTCATAGAATACACGGAAATGGTGTTTGTCGTGAATAAAAAAACCAACATTTTACTTTTGTTTCTACAGAAAAAAGAAATAACTTGTTAAAATAGAATTAGGGATCTTATAGAGGATACACTTATGACCACAATTGACCAGTTAGATATTAGCGTTTACAATCTCTATGCTGTTCGCACTAAGATGGTTGAGGAAATCAACCAACAGATGAGATTGAATGAAGCGGGCAAAATCCCCCCTAACACCGTCATCATTGACTTGTACCCAAAGCTGACAGAACTGGATATTCTCCTCGGTGTCGTTCCCCTTTACGCTCCTTGGGCTTATTTTTTTCCACCAAAAGATAGAAAGAGAGGCTTACGTCGATCACCTTTCGCCTTTTACCGAGTTGCCCCAAGCTTAGGCACTCTAGAAAAGCAAGCAGAGCAAATGGATTTTGTTGAGAGCATGGAGTGTTCCTCACCTGACGAAGAACAGGAAAAAGAAGCGATTTCGGCTTGTTTCAAGCAAATTGAAAAATTGAATAACTGGTTAGGGTTTATTGTGGGTCGCATGGGACAATTTTTACAAGGGTAGTGCATGAGCAAAATTAACTGGCAGGAACAACTAGGTTGGGGGGAAGATCAGCTTGATGACCTCAGATTCACCGCCTATGCCTACATTCGTCAAGGAAAGTACGACATTGCAATACCTTTTTTTGAAGCGTTGTGTGTGCTTGATGCTAATAGTTCTTATGATATTCAAACGCTGGGAGCACTTTACTTACAGATTGGAGATGGTCCCAAAGCGCTTAAGTGCTTTGATAAAGCGCTGCAATTTGAAGGAGAGCATGGTCCCACGTTACTGAATGTTGCTAAAGCGTTCTTTATGATGGGTAAAAAGGAAGATGGTTTGCGTTTGGTGAACATTCTGAAGAACGAAGAGAATGTGAGTGTGTCGAATGTGGCGAAGGCGTTAGCGTTGGCGTATGGGTGAAAGAAGGAAGTCAGGCCGTAAAACAAATTCAACGCAAAGACGGAAAGAACGCAAAGAAGAAAGAAAAAAACAAGATAGGCATTGAAGGTTATTGGCAACCCGAGATACGCCATCTTTTACATAGATATTTCCAAGGTTAACAACTAGACCCAATTTGATACCCGCCGATCTTAGATAAGTTTGCTATTGCGGCCGGCATTTCATGATTAATGGGTTAAATGCAAGTTTTCCTGGTCAGGTTGATGCGTAGGGGTGTCCAGTTACTTACCCACTATTTGTTTTATAACCTGAATTCCTACTTCTTATTCTTAATCTTCGAACTCCATTTCTTCGAAATCACCATCCAAGAACTCCCCCTCACCTTCATCAAGGTCATCCTGTAGTTCTTTCGCCACTCTCTTGCTCGCTTCGTTCTCTAGCCCTTGATCGACTTCAGCAGCACTCTTCACAACGCGTTTCTTCTTGCCTTTCAAGTAAAGGAGTATAGGCACACCTGTAAAGCTGTATTTCTCTCTAAACTGATTGTAAATGTACTTCTTATACGCTTCTGTCATCAAATTCACATGATTGACAAACAAGACAAACTTAGGCGGCTTCACATCGACTTGCGCCATGTAATAAATACGCAAACGCTTTCCTTGTAGCATCGGAGGGTGTAAGCGATGCATCGCATCTCCAATAAACTTGTTCAATTGGTGCGTTGTAATCCGGTGCAAAGAATCGATATGGATTTGCTTGACGACATCAAAAATCTTGTCGATATTGCGTCCCGTTTTAACGGAGACGAAGATCTTTGGACAGTACTGCAAGAACGGAACCTCTTCTTCAATCCCCTTCAAACAGTGCTCCATACGGAAACCTTTCACAAGATCCCACTTATTGAAAAGAATGCAACAGCCTTTGCCCGACTCCTCGATCATATTCGCAATCTTCTTCTCTTGCGTTGTGATCCCTGATTGCGCATCTAGCATGAGCACACAAATGTCTGCACGCTGGATAGCTCTTTCTGTACGGATAGCAGCAAATTTATCCACAACCTCGTGCTCGGCGTGTTTACGGCGAATCCCCGCGGTATCAATCAGCGTGTACAGGGTATCGTTATGCGTAAATGACACGTCAATGCTATCGCGTGTTGTTCCTGGAATAGGACTAACGATGCAACGGTCTTCATTCAATAAATAATTAATGAAGGAGGATTTTCCTACGTTGGGACGTCCCACAACCGCGATTTTAATGGATTTATCTTCTTCATGCTCGATTTTTTCTTTGTCGAAATCTTTAAAAGCAGTCTCTAACAGTTCGGCAATATGCCAGTTTTGAGCGGCAGAAACAGAAACCATTTCTTTGATTCCAAGAGGATAAAAATGGTGCATAAGGACTTCTTGATCGAGATTATCGATTTTGTTGACGGCTAAACATAAAGGTTTCTTTTTGCGGAGAAGAATCTGCGCAACTTCTTTATCCAACTCTGTGACTCCAATGTGAGCATCGACGACCATAATAATAGAATCCGCCTCTTCGATCGCAATTTCTGCTTGTCTCTTGACAAGCTCATTGAACAAAGCTTTCGAGCGAGGGTCAATCCCGCCGGTATCAATGACTTCAAAAGGAAAGCCAAAAAGCTCGGATTCCGCATAAAGACGGTCACGCGTAATTCCTTCCGCCTCATCGACGATAGCAATCTTTTTTTGACAGATCCTGTTAAATAGAGCAGATTTTCCAACGTTCGGGCGACCAACAATGGCAAGTTTAGGCAAAGTAGACATATTTTATTAACTCTCATAGGTATTAAGAAATTATAATATCGGAAAGATGGATTAAAAGAAATAGGCTTGACAGGTATATGTATAAAAACAAAGATATTTTTTGATTCGCAGGAGGTATTATGAGCAGTATAGGTTCAAAAAATTACTACGACTACAAACTCACAGAAACGACTTTCGCTGTTGTTTCCGTCACAACAAAACCTGATAACGCGGAGATAATGGAGAAGTTGATCCAGATTTTGGGCAAGAATCTCCTTTTTTGATTCTGCGACACAGCACGTCCGGGAAGGTTCACATCATGCACTCACAGGGCGGTTATATCGAATACCCAAAAAAGTTGCGCCCGCTTTAAGAAAGTTAGACAATATTAAAATTGAAATCAAAAATAACAGGACTGTCACCACCCCTTTTGAATCTTATCGGCCGAGCAGAAGAAGTTGAAGATGAACAGGTCAAACAGTGCTACTTGCAAAAGAATTCGGGTTTAAACTGGATAGAAATGTAGAAACTAGGGGTCAAAAGCGAAAAATGTGCGGCTTATTTAGCAGAACTGTACAATTCAAGCTGCGAAAATTTGCATCACAAAAAGACACTCCCTGAAAGAATTTGTGTCTACGAGCTTAATTCACACCAACTTGACTTTCAACAAGCTGTAAGGAAGCTTGACTTTTTAAATTTCGAAGAGTTTCTTCAAAGCGCACACGCGGACATTTATTCTCACAAAAAATTTTGTACGGCTTTTTTAAATTACCTCACACAAATTTTTCAAGCTGCAATCCCGTCGTTTTGGAAATCACACAATTTGTTAGTAAAGTCCTTGAAGATTACTATTTTTGTGACTCTTATTTATTAACTTTTAATATAAAACCACTCGTCGATTTTATGACGTTGCATCTCTCAATATTCGGGCAGCCATTCCCGCTGGAAATGGCTGCATAAATTTTTAGCCAATAATAAAATCGATCAAAAATATGGAGCGTGCAGGGATTACTAGTTAAGTGATAATTCAAAAAAAATATAAGGTAAATAGGTCACGCAAAAAAAAATCA
>Ga0105045_10003920_pt1 | contig 12882 bp, 11 predicted proteins | sample MAT02_FD_78089 | JGI IMG/M metagenome (GOLD analysis project Ga0105045, IMG submission 78089) | Freshwater microbial communities from Lake Fryxell liftoff mats and glacier meltwater in Antarctica - MAT-02 (megahit assembly) | ecosystem: Environmental > Aquatic > Freshwater > Ice > Liftoff...
CGGTGGTGCCGGTGGTGCCGGTGGTGCCGGTGGTGCCGGTGGTGCGGGCGGCGTCGGCGTCGGCGGTGTCTCGGCGACCGGCGCGGTGAAGCCGGCGGAGACGCTGCTGGTCGTGCCTGGCGTGATCGGTGCAGCGCAGGTTGGGCCGGTACAGGAACCGGTGAAGCCACCGAAGCTGCCACCATCGCTGACGGCCGGTGTCAGGACGACCGCCCCCATCGAGGCAAAGACGGCGCTGCAGCTGCCGCTCGCATTGCCGGCGCTCAGCGTACAGCTGATCCCCGACGGGACACTCGTGACGGTGCCGCTGCCGGTACCCGTGCCCATGACGACGAGCGTGCCAGGCGGCGGCGGGACGCGCCAGGTGACGTCCACCATCCGCTGACCCGCCATCGTCACCGTGCACGGGTTGCCGGTGCAGCTGCTGCCCCACGCCTGAAAGATCGCGCCGGCCGCGGGCTCCTGCTCGAGCGTCACGACAGTTCCGGCGGGAAAGCTCGCGGTGCAGGCGCCGACACCCGCTGTGGTTCCGGTGAGCTGACAATCGATGCCCGCCGGCGTGCTGGTGAGCCGGCCACTGCCACTCGACGCGCCGTTTGCCAGCACCGACAGCATGTTCGGCACGAATGTCGCCGTCACGGTGCGCGGGGCATCCATCGTCGCTTCGCACGCCGCCTGCGAGCAGTCGCCACTGAACGCCACGAAGACCGACGTTCCCGCCGGGTCAGGCTGCAGAATGACGCGCGTGCCCAGCGCAAAGCGTGCCGTGCAGGTGCCGGAGGGACTGCCGGCGGAGAGCGTGCAGTCGATGCCGCCGGGGAGGGACACGATGCGACCGCTGCCGGTGCCGCTGCCGCTGACGGAGAGGGTGACCGGCGCCGGCACGTCGGTCACGCGCGTTGGCGTGGACTTCGGGCCGGAGCAGGCAGAAAGTACCGAGACGGCAGCAACTGCCGTCAGGAACTGCCGGACGACGGCGGCGTCGCGCACCGGCGGCATGGGCGTGCAGGTGTGCATCTGCTGAATGGACAAGGGCTTGGGCGTGTACGGCGGCGAAACGGAGGCCGCGGTTCACCCCCGATGTCTGCTCACGAAAGGCAAGCGCCGTGCTCATCGCCGCTCGGCATCGGCGACTGCGCGCTGGTAGCTTTCGCGCCCGCGCCGGAGCGAGTCCGGCCCCCTCCCATCATCGGTGCCTGCGCCATGAACGACGCCCTCATCGCCGCCGCGACGGCGGCCTTCCCGGCCGACGTGCCGGGGATCACGCTCGGTGCGGTGGTCCACGACGGCCAGATCGATCCGCAGCCGCTGGTGCGCCTCCCGCTGTCGATGATGACGCGCCACGGCCTGATCGCCGGTGCGACCGGCACCGGCAAGACCAAGACGCTGCAGCTCATTGCCGAGCAGCTCTCGGCGCAGGGCGTGCCGGTCTTCCTCGCGGATGTGAAGGGCGACGTGAGCGGCGTGGCGATGGCCGGTGTCAGCAATGCGAAGATCGAGGAGCGTGCCACCGCGATCGGCTATCCGTGGGCGGCGTCGGCCTTCCCCGTCGAACTGCTCTCGCTGACTGGTGCCACTGGCGGCCAGCTCCGCGCCACGGTGTCGAGTTTTGGGCCGCTGCTGATGGCGAAGGTGCTGGACCTGAACGAGACGCAGGCCAGCGTGCTCTCACTCGTGTTCAAGTATTGCGACGACAAGGGCCTGCTGCTGCTCGACCTGAGTGACCTGCGTGCGGTGCTCACCTACCTCACCGGCGACGGGGCGGCCGACCTGAAGGCATACGGTGGCATGTCCAAGGCCACCGTCGGTGTGCTGCTCCGCAACATCATGAACCTCGAGTCGCAGGGAGCCGACAAGTTTTTCGGTGAACCGGCATTCGACCTCGACGACCTGTTCTCCGTCGAGCGCGACGGTCGTGGCCTGATCTCCGTGCTCGCGCTCTCCGACGTGCAGGACAAGCCGGCGCTGTTCTCGACGTTCATGCTCTGGATGCTGGCCGAGCTGTATGCCACGCTGCCGGAGGTGGGTGACGTCGACAAGCCCAGGCTCGTGTTCTTCCTCGACGAGGCGCACCTGCTCTTCGCCGATGCGAGTGGCGCGATGCAGGACGAGATCGAGAAGGTCACGCGCCTCATTCGCTCCAAGGGCGTCGGCGTCTTCTTCGTCACGCAGCACCCGCGCGACATTCCCGTCACGGTGCTGGGCCAGCTCGGCAATCGGGTGCAGCACGCGCTGCGCGCCTTCACCCCCGATGACGAGAAGCAACTGCGCGCGACCGCGCGGACGATCCCGAAGACGACGTTCTACGACGTCGAGGCGACGCTCACCTCCCTGGCCACGGGCCAGGCACTGATCTCGACGCTGACCGAGAAGGGCACGCCGACACTGCCGTTCGCATGCCACCTCGTGCCGCCCGCCTCGCGCATGGGCCCCCTCACGCCGGCCGAGATTGCGCCGCGCCTCACGACGCCGCAGGCGAAGAAGTACACCACCGCCATCGATCGTGACTCGGCGCGCGAGGTTCTCGAACGCCAGTACGCGGCCACCGCGCACCTCGAAGCCGGCACGGCAGCGGCGACGGCAGCGAAGTCGCCGGCCGCCGCCGCACAGAGTGCCCGAGAGGACGAGGGCATGCTGGGCGTGTTCCTGCGATCGCCGGTGGCGCGCACGATTGCCGTCACCGTCGCGGGCTCGATCACGCGGTCGCTGCTCGGCACGCTGATGGGGAAGAAGCGCCGCTGAGCGTCGGCGCGCCGCGCATCGCCGCAGGAACGTGATGGAATGCATCGCCGTGGACTGGTCCGGTGCGCGCACTGGGGCCGCGGCGCGCATCTGGGTCGCGCGCGCGCTCGACGGCATCCTCACCGACCTTGTCGCACCGGGCAGCCGAGACGCGGTGCAGGCGCTGCTGCGCACCCGTCGCGCCGATCCGGCGCCATGCCTGGTGGGCCTCGACTTTGCGTTCGGGTTGCCGGGGTGGTATGGCGCATCGCGTGGATGGCGCGACGTGCGCGACACCTGGCGTGCGGCGCGTGACGACGGCGAGTCGTGGCTGGCCGACTGCACGCCGCCATTCTGGGGCCGGCCCGGAAAAGGACGTCCGCATCCCGTGGCCGACGGGCTGCGTGTCACCGATGCGAGGCTCGGTGGCCGTCACCAGCCCAAATCCGTCTTCCAGATCGGCGGGGCGGGGGCGGTGGGTACGGGGTCGGTCCGCGGCATGCCGATGCTGCTCGCGCTGCGTGCGGCCGGCTGGTCGGTGTGGCCGCTCGACGTCGCCGGGCCACACACGCTGGTCGAGATCTACCCGCGCTACTTCACCGGCCCGGTGATCAAGCGCAGCGCGCCGGCGCGGCGCGACCATCTCGCACACCTCGAGACCGTGCTCGCACCGGCGCACCGCGCCGCGATGGAAGGGTCGGAGGACGCGTTCGACGCCGGCCTCTCGGCAATCGCGATGAGTCGGCTGGCGGCACACGCGCCGTCGTTCGCCGTCGGCGATCCGTGCGCCGCGCAGGAAGGGTGGATCTGGGCACCGCCGGCATCGTCGCCCTGAGGTCCGACAGGCGAGATACGTACGCGGTGCGCGTCACGACCGCGTCAGCGCTTCGGCACGACCGTGACGGTCACGGGTGCAGAAACGAGTGCCGGTGCGATCACCCGGTGCAGGTGATCGCCGAGAACGGCGCGTAACACATGTCGGCCGGGGGGGAGCGGCACCGTGACCTCGATCTGTCCCTTGCCGAAGTGCACATGCTGGCTGTCGGTCGGGATGAGGGTGCCGGGTGCACCGGCGCGCGTGTCTATCAGCAGATGGAAATGTCCGGTGCGGTCCATGTTCGTGCCGGCCGGTGCGACGCCATAGTTCACGAGGCGGAAGCGGACCGTGACGGGGCTCGTCACGCGCGCGCCGTTGGCAGGGAGCAGGATGCCGATGACGGGCGCCGGCGCGTCAGCCGGAGCAGCGGTGGCCTGCGCGTGCACTGGCGCCGCGACGAGACCGAAGGCGAGTGCGCAGGCGGGGAGCGTGAGAAAGCGCATGGTGTGGCGGGGTGCAGGTGTCATCCGTCGGCGGAGTGCCGGGCTGCTGCAATGTCGCCACGGCCGACCGCGTTGTCACGGCGACGGCGCCGGTGCCGGCCAGTGCTCGAGTTCGGCCCATACCTCCCGCGACACGCGCACCGCGCCGCCCAGGTGCGCGGCAAAGTCCGCACGGAACTGCTCGGAGTGCTGGGAGAGGTATGCATCGAGTGCATCCATGTCGACCGTGACGTACCGCACCCGGTACCGGCCGGGAATCGAGCAGTCGAGCGTGGCGCGCACGAAGCATCCCGTGCCGAGCACGTCGGGAATGTGCGTGTCGCGCATGTAGGCCTCGTAGGCGGCGATCTGTGCCGGCTCGACATCGGTGGTGACTTCGTAAATGACCATGCCCTCAAGATCGGCAGCTGCGGCGCGGCTGACCAGCGGCAGTCCACCCGCCGCCCCGCGCGTCAGGCGGCGCGTCAGCGGCCATCACTGACCCGATGGCACTACGTTCATGGAGTCGAGTCGGCACAGTCCCGCCGTCCTCTGCACGACTTGGCGTTCCCCGGCCTTCCGCGATGCGTCCGTCTCCTTTCGTGCTGTACTCCGCCGCCGTCACAGAGGCGACGACGGCGTTGCTTTTGGCCTGCGCCCTGTGGGTGCTCGGTCGGTACTACCCGCGGTCATACCTGCGGCTCTGGGCTGGCGCCTGGCTGGCCGCCGCGATGCACGTGGCGCTCGGAATCGCCGTGGCAGGCCCGGATGGCGCACCGGCTGGCACCGGGCCTGGTGAGCTGGCGCTCATCTGGTTTGCGCAGGCGGCGGGTTACACCCACGGTGGGTTGCTCCTGCTCGGGGCGTGGTCGTTTTACGCGGAGAGCGACGACCCCCGCCGTCGCTGGACCGTGGCGCTGGGCGTGGGCGCGGTTCTGGGGCTGCTGTCCACGGTGGTGATGCCGGGCGGCGGTGACGTGATCGAACGTGCGCCATTCGCGCGCGAGGCAGTGATGACGGCAGCGATGGCGGTGGCCGCGCTCGGTGCCGGGCTGCTGATCCGTCGCGCCAACGTGCACGGGCCGTCGCTCGGCGCGCGCTGGATGTGGTGGTTGCTGCTCGCGATCGGCGTGCATCGCGGCGTGATGGTGCTCGCTGCAACCGGGCGCCTGACGTTCGTGCAGGAAATCTCGCAGGCGCTGTCGCTGCTGGACATCCTGCTGATGGCGGCCCTCGGCATCGGCACCGCGATCGCGATGGTCGAGGACGAGCAGGTATTGCTGCGGAAGGCCTCGGAACGCCAGCTCGAGTCGGAACGACGCGCGCGCGCTTCCGGCGCCAGCCTCGTGTCGGCGCTCGCCGCCGTTCCTGACCTCGTGGCCGTGGTTGGAGCGGATGGCTGCCTGGTGGCGTGGAACCCCGCCTTCGAGGCGTTTGCCCGCGTGCACGGCACCGCGGTCCCCGCCGGCGGCGTGCCGGTGGTCGACGCGCTGCCGGCGGCGGCGGCCGCGGAATGGGGGACGCGGATTGCCGGCCTGGTGGGAGGGCAGGACCAGCAGTTCGAGGCGTCGTTCGAGCTGCCCGACGTGGCCCCCGAGTTCTTCGACGTCAGCGCGCGCCCCATGCGCGATGGCACCGAGATCGTCGGCGGCGTGATCGTCGCGCGCGACGTCACCGAGCGTCGGAAGCTCGAGCAGCAGCTCCAGCAGGCGCAACGACTCGATACCGTCGGCCGCCTCGCAGGCGGAATCGCGCACGACTTCAACAATCTGCTCACGGCCATCCTGAGCAGCGCCTCGGTGGCGCGCGAGTGCCTGCCGCCCGACCACGAGGTGCAGGCCGACCTCGCCGACGTGCAGCTGGCCGGCGAACGCGCCACGCAGCTCACGCGCCAGCTCCTCGCCTTCGCCCGCCGCCAGCCGGTCTCGCAGCAGCCGATCGAGCTGAACGATCACGTGGGCACGATGGAGCGGATGCTCTCGCGTCTCGTCGGCCCCGATGTCACGTTGCAGGTGACACTGGGCGATGGACTCTGGTACGTGCGCGCCGATGGGCCGCAGCTCGAGCAGGTGCTCGTGAACGTCGTCGTCAATGCGCGCGATGCGATGCCGACCGGCGGCCGGCTCACGATCCGCACCGCCAACCGCATCCTCGCGGACGGGACGGTGGTCCTGCCGCGCCCCATGCCCGCCGGCGACTACGTCGAGATCGTGATCACCGACAGCGGCACGGGCATGGACGAGGAGACGCTGGCGCACGTCTTCGAACCCTTCTACACGACCAAGCCGGTAGGGCAGGGCACGGGCCTTGGTCTCGCGATGTGCTACGGCATCGTGCGCCAGCATCACGGCGTGATCTGGATCGAGTCGTCCCCGGGACGCGGCACGACGGTCTTCATCCTGCTGCCGCGCTTCGCGGGCGCGCTGCCGCAGAAGGACGATCGCCAGCGCAGCACCACACCGACGGCGCCCTCCAGCGGCACCGAGACCATCCTCCTCGTCGAGGATGAGCCGCAGGTGCGCGCCGTCGCCGCCAGGGCGCTGCGTTCCGCCGGCTATCGGGTGCTCGAGGCCACCAATGGCCGCGACGGTGTGCAGGTGGCACGGCGTGAGCGCGACGCCATCGACATCATCGTCTCCGACGTCGTCATGCCGGAGATGGGCGGCAAGGAAATGGTCGAGATCGCGCGCCAGTTTCTCCCCGCGGCCGCGGTGCTCTTCGTTTCCGGCTACACGGCGGGCAGCTTTCCGAACTCGACCGACGACCCGGCGGCCAACCGCTTCCTGCAGAAGCCCTTCACGCCGCAGGAACTGCTGGCGATGGTGCGTCAGGTGCTCGACCGCCACGCAGCCGACCGGGAATCTCCGAACACGATCTCCGCTGCGTGAGTCATGCGCCCGGCTGCGTGGGCGAGGCGCTGCGCGGTGTTCCGGCACGCTGACCATGCCGTGACCATGTCTCCCGAAGCCGGCGTCGCTCGCGCCGTCACCACTCGTGGTCGGCGTCCGTAGGTTTCACCGTTGCCGCCGGGCGCGCTGATTGCGCCAGGTGCCTCCCACCCGTGCCAGGACCCTGCCGTGAAGCTGCTGCTCAACCTGCTCGTCACCGCCGCGGCACTGTTCGTGGCGACCCGATTCGTGACCGGCATCACGTTCAGCGGCGACAGCTACGCCGCGCTCCTGGGCGTCGCGTTCGTCTTCGGCACCGTGAACGTCTTCGTCAGGCCGGTCCTGAAGCTGTTCTCGTTGCCCGTGGTGATGCTCACGCTCGGCCTGTTCCTGCTGGTGATCAACGGGTTGATGCTGCTGCTGACGTCGTTCCTCTCCACGCGGCTCGGATTCGGGTTCCACGTCGACGGATTGCTGCCGGCGATCCTCGGCTCACTGGTGGTGAGCCTCACCTCGTGGGCGATGCATCTGGTGCTGGGCACCAACCGCTCCGACGACTGATGCCTGCAGCGCACGACTGATGCTCTCCGCGGACGGTATCGCCGTCGCATACGCGGGCGTGTCGGCGCTCGACCACGTGTCGCTGGAGGTGCCGCGCGGTGAGGTGGTGGGCCTGCTCGGACCGAATGGTGCAGGCAAGTCGACCCTGCTGCGTGTTCTGGCGACGCTGCAGCGCCCCGACGCCGGCCGCGTGCGGGTGGATGGCATCGACGCGATCGCGGCGCCTGACGATGCGCGCGCGGTGCTCGGGTACCTGCCGCAGGAGTTCGGCTTTCCCCCCGCACTGACGCCACACGAGTTGCTCGCGCACTTTGCGTTGCTCAAGGGTTTCGTCGCCAGGAGGGCGCGAGACGACGCGGTGCACGCGATGCTGCAGCGGGTGAATCTCTGGGCCGTGCGCGACCGTCCCGTTCGTGCGCTCTCGGGTGGAATGCGGCAGCGCCTTGGCATCGCCGTCGCGCTCATCGGCGCGCCCGGCGTGCTGATCGTGGATGAGCCGACCGTTGCGCTCGACCCGTCGGAGCGCCATCGCGTGCACGATCTCCTGCTGGAGCTGGCGGAGGAGCGCGCAGTGCTGCTCTCCACACACCTCGTGGCCGATGTCGAGGCGCTCTGCCATGCGGCGATCATCCTGCACCGCGGGCGGGTGGTGCGGTCAGGGGCACCGGTGGCGCTCGCTGACGCGTTGCGTGGGCGGATCTTCCGCGCGCGCCTGCCGCGCGCCGACCGCGGCGGGATCGGCGACGGCCATCGCGTCATTCGCGAGTTCCTCGTCAACGGCGCCGTCGAGGTGACGGTGGTGGCGGAACGCGCCCCCGATGCACGGTTCGTCGCCGACGCACCGACGCTCGATGACGTCTACGCCGAGGCGACAGGCACGTGAGTGTTTCGCGGGGGCGTGTGGCCGGTGTGATGCGGCTCGAACTGCTGATCCAGCGTCGTGAACCGCTGACCGTGCTGTATGTGCTGGTGCTCGGCCTGCTGGCGGCGGCATTCGCGGCGGCGGGCCCGGTGGAACTCGTCCGCGGACGTGGTGCCGTGCCTCGTGATGCGGCGTGGTCGCTGATGCTGGCGAGCACCGCCCTGACGGCGTTCGGACAGGTGATCACGACGATGGTGGCGGCTACGGTCGTGCTGCGGGACCGCCAGGATCGCGTGAATGAGCTGCTGGCCACGAGCCGGCTCACCCGGGGCGAGTATCTCCTGGGCAAGCTGGGGGCGGCGTTGCTCGTGCTCTGCATGATTTACGCCTCTATCCCCGTGGGTCTGGCGATCGGCGCAGCGGTCGGGGGAGGCTCCCCCGCCGGCGCACTCTTCCGCAGCCTCGTTCCGTTTGCGGTGGTGGTCGTGCCCACGATGCTGGCCATCGGCGGCCTGCAGTTCGCTGCGGGCGTGCTGAGCGGGAGGCTGTGGGTGATCGTCGGGCAGGGTCTGGTGCTGATCTGGTGCTGGAGCGCCGCCACCGATGCGAGCGGACGTGACGGCGTGTCGGCGCTGGTCCTGCTCGCCGATCCGTTCGGCAGCGCACCACTGCTGCACGCGACGCGGGCATGGAGCGAGACGGAGCGCGCCATGCGACCGTTCCCTGTGACGTGGCCCCTGCTGGCCGGTCGGGCTGTCTGGCTCGCACTCGGGACGCTTGCGGTGTGCTGGGCAGTGCGTCGAGGCGAGAGGGTGCCACGCCTGCCGGCCTCGTCGTCGAGCGCGCCCGCGCGGTCTGCAAATCCGGCAGCAGTGCGCGCGGGCGTGTCGGCCCGCGCCCCGCGGGCGGCAGCCTGGCGTGGGGCCGTGGCGACCGCGACGTACGTGAGCCGCTGGATGCACCGTGATACCGGCTGGCGGGTGCTGGCGCTGCTCGGCGCGACGAACGTGGCCGTGCACGCGTTCCAGGATGCGCGCGGGGTCGGCGGGGCCGCGGCCGTGACGCAGGTCGCCTTGACTGCGATTGCGCTGCACGCTCGGCTCTTCCTGATCCTGCTGGCGACCATCTACGCCGGTGAACTCGTCTGGCGCGAACGGGAGGAGCGATCGGCACCCCTGTTCGACGTCCTGCCGTTGCCGACCTGGGCTCGCGTGACCGGTGGTGTCATTGGTGTGATCGTGGCACAAACTGCATTGGTGCTGCTGCTCGCGGCCGTGGCAGGTCTCGCGGCGATGGGGGGCTCCCGGCAGGGGCTGGCCCTGCCGGCACTCGTGGCGGCGACGGTGCAGGGCGTGCTGGGGCCGTTCGTGCTGTGGATGGTGCTGGCGCTGGCCGTGCACAGCGTGGTCCAGCAGAAGGTGGCGGCCCATCTTCTGTGCATCGCGGGGTGGGTCGGGGCGGTCCTGCTGGCGGGCGCCGCCACGCCGGGCGAGGGGCAGCTTGCGCCACAGGTGGCCGCTGGGGTGGCGCTGGCGTCGGTGATGGTGGCGGTCCGCTGGTGGCGCCGCGGGGTGTTGCCGACCCGCCGGCCGGAAGTCAGGGACGTTCAGTGAAACGCGCCTAATGTCGATACTGACACGGGTGGCATGTGATTCGGGCACCGCGGCTCCGGTGAGGGACGTGGCGGGCTCGACCGTTCAACATGTGAGCAGTTGTTTTTCTGCTCACTGGCAGAACGGGCTTGAAGGCGGCACTATTCCGACAGTTGGAAAGTGGAGTCGGCCGTTTACACGATTTGGTGAGCGCGGCCCATCCCTTGCGGTACCAATGCTTTCCGGACCGCTAGCGCATTCGGCGCTGGATGGCGACTTTTCCGGAATTCCTGTTCTTCCGTATCTTCTACACCCCTTCGGAGGTGGCATGACGCTATCTGTTCGCCTGCGCTCGGCGGGCTCGCTGTTCGCGCTAGCGATCGGCGCAGCGCCGCTGTATGCGCAGACCCCCCAGGCAGGGACCGTCGAATTGAATGCCGGCGTTCGTGTTTCGAACGTTGGCATCAACAATTATTCGACTGTCACCTCGCCGACCGGTCTGCTCGGCCTGTACTTCACCAAGAACTTCTCGGTCGAGACTGAAATCTCGTCCGCGAACGGTCGGGTGACGAACGTTCCTCCGGGAACCCGTACGCTGTCGTCGTACACGCCGATTCATCTCCGCGGTGTTTTCACGATCCCGGTTCAGGACCAGTTTCACATCCTGCTCGGGCTTGGCGCCGTACGCAATGAACAGCGGTGGCAGGAGCCGAACCTGGCTCCGGTCGGTTCCAATACCTCCCGAGGTGTCAAGAAGTTCAACGAGTACAGCTGGGCGACGATGGTCGGCGCCCGCCTCGGCCTGACTGACAACGTCGCGTTCCGTGCCGCGCTCACGGTTGACGGCTCACAGTTTGACCGGGCAGAGAATCGCCTGTTTGCGGACAAGCGGAGCACGAACATCGGTGGCCAGTTCGGCGTGAGCTACCTGTTCAACACGAAGCCGAACGATGCAGACGGCGACGGTGTGTCGGACAAGATGGACAAGTGCGCAGCCACCCCGGCTGGCGTCCGTGTCGACGCAACCGGCTGCCCGCTCGACAGCGATCGCGATGGTGTCGCGGACTTCCAGGACAAGTGCGCCAACACGCCGGCTGGCGTGACGGTGGACAGCAATGGTTGCCCGGTCGACAGCGATCGTGACGGTGTCGCGGACTTCCAGGACAAGTGCGCCAACACGCCGGCTGGCACGAAGGTCGACGCGACTGGTTGCCCGACGGACAGCGATGGCGACGGCGTGGAAGACTCGGCGGATCGTTGCCCGAACACCCCGCGTGGTGTGAAGGTCAACGCGACGGGTTGCCCGGCTGACACCGATGGCGATGGCGTGACGGATGACGCTGACCGCTGTGCGAACACTCCGGCTGGCACGCGTGTCGATGCCACTGGTTGCCCGCCCGCGCCGACCTCGCCGCTCGATACGGCGAAGACGATGGTGCTCGAGGGTGTGAACTTCCGCACTGGTTCGTCGGTCCTGACGCCGAGTGGCCGCACGACGCTGCTCCGTGCCGTGGATCTGCTGAAGAACTCGATGGTCCGCGTTGAAATCGGTGGTCACACCGACAATCGCGGATCGGTCCGAGCCAACCAGCGCCTGTCACTGGCTCGCGCCAACACCGTCAAGCAGACGCTGGTTGCTGCTGGTGTGGACGAGGGCCGCCTGACGGTCCGCGGCTACGGCCCGAGTGTGCCGCGCGCCACGAACCGTACGGCAGCAGGACGTGGCCTGAACCGCCGCGTGGAGCTGAAGCCGATCCGCTGACGGACCGGTCGCTGGACAGCGAAGGGGGCGTCTCCGCAAGGAGGCGCCCCCTTCGTGCATTCGGACTGATGTAGGCCGTCTCGATCGCACCCGGACTGTGCTGATGCTGCCGCTATGGCTTCCGGCGCCGGGACGCTGCGAGACGGCGCCGTGCTGCATCCGCAATGGCAATCACCGCCGGATGTCGCAAGCGGCGCTCGGCACTCAGCGCGTAGAACCGTTCGCGTGCGCCGCGCAGGCGCCCCACCACCTGCACATCGAACGTTCGTCGCACCTCATCCTCGACGACGCTCGGGGCGCAGAAGACTCCCACACCGTCATGCCCCAGGAGTTGGAGCATCGCCATGTCATCCACCTCGGCGACGACGTCGGGCTCGATGCCAGCGTCGGCACACCACTGTGTCACGTGCCGACGCAGCACCGACCCCTCGCCAGGCAGCAGCATCGGCGCGCCGGACAATGATGCGGGGAACCCTTTCGCCACGCGCTGCGCGAGCGCCGGCGCCGCGAAGACCGTGATGTCGCTGTCGCCGAGCAGGTGCGAGTACGCGCGAACGCGCGTCGAGGCCGGCATCGGCGAGTCGGCGATCACGAGGTCGAGCGTGTCACCGGCCAGGTCGTGGATCAGTCGATCGGTCTTGTCGCTGCGGATCGTCACGCGCCACAGCGGACCGAGTGAGAAGACTGGCTCGATGAGGCGCCACGCCGTGAGCTTCGGGAGTGAATCGGCGACGCCGATGCTGAATCGCAGTGGTCGTCCTTCGGCCTGCGTTCGCGTGGCGGTCAGCAGTTCGCGCCCGAGGGTGAAGATCTCGTCGGCGTACCGGAGCACGAGGTGCCCCTGCTCGGTCAGCGCCCGATTGCGGCCGCGTCGCACGAAGAGTGGCGCACCCAGCGCGGCTTCAAGCGCCTGCAGCTGTTCGGAAATGGTGGGTTGTGAGACGCCGAGGAGTGTCACGGCGGCAGCGATGCTCCCTTCGTGGGCGACCGTCCAGAAGTAGCGCAGGTGCTGGTAGTTGAGGACGTTCAGGTCCTGAGGCAGCAGGGATCGTGTCATGGATGAAACATCGGTTATTCCGATGTATTTGCCAATGGCATCGGTCGGTAGGATCTTGGGATACGTCCGTCGCCCTTCTCACTCTGCCGGAGCCACCATGCGCACTGATCCGACCGCTTTGCCCGCCACCGACATCACGC
>Ga0105045_10003921_pt1 | contig 12882 bp, 12 predicted proteins | sample MAT02_FD_78089 | JGI IMG/M metagenome (GOLD analysis project Ga0105045, IMG submission 78089) | Freshwater microbial communities from Lake Fryxell liftoff mats and glacier meltwater in Antarctica - MAT-02 (megahit assembly) | ecosystem: Environmental > Aquatic > Freshwater > Ice > Liftoff...
CATCTTTGCGGCGGTTCATCGGCGTGCTTCCCGAATGTGCAGCTTGGCCGTGAAAAGTAACCGCATGCCTTTCCACCCCGAAGGTGCCCAACACCGCGCCCAGAGATAGCCCTAAATCTAACAACACCGGCCCCTGCTCGATATGTAATTCCAGATAGGCGGCCGCGTGCTCCAGTTCCCTGCCACTTGCTTTTACATTTTCAAAAATGATTCCATGCCCGGCAACTGCATCAGGTAACGAAAATCCGTTACGATCTATTAGAACCCGTGCTTCATCCAAATTCAAATTTCCCGAGCAGGCCGAAGAACCAAACAGACTCTTGCCAAAACGCGCGCCTTCCTCATCCGCCCAATCCACCAGCCGGATCGTGACGGGTGGTTTCCCACCATATTCCGCAATCACCCGCCGCATGATTTCCACTCCCGCCAACACATTGAGACAACCGTCCAGCCACCCCCCATCCGGCACAGAATCCAGATGCCCACCGATGATTACAGCCTGCGGCGATTCTCCTTCTAAAGTCGCCCATAGATTTCCCGCTTCATCACAATGCACCTCCACTGGCATTTCCGCGAGGATGGAGCGCAACCATGCCCGCGCACTTGCCCATGTTTCCGTAAAAGCCACTCGTTGCGCCCCTGCTGCATCGCCTGTGAGCTCACGCAATTCCTTGAGCTCATTAATCGTCCGTTGCGGTTGTAAATGCTCACTCATTGCCTCTATCACGATTTAGCAGGAACAATGCCGTTTCACCTATGCAAAAAAATCCGATTGGTGCTCTGCCAGAAATTCGGTCAAACTCACCGCATGGAGTTATTTGAAAAATTACCTTGGTTCAACCAGGCCGCGCGATCAGAGCGCTGGCTCGTTGGAGTATCCGGTGGTGCGGACTCGGTGGCGCTACTGCGGTTACTCGTCGAATATGGTTTTTCAAATTTAGTGGTTTGCCACCTAGATCACCGTTTGCGCGGCCAGGCCTCCACGGAAGATGCGGAATTCGTCAAACATCTCGCAGATGAGCTAAAACTGCCTTGGGAGTCCGGACAGGCCGATGTGCACCGCCAGATGGCAGAACGCGGCGAATCAATGGAAACCGCAGCTCGCAATGCGCGACACCACTTCTTCGGCGAATGTGCGGAAAAGTATAACTGCCCGAGAATTCTATTAGCTCATCATGCGGATGATCAAGCCGAGACAGTTTTATGGAATCTCCTTCGCGGTTCGCACGGCCTCAAGGGCATGCGGGCCGAGCAGACCATCACAACGGAAGCGGGAGCGACACTCGAACTGCATCGGCCTTTGCTATCCGTCCGGCGGGCGGAGTTAGTGGCATGGCTTTTATCTCATCATCATCCTTGGCGAGAGGACCTGAGCAATGCGCAGCCGGTGGCAATCCGCAACCGGCTTCGCAACGAGGCTTTGCCGTTGCTTGCGGAGATTTCTTCAAGAGATCCTATCATCGCACTCACACGCGGCGCAGAGACGAGGATGGAAAACGATGAATGTATTCGATGGGCCGCAGCCCAGGTAAAGGCTCTCGATCCCCAAGGCAGGCTTCATGTGAAAGTTTTACAAACTCTACCTCGCGCGCTGCAGCGTGTGCTCATTGCAGACTACCTCAGCGCCGCCGGAGTGGGGCAAATCGATCATCAGTTGTTGGATCGTGCACTCGCAATGCTTACCCCCACCAGTGCCCCGGCTGCGAATCTGCCTGGCGGCCGCTGGTTAAGGAGACGCGCGGCGAGATTGGTGATTGAGTGACAAGAGTTTCTTTTTCCACAAGGAGAGCGGCAGAACGGGTCCGCCGTGGTCCATGTGAGGCCATTGTGGGGTGCTGCCGCGCATCTCATTGGCAGTTCATGGACGTGGGCGAACGCGTTTCGCCCCTCCTTGGTGTGGATGCACTTGCCTGCGAAGCTCAAGGAGCGGCGGAACGGGTCCGCCGAGGTCCATGTGAGCCATTGCGGAGTGCTGCCGCGCATCTCATTGGCAGTTCATGGGCGTGGGCGAACGCGTTTCGCCCCTCCTTGGTGTAGATGCACTTGCCTGCGAAGCTCAAGGAGCGGCGGAGCGGGTCCGCCGTGGTCCATGGTGAGCCATTGCGGAGTGCTGCCGCGCATCTCATTGGCAGTTCATGGGCGTGGGCGAACGCGTTTCGCCCCTCCTTGGTGTGGATGCACTTGCCTGCGAAGCTCAAGGAGCGGCGGAACGGGTCCGCCGTGGTCCATGTGAGCCAATGCGGGGTGCTGCCGCGCATCTCATTGGCAGTTCATGGGCGTGGGCGAACGCGTTTCGCCCCTCCTTGGGTTTGCTATACGGCAGCTCTGACGTCTTGGATGATGAGCTGTAGCGTGGTCCGGCCGCGGAAGGTGTTTCGATCAATCGTAAATGCGATGTCCCATGGCGGATCGGGCAAAGGATACTCACCGCCGCCGAAGAATACCGCATCTTGTTCATGATAACCCTGGCGCAACATAAAGCGCAGATGATTGTTCTTCATGTGCAGCGGCGGGCGGCTCAGGCCGACTTGGCGAGAGATAAATACCGGTTGCGGATTGCCATTGCCGAAGGGCTGTAACAAATCATAGCTGGCGAGAAATTCTAATGATAGCTGATCAAATGCAATCTCCGCATCATACATCAACTTCGGTTGGCGTTGCTCGGGGCTGCTGTTACCTAAAACATACTCGCCGAAATTTTTCCTGAATGCATCCAGGTTTTTCTCATTGATGGAAAGGCCTGCCGCCATCGCGTGGCCACCGCCTGCGATGAGATCTTGATCGCAAGCACGGATCGCCTCCACCAGGGAAATCCCATCGATGCTGCGGCCCGAGCCTTTTCCGATTCCCGCGTCATCGATGGCGATCACAAACGTCGGCTTATGATATTGCCGCATCAGCCGTGAAGCCACGATGCCGACCACGCCATGATGCCACGTGCGCGAACCCAGAACGATCACCGGATCTCGCTCGGGATCGAAGTCGCGGTTGAGCATTTCCACCGCCTCGCGGCGGATCAGGCCTTCATGGTTCTGGCGCTCTTTGTTATAAGTATCTAATTTTTGCGCGAGCTCTAGGGCGAGCCTGCGGCAATCGGTATTGAGAGTGGCAAGTGCATCTTCCGGCACATCCATCCGCCCCGCTGCATTCAAGCGCGGGCCGATGCGGAACCCCACGTCCATGGAGGTGGCCACGCCATTCATTCCGGTCACTTCTTGGAGTGCCCGCAAGCCGGGATTCATCGTCCTCGGCAAGTGCTTCAAACCATGCCGCACCATCAATCGATTTTCCCCAATCATTGGCACGATGTCAGAAATCGTCGCCACGGCCACCAGATCGATGAGCTCTTTTAATTCCAAATCCACGGGCCGCGTTTTTAAAAGCGCATGGCCTAATTTGAACACGACCCCCGCTGCACAGAGATAGGTGAATTCCGTGCCGCACTTTGGATTCACCAGCGCACAGCAGTCCGGCCTGCCATCGAGCTCCGGCTCATGGTGATCCACGATCAATACATCGACCCCATCCGCCCGCAACGCAGCCACTTCCGGGATGGAAACCGTGCCGCAGTCCACCGTGATCAGCAGATCGGGCTTCGGCCCCTCCTCCATGCAACGTTTCAGCGCCGCCGTGCTCAGGCCGTAGCCTTCCGGGCCGCGCCGGGGGAGGAAATAGCGTGGCTCCAGCCCGTAGGCTCGCAAAATCCGCCGCATCAATGTGATCGAGGTCACGCCATCGACATCATAGTCACCGTAAATGCAAATTTCCTCCTTGCGATCAACCGCCAGCAACACCCGCTCCACCGCGATTTTCATATCGGGGATGAGGAATGGGTCAGCCAGATCTCTTAATTTCGGCCGTAAATAGCCTTCAAGATCCACTCCGGGAGGAAGCCCCCGTTGGCGGATCAAGTGTTCAAGGATGGGTGGAAACGCACCGGATGGACCCACCTCGTTTTTTTGAAAAGGCTCACCCCGCGCGATCCACCTGAAAGGCTGGGCCCTCATGACGTGCGGCGGACCATAGCGGGCGATGCCAGAGTGACACAAGATCGGAAATGAAAAGTTGCCAAATCTGGCCTGAGATTGGGCCCTGGGACATTTTTTAGAGGATTAAAACGCCATCCGTACGCCCGCCATCATCGTCCAGCCATTGAAGTCCCCACCACCGCTGCCGCCGTCCATGTAAGTGTATTTTACGCCAGACAGAAGCTTCAATTTGTGGCCGTAAATGTAATAATCGAGGCCCGTGTAGGCGGCATAGTAGGCATCGCCACTTTTATCGCCAGCGCCCGGGCTGAGCGCCTCGTAGCGGAGAGGCAGGAGAATACCGTTTTTCTCACGGCTGGCCGCATATTGGAAGGTGCTCACCCACTGGAGATTATCGGTTAGGAACCAAGTGGGCATGACCGTGAAGCCGAAAATGTCTGACTTGCCGTTTGCACCATTACCCCAGAAACTTTCTCCCGCGAGTCCGAAACGGCCCTCGGAAATCTCGCTGGAAATTGCCACGCCGTCCGAATACGGTGCTGCTGAGGGATTCCCCGTGGATGCGAAACCGGGTTCTGTATTGTGCAGGTAGTGAAATTCTGCGAGCGCGTGATCGAAAGTGGTGGCCGCAGTGTAGTCGCGCCCGATTTTGGCGAGAATGATGGCCCCGCCATCGAAGTTTGAGAACTCGTCTCTGCGGTCGTTCGCGTAGGTCCCAAGTTCGTAAAACCACCCGCCAGCGATGTTTTTGCCACCAATCCATGCGCCGGTGAGTTCGCCGCCATACAGCATGTTGGCGAGCTGCGAGCGCTCGAACGAAAGAATCTCGCGGGACGAAATTTCCTGCTCGCGAGTGAACTTCAGCTCAGCCTTGCCAGCGGAAATATTGAAAGCTTCGTTGAACGTCCATGTGAGGTAAATTTCCGCGGTGCGTTTGTAGATCCGTGGACTGAGATCGGGCGAGAGGTCGAACAAGCTGTGAAATTTCAAATGCTTTAGAAGCCGTGCTTTTACACCGAGGCGGAAGCGGCGCACCTCGGTATCACCCCAGAGCAGATCATCGGACAAATCATCACTGCCGAATTTCCCGCTATCATCTGAACCGTAGGCGTATTGCAGTTGGAGTTGGCCTTGGAGGGCGAGTTCTTGCAGCAGTGGATTCCTCTCGTTTTTGTAAAGTGCAGGGATGGACCAAATCCGCTCGTAGGCGGAATTTTCCTGCGGCTTTTCTTCGGCGAGGGACAGGATCACGGAAGCGCCCAGCACGAGCAGGGCGGCGATGTGGCATTGAGTTGTCATGAGACGCCTCCCTTATGCATCCGCCCCGCTCGGGCAGCAAGGATCGAGCAATGGATGCGAAGGATGTGACACGATGCGGGCAGAGTTTCCACGAACATTATAGAACCTAACAGCAGCCCAAGGAACGAGTGCATGGTCTTTCCCAGTATATGCGTTGCTGGTTTGTCGAAATTACAGATGATCAGTCCATGTTACCAATCCTCGAAAGCATCCGCCAGGTGTCTCCTCATGCGGAACCGCTCCTTGTGATTTCTATCACGGCAATGCTGGGCCTTCTCATCGGTAGCATCAAGGTGGGAGGTATTAAACTCGGTGTCGCCGGGATGCTCTTTAGCGGGCTTTTACTCGGTCACTTTGGCTTGAAGCTGGAGCCAGAATTGATGAGTTTTCTCAAAGAATTCGGCCTTGCGCTCTTTGTGTTCACAGTAGGATTACAGCTCGGCCCCGGCTTCTTTAATTCGCTCAAAAATGATGGATTGAAACTGAATGCACTCGCGATGTTCATCGTTTTTTTCGGCGCATTCCTGATCTTTATCCTTGGCCACTACGCGCTTGGATGGAATCCGGGAGTGCTTGCAGGGATTTTCTCCGGTGCCTCTACGAACACCCCTTCCCTGGGTGCCGCCCAACAAGCGATGGCCACCACTGGCAATGGCGATCTCGCGAGCCAAGCTGCCATGGCCTACGCGGTGGCCTATCCATTCGGAGTTCTCGGAATTATCCTGGTGATCATCCTGCTGCGCTTGATGTTCCGGATTGATACGAAAAAAGAACTCCAGGCTCTCAAAGAAAAAATGTCCCTCGGCGTAAAGCCCCCCCAACGTGCCTCATTGCGCGTGGATAATCCCAATCTCACCGGAGTGGCGCTCCGCAATGTGCCCGGCCTAGGTGAAAATGGTGCGGTCATCTCCCGCATGCGGCGCAAGGATTCCGAGGAGGTGACCACCGTCACGGGAGAAACCAAACTATCGCTGGGTGATGTGATTCTCGCAGTGGGATCTGCGGAGCAATTGGAAAAAGCGGCGCTCAGTATAGGCACCCGGGTAGATGAGGATTTAAGAAAAGCCCCTGGAAACATCGTGGCGAAGCGCATCATTCTGACCCACAAGGATATGATCGGACGGACCATCGCGGCCACTCGGGTGAGCGAACGCTTCGGAGTGACGGTCAGCCGCGTCAGTCGCCAAGACATGATTCTCACAGCCATTCCTGAGCTCAAACTCCAGTTCGGAGATATGCTCAACATTGTGGGCGAGGAAGCGGCCATTAATGAAGCCGCCAAAGTGCTGGGAAACTCGGTGAGACAGCTCAATGAAACGAGTTTTGCCTCGATCTTCCTCGGCCTCACGGTCGGGATTCTAGTGGGTCTTTACCCATGGTCTTTACCTGGCATGCCGGTGCCACTGCGCCTCGGACTGGCTGGCGGGCCACTGATCATTGCCATCCTCATGGGACGCTTGGGCAGGATTGGGCCATTGGTCATTCACATGCCCATCAATGCCAACACCGCCTTCCGAGAGCTCGGCATCATCTTCTTCCTCGCCTGCGTGGGCCTCGGAGCAGGTGAAAAATTTGTGGAAACTGCATTCTCCAGCGTGGGCCTGCGCTGGATGGCCATGGGAGCCGTCGTCACCGTGGTGCCATTGCTGCTGGCGGGAATCATCGGCCGCAAGCTGATGGGTTTAAATTATCTCACACTTTCCGGCGTGCTTGCAGGGAGCATGACCGATCCTCCAGCGCTCGCATTCTCCACGAAACTCGCCAACTCAGACTACCCATCACTCGCCTACGCCAACGTCTATCCGCTCACGATGGTGATGCGCATCCTCGTCGCACAAATTGCGGTGTTATGGTTATGTTAGATAGAGTGTTTTCCAAAACTGGTAGCTCCATGGGGACGATTCCCTGATGTCATAAGACTCCAGTGCTTCTGGAGGTAAATTAAGTCTATGAATTTCACATTCTAACAATTTAATATTTGACATCTCCGTTAAGAATATCTAACCACCCACGCCGGACTTGATAAAAGCCCGCCTTACTCTGTTGCCCCGATTCACTCACACCTTCTACCTGACTCATGTCCCCGCTACGCCTTCACCCGCTACCGATCCTCATCGCGCTCTTCGGCACTGCAAACTTTTCGCGGGCCGATCAATTCGCCAATTTCCAGGTCGGCAGTTTTATTCGTTCTTTAACCCCGGGCTATTTCGCAACATCGAAGACCGAGAGCGTATCGATAGGCACTTCCGGTAATTTCACCACGACGATTTTCACCACCGGTGCTACATGGGAGACCGGCGGGCCGCCGACCTGGGTGGCCGTCCCCGATGCATGGGTAGAGCCCGCATACTCCGGAAGGATCGACGGCTTGAATGTTCTTGGATTTTTAGCCAACCCCAATAGCACCGTCGAGATTCAGTTCAATTTCACATCGCTCACCAATGGCTTCCTGCCGGCTGGATCGATTATTGCCTATAATGATGTGGATGGAGGGGAGCAGACCACTTTCTCCAGCAACATCTCCTCATGGTATTCCACAGCACCGTCGGAGTTCTACCAAGTCGGGACAAATATCAACTCACCCTGGACAACAAGCCAGCCCCTTCCCGGGCCCGGCAGTATTCCTTCGACCACCGGATCGACGGCGAACAATCTTGTCTTAACCGGCCCGGGTGTCGGGCTGAACACCAATGGAGTCACGAATTTCATCGTGACCCAAGTGAATCTCTCCTCCCTGAGCATCGTTGCAAAAGGGAGCCCTAATATGTCATTCGCTCAGGCCGTCGCCATCCGCATGGTCCCCGAGCCGTCATCCGCAATGCTCATCGGTGCAGCTGGAGTGATCGGCCTTCTACGTCGCTGCCGGATCTGATCCTGGGTTTGGCGCTCTGCATGTGTTAGATTGCTCCGTTGTGATCTCCTGAACCCGGCCGCTAGCTGAAATGGATCTGCCGTGCTGCCCTAACTTCATAGAGGAGATCCGTCAAACACGTGAGGGTGGCGGGGTTGAGGAGAGTCGAATACCCCACGTGGTGAAAACAAAATGCTCCAGCGACGCCGCCGCAGAAGAATGCGGAAATGATGAGAAAACATAGCCGTAGCCGCAAGTGATCCACTGGCAAGCTGCGGAGTGCGTGGCCGAGAGAAATGCCAAGATCGGTGAAAATCCCGGAGATATGGGAGGTGCGGACGACTGCTCAGCTATAGGTGCTGACCATCGCGTTTTGGAGACCGCAGACGCATGATGCCAGATAGATGCCAGCCTCACTGTGGCGCTCCTATTTGGGCTTTATCCGTGGTCCTTGCCCGGCATGCCGGTGCCGCTGCGCCTCGGGTTGGCTGGCGGGCCACTGATCATTGCCATCCTGATGGGCTTAAATTATCTCACACTTTCCGGCGTGCTGGCAGGGAGCATGACCGATCCTCCAGCGCTTGCCTTCTCCACGAAACTCGCCAACTCGGACTACCCATCACTCGCCTACGCCAACGTCTATCCGCTCACGATGGTGATGCGAATCCTCGTCGCACAAATTGCGGTGTTGTGTTTGTGCTAAACGGGATTTTACCAGAAAAGACGAGCAATTCGATCCATCAGAGAAAGGCTGCCGTCCAATGATTTTGGTTTTGACATCCGTCAGGCCATTTGCTACCAGCTGCCCCAGAACTCTTCGTTCTCACCTGTCCCTGTCACCTTACAACTGCTTGTCCCATGACCAGATCAAATTTTCGCCCGCTGTGCAGCCTAACCGCCTTACTGGGAACTGCTGCCCTTTCACAAGCCGCGCAATTCGCTAACTTCCAAGTCGGCGATTTCAATCCATCTTTCTCCCCTAGCTACCTTGCAACTTCCAAGACTGAGAGCGTAGCGCTTGGCACACTCGGGAATTTCACCACGACGATTACCACCACCGCGCCGTGGGACCCATCGGGTCCTGCGACTGGCGTCGCCATCGACGAAACGTGGGTCGAGCCGGCTTATTCCGGACAATTAAGCGGATTAACAGTTCTTGGATTTCTAGCCCGCGCCAATAGCTCCGTTGCAATTCAGTTTAACTTCGCGTCCCTTACCGGTGGCTTCCTTCCGGCGGGTTCTGTCATCGCTTACAATGACATTGATGGTTTGGAACAAGTTACCTTTTCCAGCAGCGTTCCATCATGGTATTCCACTGCCCCACTGGAATTCTATCAAGTCGGCACCAATATCGGCTCACCATGGGGAACGGGGCAGCCTGTTCCTGGCCCTGGAGATATCCCATCCACCGCCGGATCGACCCCTAACAATCTTGTCCTCACCGGCCCGGGTCTCGGCGTGCAGACCGACGGAGTGACAAACTTCATCGTCACACAAGTGGATCTTACCTCCCTCAGCATCGCTGCAAATGGCAGTCTCAACACACCATTTGCCCAAGCTGTCGCTATTGGTCAAATCCCTGAGCCGTCATCCGCAGCACTCATCGGTGCCATCGGACTCATCGGTCTTTTGCGCCGACGCTGAATTCCACAGTCATTCCGCAACTTCGCGGAATTGCCATTTTCCGGACCTCAATCCATTTGAGGTCTGGATTTTTATTTTACGGGATGCAGACCGAACGGTGACCGGCGCATCCCTTCCGCCGTAACTGCTTCTCAAATCAGAAGATACGCGAAGCTCTCCGCAATTCATGCGATGCGAGTTCTTGCGCGACATGGCGTAATCACCGCCTTGAACGTTCTCGCACTCACCATCCTCGTCAGCAGTTGCCTGGCAGGCATTTTCATTTGTTGCTTCGCCATCGAATACCATCGGCGCAGGCACAAATGCTTGGAACGAGATTCATTGCTTCCTCTTGAGGATGCACCCCCATCCGATAATCGCTCCAAATCCGCATGACCACTACAATTACTTACGACGACCGCAGCGTCCGCCGCTTCATGACTGCTTCCATCTTCTGGGGAATCATCGGCATGGCGGTAGGCGTCCTGGCCGCGACCCAGCTCTCATGGTGGCAGATGAATGGAAAATTCTTGGAATCTATCAGCTTTGGCCTGTTTAAAGCAGAGGGACTTTCTTACATCACCTTCGGCCGGATCCGCCCTCTGCACACCAATGCGGTCATCTTCGCCTTCGTCGGCAATATGGCCTTCGCCGGGATCTATTATTCCACGCAGCGCTTGTGCAAAGTCCGCACCGCTTCAGATCTTCTATCCTCCATCCATTTCTGGGGCTGGCAAGCGATCATCCTCGGCGCGGCACTCACTCTTCCTGCCGGTCTTACACGCGGCAAAGAATATGCGGAACTGATCTGGCCGCTCAACATCGGTGTGGTGGTCATCTGGGTTGTCTTTGGCATCAACTTCTTCTGGACGCTGGCAAAACGCAACGAGCGCTCACTCTATGTTTCCCTCTGGTTCTATATCGCCACGATTGTGACCATCGCGATGCTTTACATCGTCAATCACCTCTCTATTCCTACTTCATGGGTGCATTCCTACCCGATTTTCGGCGGCGTGCAGGACGGGCTTGTGCAATGGTGGTATGGCCACAATGCCGTCGCCTTCTTCCTCACCACGCCGATTCTCGGGATCATGTATTACTTCATCCCAAAGGCGGCGGATCGCCCGGTTTACTCCTACCGCCTCTCGATCATTCACTTTTGGGCACTGGTCTTTATCTATATTTGGGCTGGCCCCCACCACCTCTTGAATACTTCGTTGCCCACGTGGCTTCAATATTTGGGCATGTTGTTTTCGCTAATGCTATGGGCACCCTCATGGGCGGGGATGCTCAACGGCCTCCTGACCCTGCGTGGCGCATGGGATAAACTTCGCACTGAGCCAGTTTTGAAATTCTTCGTCGCCGCTGTGACGTTCTACGGCATGGCCACCTTTGAAGGGCCGCTGCTTTCCATCCGAGTCGTCAATGCGCTCTCCCACTACACTGACTGGACGGTAGGACACGTGCACTCCGGCGCGCTAGGCTGGAATGGCTTCATGGCAGCAGGCATGTTCTACTGGCTCGCACCGCGGCTTTGGAACACGCAGCTCTGGTCCAAATCCCTCGCAAACATGCACTTCTGGATCGGCTTGGTGGGAATTCTCCTCTACGTTTCCTCAATGTGGGCTGCCGGGATCATGCAAGGCTTGATGCTGAGTGAAATCAATCCAGGAGGAGCCACTTTGAAATATGAATTCATCGAGACGCTCCAACAGATCAAAATTTTCTATATCTTCCGATCCTTCGGCGGAGCGTTGTTCATGCTGGGCTTCATCCTTTGTGCGATCAATATCTTCATGACGGCACGCTCTGGAACCGCCACCGATGCTACCGCAGAGGTGATCGTGCTGGAACGCGAACAAAAGGATCGCATGAGCTTGAGTGAAACCTTCAAGAGCGATCCTGTGACTCACGTGATTCTTGCGCTCGCTTTCATGATTCTATGGTTCTTCCTGCCACCGCATGCGGATAAGGCAGCGTTTGTAGTCTCCATTCTACTAATCGTCCGAGCAGTGAGTCTATTTAAGAAAAATGGCAATCAATGGGCGGACTTTTTTGATCGACTCATTGAAAATTATCTACCCTTCACGGTTCTAATTTTCCTCGCCGCCGCCATCGGTGGGGCCGTGCAGATCATTCCCTCGCTGATGGTCAACAAGGCCGCGAATGTCGATGAGCGGATCCAAGTGCTTTACACCCCACTCGAGCTAGAAGGGCGCGATCTTTATATCTCTGAAGGATGCTATAATTGCCACTCTCAAATGATCCGCACATTGGTGCCGGACGTCCTGCGCTATGGCCCTGGCGAGAACCAAGGGTATAGCCGTCTCGGGGAATCTCTCTATGATCACCCGTATCAATGGGGATCGAAAAGGACTGGCCCGGACCTCGCACGTGAAGGTGGAGACATCGTCAAGGATTCCAAAATTATGCGCGGCGGTAAGCGAGACAATCTTTGGCATTTCAATCACTTGCTCGATCCACGCCAGACATCACCCGGCTCGAACATGCCACCGTATCCATGGCTATTTGACACAAAGGCAGATTTCAAATCCCTACCCACCCGCATCGCTGCCCAGACTCGCCTCGGCGTGCCATGGCCTGCCATGTCCAAGGATGAGATCGAGCAAAACGCCCGCGATCAAGGGATGGAAATTGCTATTTCTTTGGTCAAGGCCGGAGCATTCTTACCCAAACAGCCGGATTCGAGCCAAGAAGAACTCCGTAACCAATTCGCAGAAAGCAAGGCCATCGCCGTGATCGCCTACCTGCAAAAACTCGGGGCCTACGAAGAAGTCAAGCAAGCCCCCTCACCGGACGGTCGCCCGCTCGATCCTGATAGTTATCGTAAATCTTCAGCCCAGTCCGATCCTAAAGACTAAACCTAAACGATTATGTTCAAGTTGTTTCAGTTTGCAGATAGTTCCGTCATCATGGCGATTCTGGCATTTTTCTTCACCGCAGGGATCTTTGCGTATGTCACGATCCGGGCGCTCAAGTTACCGAAAGCTCGGCGTGAAAAGCTGGCAAAATTACCACTCGATGATTCACCCCCTTCTGACCCCTAAACCATCACACCATGTCATCTGATCCTGAAATCAAGATCGCATCTTATGCGAG
>Ga0105045_10003922_pt1 | contig 12880 bp, 9 predicted proteins | sample MAT02_FD_78089 | JGI IMG/M metagenome (GOLD analysis project Ga0105045, IMG submission 78089) | Freshwater microbial communities from Lake Fryxell liftoff mats and glacier meltwater in Antarctica - MAT-02 (megahit assembly) | ecosystem: Environmental > Aquatic > Freshwater > Ice > Liftoff...
GTTTTCGACCAAGTTCGACACAATCGGTGCGAACGCGGCACCCAGGATGACGCCAACTGCCAAGTCGACGACGTTGCCACGCATCGCGAAGTCGCGAAACTCCTTAAAAATTCCCATTCGATCCACTTTCCTAAACCAAAGCCGCGGCGCAAGGATGATTGCCGTCGCGGGGGGTGTTGCCCCCGCGAGGCGTTAGCCGCGAAGTGTGAAAAGATCGAGATTACTGGTCAATACGTATTTTGACGGTCGATCCACTTTCTGTCTTCTGAAGCTTGATGATGAACGTCCATGAGTGAATCCATCGCGAGAATCGCCCGGATCGGGATCATCACGGTTTCTGATCGCGCGTCACGAGGCGAATACGAAGACCGCGGTGGACCAGCGATCCTGGAATACCTCGGTGCCGTGTTGACGTCGCCTTGGCAAGCGGACTCCCACGTCATCGCCGACGAGCAGGACGTCATCGCGTCGACGATCAAGCGGTTGGCCGGTGACGAATGCTGCTTGATCGTGACGACCGGCGGAACCGGCCCGGCGGCACGCGACGTGACGCCCGAAGCGACCGAGGTCGCTTGCGAAAAGATGATGCCAGGGTTCGGCGAAGCGATGCGTCGCGCCTCGCTCGAGAAAGTGCCCACGGCGATCCTGTCACGACAAACCGCTGGCATCTGCGGGCAATCGCTCGTCATCAATCTGCCGGGCCAACCCCGCGCGATTGCCGAGTGCTTGGATGCGGTTTTCGCCGCCGTCCCCTATTGCATCGATTTGCTCGGTGGACCGTCCTTGGAAACCGACCCAAACCGCTGCGTCGCGTTTCGACCCAAGCGGGCATGACGCCAGCGAAGAGGAAGCGTCGGGCGTCGAGGTGTCGCTGAGTTTGCCGGTTTGCTAAACTCCACTGTTGACGATTTCGAACTTGCCTCGCCCAAACATCCCCACCGTTCATCATGACACGCGCCGCCGCATTCCTGCCCTTCGTATTCCTGGCATTTTTGAGCTGGGGTAACTACGGCCCGCTGATGCACCACGGCAACCTCGCGATGGGCGACGCGTTGCGGCCATTCGTCGGCGTCGGGTTTGCGTATTTTCTGATCGCGGTCGTCGTTCCGTTCTTGATGCTTCGCGTCAGCGGCGAGAAGGGCGCGTGGTCACGAGACGGAATTACGTTCAGCCTCGTTGCCGGCGCGGTCGGTGCGTTGGGAGCGCTCGGCGTCATCGTTGCCTTCAGCGTCGGTGCAAAACCGGTTTACGTCATGCCGCTGGTTTTTGGTGGTGCACCGGTCGTCAACACGCTCGTCACGATGGCGATGGGTAAGAACTTTGAAAAGATCCGGCCGATCTTTCTGGCCGGAATCCTGATGGCTGCCGTCGGTGGAGCCGGTGTGTTGTTTTTCCGCCCCGGTCCCGCGCCCGCCGCCGCAACGGCTACCGTCGCCGCGAAATTGGCGTCTGCCACGCCTGTTGCGGTAAGTACCCCCGCTGCCGCAAGTTCCCCTGCCGCGGCGAGCACCGAAGTCAATTTTCCCATCGCCATCGCGGCCATCATCGGTGCGATCCTGTCGTGGGGCTCGTACGGACCGATGCTGCACAAGGGACAAATGAAGATGGGGGGCAGCCGCCTGCGACCGTTCCTGTGCGTCGGAATCGCCTACTTCTTTATCGCCGTCGCGATGCCGATGATCGCGCTCGCGTTCATTCCCACCAACGGTGCCTGGACCCAAGCGGGCTTGTTGTGGAGTCTCGCCGGCGGTGCCGCCGGCGCTCTCGGGGCACTCGGAATTATCTATGCGTTCAATTTCGGTGGCAAACCGATCTTTGTCATGCCGCTGATTTTTGGACTCGCACCAATCATGAACACGATCACGACATTAACGGAAAATGGCAGTTGGGGGCGGATTGATGCCAAGTTTGTGGCGGCATTGTTGATTACCATCGCCGGTGCAGTTACCGTTTTGGTGACGGCACCCAAGCAAGCGGCGAAACCAGCCGGTTCGCCAGGATCCGAAAACGCGACCGTACCCGGTCTCAATACACCGGCGTCAAAATTGGCATCGACATGATCCGTCACCCACGCGGATTGCCTTTGACAATTGTGCGGCGGAAGAGCATGATTCCCCGATCGGTGTTCAGCAATTTATAAGCACGATCCCAGTGCGTCCCTATTCTCTTGAGGTTTCTCGCAGCGACGACCATGAGCGATACAGCGAAAAACGACGTGACAGCCACCGTCAGCGCAATCGACGATCAATTGGCCCACATCTGGATGGTGCGAACGTTCATCAAGCACAGCGACGAGGCCGTCGACGACGAGGATCTCAGCAAGATCGCTCGCGAGTTGTACGATTTCATCGTCGCCGTCGCACCGGCGAAACAAGCCGACGACGATGACGCCTTCATGACGCTGGCGAAGAAAAAATACGTCAAATTAAAATCGGCCGCCGTCTCGTTCGCGGAGCTCCAGGCCGAAGTCAGCAGCCACACCAATTTCGAAATGGCCGCTCGCTCATTGACCCTTGCCGTGGACCGCGTCGGCGAATTGCTCAACGGCTAACTCGCCCGCGTCGCGAAAGTCGCCAAGCCATGACGACGAGACGTCGGGATGCACCAGTGTCTATTTGACTTCGAAGATGGCTTCGATCTCGACCGCGATGCCGCCTGGCAATGCGTTGGTTCCGATCGCGCTGCGAGCTGCGATTCCGTTGGCTTCGCCAAACACGTCACGGAACAATTCGCTGCAACCATTGATCACGGCGGGCTGGTCGACGAATTGCTTCGTGCAGCGAACCAGTCCGAGCAGCTTCACCAATCGCACCACTCGGTCGAGCGTTCCCAGTTCACCGATCAACGTTGCCAGCATCGCTAGTCCCGTCACCCGCGCCGCATCGAAACCCGCTTGCACATCCATGTCCGCCCCCAGACGACCAACGATCAACGTCTTGTCCGCACGCAGGGGTCCGTGACCCGACAAATACGCCATGCCGTTGCAAACGACGACGGGCTTGTACAACCCGACCGGTTTGGGTGCGGGTGGCAAAACGAGTTCGAGTTCCGACAAACGAGCTTGAGCAGACATGGCGAGATCAAAACTAGAAGGAGAGATTGAAAATCAAAGGGTCGACTCCGGCAAAGTTAACCGATTGTTGCACCGACGACGATGGGATCATGACTCCGTCGCGGAGACGTCGGGACTGGGCGACTCCGCTTGATCGGCAGAAGTGAATCGCTCGCTGATCCACATGAACACCGCGAAAAACACGGGCGTAAAGAATACGGCCAGCACCGTTGAGGTCACCATCCCGCCGCACACCGCCGTTCCCAGCGACCGGCGACTCGCGGCCGCCGCACCCGTTGCAAAAACGAGTGGCAAGACGCCGAGAATGAATGCGATGGATGTCATCAGGATCGGACGAAACCGCATCTTCGCCGCCTGCGTGGCCGCCTCGCGAATCGATGATCCTTGCATCCGCAAGTCGCGCGCGAATTCGACGATCAAGATCGCATTCTTACTGGCCAGCGCGATGATCAACACGACCCCGATTTGCACATAGGTGTTGTTGTCCATACCCGACATCGAAATGGCCGCGACGACACCCAACAAGCCTAGTGGCACGACCAAGATGACCGCGAAGGGCAAGACCCAGCTCTCATATAAGAACGCCAACACCAGATAGACCATCAACACGGCGAGTCCGAACACATAGATTTCGTCGCCGCTGGCCTTGCGTTCCTGGTACGACACGCCGCTCCAATCGAATCCGATCGCGCTGGAAAAAACGTCTCCACCGAGCCGCTCCATCGTATCGAGTGCTTGCCCAGAGCTCTGTCCCGGTGCGGCGGATCCGGTGACCGTTGCGGAGGGATAAAGGTTGTAGCGCCGGATCAATTGCGGCCCGAAGGATTCCTGGATGTTCATGACACTGCCCAGAGACACCATGTCACCGTTCGCGTTTCGGACTTTCAAACGCCGGATGTCATCGGGGTCATCTCGATAGGCCGCTTCGGCTTGAACACTGACCCGGTATGTCCGTCCAAACTTATTAAAGTCATTGACATAAACGCTGCCCAGCGCCGCCTGCAGCGTTCCAAACACATCTGCAAGCGGCACCTGCATGCTGAGCACACGTTGACGATCGACGTCGGCGTAAAGCTGCGGTACCCCGGCCCGAAACGTGGTACTGACCCGCGCCAACGTCGGGTCCTGGTTCGCCGCTGTCACCAGATCGTCCACCTGCGACTGCAACGCTTCCAAGCCGACGCCGCCGCGATCTTGAATCTGCATTTCGAAACCACCACTGACCCCCAATCCTTGAATCGCGGGTGGCGGAAAGAGCAGAATTTGGGCTTCATTGATGGACGAAAGTTTTTGGGTCAATTGTCCGATCAACGGACCCTGCTGCAATTGCGGCGTGGTCCGTTTTTTCCAATCGTCCAGCGCGATAAAGATGGTTGCGGCATTGGACGCTTGGCCGCCCTCGAGCAGCGAGGTACCGCCGAGCGTGAACCACGTGTCGACGCCGGGCGTGTCACCAAGAATCGCATTGATCTGGTCGACGACCCCGCGCGTGCGGGCCTGCGACGCCGCATCGGGTAATTGAACCGCAGCGATGAAGTAACCCTGGTCCTCCGTCGGCAAGAAACCCGTTGGCAACCTTGAGTACCAATAAGCCGTTGCGGCCAAAGTGAGTACGAATGCGAGCATCACGACTGGCCACGCCCGCAACAGCAACCCGATCGAATGCGTGTAGACGTCTTCGACCCAGCCGAACGACGTATTGAACCAGCGCGAGAAAAACCATTTTTTTCCCGTCCGAGGACGCAGCCAACTGGCACACTGCGCGGGTTTCAATGTCAACGCGTTGATCGCGCTGATAACTGCCGTCGCCGCGATCACGAGTGCGAATTGACGGTACAACTCGCCCGTGATGCCGCCGATGAAAGTGGTCGGGATGAAGACCGCCATCAACACCGCCGTGATACCGATCACCGGACCGGTGACTTCGCTCATCGCACGCACCGTCGCCGGTTTTGGTGCTTCGCCACGCTCGATGTGATGCATCGCGTTTTCAACGATCACGATCGCATCATCCACCACGATTCCGATTGCCAACACCAAACCAAACAGCGTCAACAGGTTGATGGAAAACCCGAGCAGCGGCATCACCGCAAACGCACCCACGATCGTCACCGGAACCGTCGTCGCGGGCACCAGCACCGCACGCCAATCCTGCAAAAAAACAAGGATCACGATCAGCACTAAAATGCCGGCTTCGATCAACGTCTTGTAAACTTCCTCGATCGCGGACGAAACGAAAATCGTCGTGTCAAATGGGATGCTTAATTCAATGCCCTCAGGAAACGAGCCCTTCAAGCGTTCCAGCGACGCGCGAACCCGATCGGCAACATCAAGCGCGTTCGCGCCCGGCAATTGATAGATCAACAAGCTCGCCGCCTCCTGGCCGCCACGCTGGGCGAACGTGTCATACGACTCCGCACCCAGTTCGACGCGGGCGACGTCCCGCAAATACGTTAATGATCCATCGGGGCCGTATTTGACGATGATCGATTCGAAATCCTCCGGAGTCGATAACCGTCCCTGGGCGGTGATGTTCAATTGAAACGGAGTCGCCAAATCGCCCATCGGCGGTTGGCCCAATTGTCCCGCCGCGACCTGCACGTTTTGCTGGCGAAGTTGGCCAACGATATCCTGGAACGTCAGCGAACGAACATCCAATTTTGTCGGATCGATCCAGATCCTCATGCTATACGCACCGATGCCGCTGACGGTGACTTCACCCACCCCGTCGACGCGGCTCAATTCATCGCGGAGTCGAAGGTTCGCGTAATTGGACAGGAACAGGCTGTCGAACTCGCCGTCCGGTGCGCTCAATGATGCGACCAACAAAATGCTCGTCGATCGCTTCTTTACCGAGATCCCCTGCTGGCGAACTTCGGTTGGTAACAGCGGTTCGGCGAGGGCCACTCTGTTTTGGACCAACACCTGCGCCTCGTTCAGATCCGTTCCGACTTCGAACGTGACCGTCAACGAATACGCACCGGTCGACGACGACGTCGATGACATCGCGATCATCCGCTCGACTCCGTTGACCTGTTGTTCCAGCGGCGCGGCAACCGTGTCAGCAACGACTTTCGCGTTTGCCCCGGGATAGACCGCGGACACCTGGATGGTCGGTGGCGTGATGTCGGGATAACGCTCGACGGGCAACGAATAGAGGGCAACGATCCCCAGGATGACCGTCATGAACGCGATCACGTTCGCCGCCACGGGACGCTCGATGAAGTAATTCGAAATCACTTCGCCGGCTCCGTCGGCTGTTTTTGCGGTGTTGTGGTTGAAGCCTTTGCGAGTGCGACCGGTGCCCCGTCGCGGACCTTTTGCAGACCGATGGTCACCACGGTTTCGCCCGCCTCGATGCCCCGCTTGATCACCGTCGTCGACTCGCGTTGATTGCCTGTCTCGATTGCGCGGCGATGCACCACAATAGCTTCATCGATGACCATGACGTATCGTCCCTGTTGGTCAGCGCCGATCGCGATTGTCGGAATTAGCACCGCGTCGTAGGGCGCGGTAAACGGGGCGCGAATCCGAGCGAAGTAGCCGGGCGATAATCGGCGGTCCTTGTTTTCAAAACGAGCCCTGACCTGAGTATTGCCGGTCTCGGGGTCGGTGACGTTGTCGACAAAATCGATTACCCCGTGATGATCGAATGACACTTCGTTGGACAGCGCCATGTCGATGCTGATGACCGAATTGCGGGCGCTCTGCACCGTTCCTTCGGAGATCCGTTTTTGGTAGTCGAGCAACGAGTTTTCGTCGACCGTAAAATTGACATAGATCGGATCGACACTAACAACGGTGGCCAGAATCGTCGTATCGGCAATGACCAAATTGCCCCGAGTCAATTGCGTCCGCCCCAACAGCCCCGCGATCGGCGAGCGGACCTGCGTGTATTGCCATTGCAAATAGCTGCTGTCAACGGCGGCCTTTAATTGATCGATCGTCCCAGCGGCAGCGGATGCGGCGGCGATGGCGACATCGAATTCCGCTTGACTGGCCGCGTTGCTGGACGCGAGCGTTTTCAATCGGTCCTGTTGACGTCGCGCCTGAACCAATTGACCCTTCGCGGCTTCGAGCGTTCCGACCGCCTGCTCGTAGGCCAATCGATAGGGCTCGGGATCGACCTCAAACAATGGCGCGCCCTCTTGGACCAACTCTCCCTCACGCACCTTGACGATGAATGACTTGTCGCCGTAATTAGAGTCGACCACATCATGAAACTTTGTCAGATCGACAGGCACGTCCACAGCCTCGCCCGCGGGCTGGATCACGTTCTTCGGATCCGAGACCGGCGTCTGCAAAAGGTATCCGCTGACCCGGGGCCGAATCTCCACCGAGTTGACGGCGGCGGTACGTCCGGTGAATTCGCGGTATTCGACGATTCGCTCGCTGGTCGCGATCGCGGTGTCTACTGCCACCGGCGAAGCCGAGGGGCCCGCGGCGGACGAAGCCGCCGGTTTATTACAACCAACGGACACGGTGACGCAGACAAACAAGCATGCAACCGAAAAAACATCTCCCCGGCGCACGACGTGGTTACTGACTCCGATGTTTCGACCAACTGTAACTTTCTTGCCCCCTCGTTTCACTCTTTTTCCGATCAATGGTGGCTGGGCGAAAATGAAGCGGATTCAAGACGGGTCAAAGGTCCTGGTTCTCCAATCTTTACTCCTCAGGGACGGGCAATTTGTTAAAACTCATGCCAAAGAGCAATCGACGGCCTTCGCCCGCATTTCGAAATCGTCGAGAAGAAATCGTTGAACACCTTCCCCTTTCCATTTTCAGCCAGTGCAATTCTCAGGCCGAGGTGCGTGCATCGTCTCTTAGCGCCGTGGTAGAATCGAGTTTCGACTTGACTATGCTGTATGGATCGTCCTGGCGCACCCGCCCCGGTCCGACATCCGCCCCATTACCTACCCACCTCAGGATCGCTTGATGTCCAAGCCTAAAAATGATTCGGTTCGACCCGACGGAATCAATCTGCCCGCCAATCGACGGAAGTTTATCGGAACGCTGTCGGCCGCCGCTGCGGCAATGCACGTTTCCGGTGGCATCTTTTCGGAAACGTCCGCGGAGGAATCGACCGCAGCGTCCGACACGATTCGCATCGGATTGGTGGGTGCGGGTGGCCGGGGCGGCGGTGCGATCATCGATTCGCTGAGCATCAACAAGAACATTGTCCTGCACGCGATCGCCGACTTTGACCCCAATACGCCAGCGCGATTGATCAACGGCCTGAGCGATCAATTCGAGGGCAGCATTGATGTCCCGACCGAGCGCATGTACGGCGGCTTGGATGGGTACCGACGCATCCTGGATGACCCAGCGGTTGATCTCGTGCTGTTTGCGACACCGCCGGGATTCCGTCCTGGACATTTGAAGGACGCCGTCGCGGCCGGGAAAAATATTTTTGCCGAGAAGCCGTCCTGCGTCGATCCGGCCGGATACCGTACGTGCATCGACGTCCACAACCGAGCGATCGAGCAAAAGACTTCGATCGTGACGGGAACGCAGTACCGCCGACAAACCAATTATGTCGCCGCGATCGATAAGCTTCGTGAGGGTGCGATCGGCGACATTGTCAGCGCGACCAGCCGATATTGCAGCAACGGCATTTGGTATCGAGCCAAGCGTGATGGCATGTCCGACACCGAGTACCAAATCTATAACTGGATGCACTTCATCTGGTTGTCCGGCGACCAAATCGCCGAGCAAGCCGTCCACAACATCGACCTGATGAACTGGATCATGGACTCGCCACCGGAAAGCGCGTTCGGCGGCGGCGGACGATTCACCCGCCCCGACGACAGCGAAATGTGGGACAGCATGTCGATCGATTACCAGTACCCAGGCAATCGATTCATCTCGTTCAAGTGTCGCCAGATTCCCGATTCGGCAACGGAGAACGAAACGGTTATCCAGGGCACCGACGGAACGATGAAAATCTATGGCGGGAATACCGGCTCGTTCATCTATGACGGCGACAACAAAGAGGTTTGGTCGATGACGGGCGATATCGGGATCGCGTACCAGCAGGAACACAAAGACCTGATCGATGCCATTCGAAACGACACGCCGATTGTCGAGCTGGAGGAAACCGCAAAGAGTTCGCTGACCGCCGTGATGGGACGGATGGCAGCGTACACGGGGCAAAACGTGACGTGGGAATTTGTGACCGACAAATCAACGCTCAGCCTCTTTCCCGACCCGTTGGATTTGAAAGCGTCTCGCGAAAGCCAATACGCAATTCCGGGTACGACAAAACTGGTTTAGCAATCCCGATTGAAAAGCTTATTCGTTCGCCCTCCTGTGCAGAGGGCAACGTCAGCAAACCTCTTTCAAAACAATTTCTGTTCATCATGCGCGCGATCCAGTTTGTCGAACCCAAGTCAATCGCAACGATCGACATTGCTGAACCGACGAGGCCCGCGAGGGATGAGGTGATCGTGAAAACGCACCGCATGGGCGTTTGTGGAACCGACATCAGTTGCTACCTCGGGAAGTTTCCGTTCTTCAGCTTCCCCCGCATCCCCGGACACGAACTGGGCGTCGAGGTGCTCGAAGTTGGTGAGGATGTAGAACACGTTGCCGTGGGTGATTCTTGCGCCGTCGAGCCTTATATGAATTGCGGCAAGTGCTTTGCATGCCGGCGCGGACAGGGAAACTGTTGCGTGAACCTGAAGGTAATCGGCGTCATGTGTGATGGCGGGCTGTGCGAAAAATTTATGATCCGCGCCGACAAATTGCACCCGTCGGCGAGGCTGTCGTTTGATCAATTGGCACTCGTTGAAACGTTGGCCATTGGATGCCACGCGAACGATCGTGGTGCACCGACCACTGGTGACCATTGCCTCATCATCGGTGCGGGTCCGATCGGTCTGTCAACGCTCGAATTCGCGCGGCTGAGCGGTGCGACGCTCTCGGTCATGGACATGAATGAGGATCGATTGAAATTCGTTCGCAGTGCTTATGGCATTGAGCACACCATCCTGATGAAAGGCGACGGAGCCGAGGTCGACACGATGAAGCAGATCACCGCTGGCGACATGTACCGCGTCGTCACCGATGCGACCGGAAACCCCCAATCGATGTCAACGGCGCTCTCGTACGTCGCGCCCACGGGGACGCTCGTCTATGTCGGTATCACGACCGAGTCGGTATCGTTTCGTCATCCGGTGTTGCATCGTCCCGAGGCGACCATCAAGGCATCACGTAACGCGCTGCCCCCCGATTTCAAACGCATCATCGGATTGATCGAAGACGGCATCATCAACACCGATCGATGGATCACGCACCGCACCACGTTCGCTCATGTGGCGAGAGACTTCGACGCCTTCACACGACCGGAAACGGGCGTTCTCAAAGCGATGATCGACGTCGCTTAATCATTCTGCTTTTTTTCTCTTCTTGACAGTAATCCGCCATGCCCACCGTTCTCGGTTTGTCTCCCAGTTTTGGCTTTGGTGATCGCATCGGGCTTGCGACGCCCGGTCATGTCGCCGCGATGACACGGTGCGGCGGCGAGATACAACCAATCTTTGCCCAGCAATCGATTCGCGAAATGGCACGCACGGATCGCCGACCGGTCGACGTCATGCGCGATGCAACCGATGCCGCCAACGCCGCGGGCTGGACCGGTCGATCCGGTGCCGACGCCGATCATTTAAAAACGATCGAGGATGCCAAGATCACCGCCGACGCGGGCTTCACATTCTTTACGATCGATCCATCAGGAAACGTCGACCCGCAAGCGGATCACTACGACGAAGCGACCTTACGCGCGCGGTTTGACGCGATCGCCGATCAAATCGACTGGATCAAAACCTATCGTGGGAAAACGATCTCGCTCGACAGCGGGGACTCGATCGAGTTCAGCGAAGCGGCGTGCATGAAGGCGGCGGTGAAATACGGCTCGGCGATCTCCCAAACCGTGGCGCTCGCAGGCGAGATCGATGCTCTGCACCGGGCCAAAGGTTGTGATTATGAAATCGAATTGTCCGTCGACGAGACCGAACAACCGACGACGTTTCAGGAACACTACATCATCGCCGACCAAGTGCTTCGGCATGGGGTGAAATTAATCAGCCTCGCGCCGCGGTTCATCGGCGAGTTTGAAAAGGGTGTCGATTACAAAGGCGACCTGGGGCAACTGGAGCGATCATTGCAAACCCATGCCGCGATCGCGAAACAGTTGGGGCCTTATAAATTGAGCCTTCATTCGGGCAGCGATAAATTGTCGATCTATCCGCTCCTGGCCCGAACCACCGGCGGCCTGTTTCACGTCAAGACGGCCGGAACCAGCTACCTCGAAGCCTTGCGAGTCGTCGCCAAACATGACCCCGCCGCGTTCCGCGAGATCATTCGCTTTGCCCGCTCGCGTTACGAAACCGATAAGGCAACGTATCACGTTTCGGCAACGTTACCGTCGACGCCCGTGCCCGATGACGATGTCTCGGATCACGTTCTGGAATCCGAATACCTGGAATGCTGGGACGACGTCCCGCCCGGTTGTGGATTCACCAAACCCGGCCGCCAAATTTTGCACTGCACATTTGGTTCCGTGCTTCGCGACCCGCAGTGGTCGGTAGTGGTCAAAGACATCCTCCGTGCCCATCCCGAAACCTACACCAGCATCCTGGATGACCATTTCGGTCGCCACCTGATGGCGCTACGCGGATAGGTTTCAAAAGCCCCGCCCAGGGCGCGTTTGGCCCACGGCGTTAGCCATGGGTTGTTGTCAAACCGTCCCTACACCACCAAGCGCGGGTGTTTCCTGGCGTGAGATCATTGTTTTATCAGCCTTTGAGGATTTCAGAAACGATGTTGCCGTGTACATCGGTTAATCGAAAATCTCTGCCTTGGAAGCGGTAAGTTAATTGCGTGTGATCAAAACCGAGAAGGTGAAGCATGGTCGCGTTCAAATCATGGACATGAACGGGATTCTCGGCCACGTTGAATCCGAGCTCATCAGTCTTACCGTATTCCATGCCACTTTTCACACCGCCGCCAGCCATCCATACGCTATATCCTCGGTTATGATGATCGCGCCCGTCGTTGCCCCCTTGAACCATGGGAGTTCGTCCGAACTCGCCACCCCAGACGACGAGCGTATCGTCCAAGAGACCTCGCTGCTTCAAGTCCTTCACCAGTGCGGCGCTTGGTTGGTCGACGTTTGCGGCTTCGGCCCTGACGCCCGCAGTTAGGCCGCCATGGTGGTCCCATGCCTCGTGAAATAGCTGTACAAATCGAACTCCTCGTTCGATGAGACGTCTCGCCAGAAGGCAGTTCCGTGCGAAGCTGGCTTCCTTGGGATCTTTCACACCATACATTGCCAGCGTGTCGGCAGATTCGCTGGAGAGGTCCATCAACTCCGGCGCACTGGTTTGTAATTGATAGGCCATTTCATAACTCTGGATGCGAGCCTCGATCGCTGGGTCGCCGACTTCCTGCTCGGCAATCCCATTGAGTTCGTTGAGGGCGTCCAAGGAGCTTCGCTGGGTTTGTGCATCGATTCCTTTGGGATTGGAAAGGTAGAGCACCGCGTCCCCAACGCTTCGAAACGGCGTTCCCCCGTAAACCGTCGGCAAAAAGCCGCAGCCATAATTGCTCGCTCCCCCGCTGGTTCCCTTCGCGCTGGTCAACACCACAAAACCAGGCAAATTTTCAGCTTGGCTCCCCAGTCCATAAATGGTCCAAGATCCAAAGCTTGGCCTGCCGAACTGTTCAGATCCGGTGTTCGTTAAAATTTGTCCGGGGGCATGATTGACCGCATCGGTCCTCATCGACCGAATCAAACAGATCTCA
>Ga0105045_10003923_pt1 | contig 12879 bp, 16 predicted proteins | sample MAT02_FD_78089 | JGI IMG/M metagenome (GOLD analysis project Ga0105045, IMG submission 78089) | Freshwater microbial communities from Lake Fryxell liftoff mats and glacier meltwater in Antarctica - MAT-02 (megahit assembly) | ecosystem: Environmental > Aquatic > Freshwater > Ice > Liftoff...
AGGAAGTCGAACCGATCGACCATGAGGCGCAACGGCGCGGCATTCTTTCGCGTTTTTGCACGCTGGTTGACCGCAGACCTGATGCGCCCCGGACCCACATGCGCCTGTTCGAATTCTCAGACCGCGCGCAGCGCGATGCACTGGTACCGGCGCTGGCCACGGTCGCAGCAGCCCTTACACCCGATGCACAGGCGCGCGAGCGCCGCGCCCGCCTGGCGGCCACATTGCGTGACAAAGTGGATGAGGCAGATTTCGATCTGCTGACCTGACACGCCGATCGCGACTGCCCGCTGTGGCCTAATACTCTGTTAACCGATTTATCTGGAGTTTTCCATGGCCAAAGAATTTCGCACCGAAGCCGACCGTATTGCCACCCCCCGCCCGATCCCGGTGAATGGCTTCAGCATGCCCGTGAACAAAGGCCAGAAGCGCAGCCTCGAACGTGGTGTCGCAACCCGCAGCAAGAAAAATCCGGGCAAGCGCTCGCACCAGGGCGGCTGATATCGCGCCTGGGCCTGTGGTCGTTCACAGGCCCTGCAACCGGACTGCCGCCCTGCGGCTTCGATAACCGCCCAGCCCGACGGGCAGTGGTCAACGCACGCTGACTCAGCCCAATGTGCGTGCGGCCGGCGGCCTGCGCATCAAGGTACTCTTGCCAAACAGACTCTCGACCAGATCGACCGCCAGCTCGGCGGTCTGATTGCGCACGTCGAGCGCCGGATTGAGCTCGACCAGGTCGAGCGAGGCCAGGCGGCCGGTATCGGCAATCATTTCCATGCACAGCTGGGCTTCGCGGTAGGTCGGCCCGCCACGCACCGTCGTACCCACGCCCGGCGCGATGTCGGGGTCGAGGAAATCAACATCCAGGCTGACATGCAGATGGGTATGGGCGTCTACCAGCGCCAATGCCAATTCCATCGCATGGCGCATGCCCATCTCGTCGATGTAGCGCATGTCGAACACCTCAATGCCGATGTCGTGCACCAGGCGCTTTTCGCCCTCGTCCACGCTGCGGATGCCGATCTGGCGGATGTCGCGCGGGTTGAGCGCTGGCACATGACCGCCGATTTCCACCAGCTCCTGCGGACCGTGCCCGCACAGACAGGCCACCGGCATGCCATGGATATTGCCGCTGGGCGTGAGCGTGGCGGTATTGAAATCGGCATGCGCATCGAACCACAGCACCCGCAGTTTCTTGCCACGGTCACGGCAATGCCGCGCCACCGCGCTGATCGAGCCGATGCCCAGACAATGGTCGCCACCCAGGACGATCGGCAGTCGCGCGTCGCGCAACTCTGCCAGCACCGCGTCATGCAGCAGGCGGTTCCAGGCCACCACCTCGGGCAGGTGACGAAAACCGTTCACCGCACTTTGCCAGGGGTTGGGCGGACCAGCCAGGTTGCCGCAGTCGCGCACGTCGATGCCAAACTGCGCCACGGCTTGCGTGATGCCAGCCACGCGCAGGGCCTCGGGCCCCATGCGGGCACCGAGCATGCCGGCACCGACGTCGGTGGGCGCACCGATCAGGCTGACGCCGCCGACACCCACCGATAGCGGTGCGTTGGCCATGGTCAAGCCAGCTCCGGCGCTGGCCGTCGCGTGGCCGGTGGTGCCCGCACAGCGAGGGTCGCGTCGGCCGACAGCGGGGCAATCAGACCGAACAGGTCTTTCGGATTGGCGAACTGCGGGACCAGCGCCAGGTCCTGCCCAACTCCCAGGCGCCGGGCGCAGTCGCGCATGTAGCGCAGCGCAGAAAAATCTTCCAGCGCAAACCCGACCGAATCGAATACCGTGATCGCCTCGGCATCCCGTCGCCCCGGTGCCAGGCCTTGCAAGACCTTCCACAATTCGGTAACGGCGAAATCGGCCGGCATCTGTTGCAAGTCACCCTCGATGCGGGTCTGGGGCTCGTATTCGACAAACACGCTGGCGGCGCGCAACACGTCGGCATGCAATTCGGTCTTGCCAGGGCAGTCGCCACCGACCGCATTGATGTGCATACCCGGCTCGAGCATGTCAGGCGTCAAAATAGTGGCTTGGGTCTTGTCGGCGGTCACAGTGGTCACTATATCGGCTCGCCGCACCGCCTGGGCCACGCTGTTGCACCGCATCAGCCGGATGCCGGTGCCACGCAAGTTTGCGACCAGCTTGTCGGTCGCATGCGGGTCGGTGTCGAACAACCGGATGTCGTCGATGCCCAGCAGGTGGTGGAACGCCAGCGCCTGAAATTCGCTTTGGGCACCGTTGCCGATCAACGCCATGGAGCGGCTGTCCGGCCGCGCCAGCGCCCGAGCGGCCAATGCCGACATCGCGGCGGTTCTGACTGCCGTCGTGAGTGTGAGCTCACTCAGGAACTCCGGCACACCGGTGTCCCTGCGCGCGATGACGCCAAAGGCCATCACGGTGGACAAGCCGAGCGGGCCGTTGCCGGGGTGACCATTGACATACTTGAACGTGTAGGTGTTGGCGTCTGCGATCGGCATCAACTCAATCACGCCGACATCCGAATGGCAGCCCAAACGTGCGTTTTTTTCGAAATCCTGCCAGCGCAGGTAGTCGGCATGGATCGCATCCAGCATGCCACGCAACGATACGGCCATGCCCTGGCGCTGCAGGATCGTGGCCACGTCGGTCGGGCTGAGGAAACGGGTCTGAATGAAATGATGGGGGGTTTGTGTCATGGTGCGGCTCCGGTTTAGGCACGTTCCGGTTCACTGGAATGGAACGAACCACCAGTGTCAGACGCAATGACGGTAATGTAAATCGCCAACATTGCCGACTTATTGATAAAAATATATCAATATGACAACCACGAATGACACAATGACGATATGGACACCACCGATCGCGAACTCTTGTCTTTGCTACGCAAGAACGCGCGCACCAGCGTGGCCGTCCTGGCCCGCAAGCTCGGCGTGTCGCGCGGGACGGTCACCAACCGCATCACCAAGCTGGAGGATGCCGGCGTCATCGTCGGCTACGCGGCGCGCCTGCGGCCCGACGCCGAGCCCAACGACATCCGTGCCTGGATGAGCGTCGCCGTAGAAGGCAACGAGACACGCACCGTCATCGCCAGTTTGCTGGGCGAACCGGCGGTGGCCACCTTGCATGACACCAACGGCCGTTGGGACCTGTTGGCCGAACTGCGCGCCAGCAACCTGTCCGAGTTGTCACAGGCACTCGAACGGATACGCCTGATCCGAGGCATCAGCAGCTCAGAGACCAGCATCCACCTGCAAACTTACCGGTAAAAATGAAGGGAAGGAGTCAACAGCGCGACTGGACAGCTGCTATTGCGCGTCAGCGGTGTCGCACTGTGCGACAAATGCCCTGGCCGCTGCAAGCTTGTCTTGCCACAATGCGTCAACCCGAAGGAGAACAGCTGATGAAGCAATGCACCACTACGGCGGTGGCACGCCTGGCCTGCCTGCTGGCCCTGGCCGCTGGCACCCTGCAGGCCCAGGCTCAGGCGCAGAACCTGCAGCCTGGCTTGTGGGAGCTTCGCAACACGATGCAAAGCAGCTCCGGTGCCATGGAAAAGGCAATGGCCGAGGCCCAGAAACAGATGGCTGCCCTGCCGGCAGAGCAGCGCAAGATGATGCAGGACATGATGGCCAAACAAGGCGTCGCCATGGGTGCGGGCGGCCCCGGTTCCATCGTGGCGAAAGTCTGCATGACCGCAGAGTTGCTCGCGCGCAACGAGATCGTGACGCAGGAGGGCGATTGCAAGTCGCAGCACGCTCCACGCATCGGCAACACCATGAAGTTTTCGTTTTCCTGCAGCCGCCCGCCATCGAGTGGCGACGGCGAGGTGACGTTCGATGGTCCTAAGTCCTACCATTCGCGCATGAACGTCAAGACCAGCGCCGCCGGCAAGACGGAGACCATGGCGATGCAAAGCCAGGCAACCTGGCGCAGTGCCGACTGCGGCAACATCCAACCCATCGTAACCGGCCGCTGATCGGCAAGGCGTTATGTCTCAGACCGCCGACTTGGCGCGCGCACCGAAGATCGCAGTGCCAACCCGCACCATCGTGCTGCCGGCATGAATCGCCGCCTCCAGGTCACCGCTCATACCCATCGACAGGGTATCGAGTGCGAGACCGTCCGCCTGGAGCCGAGACAGCAAATGCGCAGCGCGCCGGTGCAGCGCACAGGCCGACTCGAGATCCGCCGCCGGTTCGGGTATCGTCATCAGTCCCCGCAGACGCAGGCGCGGCAATTGCGCCACCGCGTGTGCCAGAGCGGGCAGTTCTTCGGGCGTCACGCCAGCCTTGGTCGGTCCGCCGTCGGTATTGACCTGGATGCAGACCTGCAACGGTGCCAATGCGCTCGGCCGCTGGTCATTGAGGCGCTGCGCGATCTTGAGCCGATCCACCGACTGCACCCAGTCGAAATGCTCGGCCACCAGCCGTGTCTTGTTACTTTGCACCGGACCGATGCAGTGCCAGACCATGCCGCCGCGGACCAGCGCCGATATCTTGGCCACCGCTTCCTGGATGTAGTTCTCGCCGAACTGTGTCTGCCCTGCCGCTGCCGCCTCACGCACCGCCGAAGCCGGAAAGGTTTTGGACACCGCCAACAACTGCATCGTCGACCCGTCGCGGCCCGCCGCCTTGCACGCGGCAGCGATACGCTGGCGCACGGCTTGAAGATTGGTCTCAATCGTGGTCATAATTGGTCGATAGCGTAACAAACCCCGAGAGGAAGACGTGGACATCACCCAGCTGCTCGCGTTCAGCGTCAAGAACAAAGCCTCGGATCTGCATTTATCAGCCGGCCTGCCGCCGATGATCCGTGTCCATGGCGATGTGCGCCGCATCAACGTCGAGCCGCTCGACCACAAGGCGGTGCACGCCATGGTGTACGACATCATGAACGACACCCAGCGCAAGCACTACGAAGAGTTCCTGGAGATCGACTTCTCGTTCGAGATCGAAGGTTTGGCCCGGTTTCGCGTCAATGCGTTCAACCACAACCGCGGTGCCGGAGCGGTGTTCCGGACCATTCCAAGCAAGATCCTGTCGCTGGAGCAACTCAACGCGCCCAAGATCTTCGCCGATCTGGCACTTAAACCGCGCGGCATGGTGCTGGTGACCGGCCCCACAGGGTCGGGCAAATCGACCACGCTGGCCGCCATGGTGAACTATCTCAACGAAACCGAGTTCGGCCATATCCTGACGGTCGAAGATCCGATCGAGTTCGTGCACGAATCCAAGAAGTGTCTGGTCAACCAGCGCGAAGTTGGCCCGCAGACGCTGAGCTTTGCCGCTGCGCTGCGCTCGGCGCTGCGCGAAGACCCCGACTGCATCCTGGTGGGCGAGATGCGCGATCTGGAAACCATCCGGCTGGCCATGACGGCGGCCGAAACCGGGCACCTGGTGTTCGGCACCTTGCACACATCGAGCGCCGCCAAGACCATCGACCGGATCATCGACGTGTTCCCGGCCGACGAGAAGGAGATGGTACGGGCGATGCTGTCCGAGTCGCTACAGGCGGTGATCTCGCAGACCCTGTGCAAGACCAAGGATGGCCAGGGTCGCGTTGCCGCGCACGAGATCATGATCGCCACCAACGCGATTCGCAACCTGATCCGCGAGGCCAAGGTGGCGCAGATGTATTCGTCGATCCAGACCGGCAACAGCGTGGGCATGCAGACGCTGGACCAGAACCTCACCGACCTGGTCAAACGCAACATCATCAGCCCATCTGAAGCGCGCAGCAAAGCGAAGATTCCCGAAAACTTCCCTGGTTGAACCAGCCACACCGCTTGGAGCGCGCATCGATGGGAATCTTCGACATCCTTAAATCCAGGGAGCCGGTCGACCCATCGGAAGACAGGCAGGATTCCGTATTGTTCAGCACGGCTTTCGCCGGACTGGGTGTCGACGCATCGCTTCTGGTTCCCTGGGAGGCGCGTGCGGTCGAGATCGATGCCCAACGCTTCCAAGCAGCTCGGGGCACCAAAATGTTGCAAGGGCTGTGGACCAGGGACCGCTATATGCGCCACCTGGACCTCAAGGCGATCCAGGGACTCGAGCGACATTTCGACTTCGCCACCATTCCCGCCAGCCGCGACGTCATCCGACAGGATGAATACGGCAACTTCATGGTCGTGCTGCTGTCTGGCGCAATTGCGGTGGATCGGGTACAACCGTGGGGCGAGCGGTTACGCTTGGCCGAAACCCGGCCGGGCGATATTCTGGGCGAAATGTCGCTGCTCGACAGCGGCATCCGCTTTTCGGCCTGCACCACCTTGAGCGACTGCGATGTCGGCGTACTGACAGCCGAAGGTATGGACGACATGATGGCGGCAAGCCCCCAGCTAGCCGCCAGTCTGATTGCGCTGCTGGCGCGCAAGTTGTCACTGCGCCTGCGCGTGGTGAGCGCCAGACTCAGCGAAAAGAAATGACCACCACGGAGAACGCATCACATGGAACGCGACCAGGCCACCAAATTCATCACCGACTTGCTGCGGCTGATGGTCAGCCGCAACGGCAGCGACCTCTTCGTCACCGGTGACTTTCCGCCCGCCATCAAGGTCGACGGCAAGGTCACCAAGGTCTCGCCACAACCGCTCAATGGCGACCACACCCGGGCGTTGGCACGTTCGGTGATGAACGACAAGCAGGTCGCCGAGTTCGAACGCACCAAGGAATGCAATTTCGCCATCTCGCCGCCCGGCGTCGGTCGGTTCCGCGTCAACGCCTTCATCCAGCAGGGCAAGGTCGGCATGGTAATGCGCACCATTCCAGCCGTTTTGCCCACCATCGATGGTCTGGGCGTGCCGCAGGTACTCAAGGAGATCGTCACCTCCAAACGCGGCCTTTGCATTCTGGTGGGTGCCACCGGATCGGGCAAGTCGACTACGCTGGCCGCGATGGTGGATTGGCGCAACGAGCAGACATACGGGCACATCATCACGATCGAAGATCCGGTCGAGTTCGTGCATGCGCACAAGAACTGCGTGGTGACCCAGCGCGAGGTCGGTCTGGACACCGATAGCTGGGAGATTGCGCTCAAGAACACCTTGCGCCAGGCACCCGACGTCATTTTGATGGGCGAGATCCGCGACCGCGAGACGATGGAGCACGCGGTGGCCTTTGCCGAAACCGGCCACTTGTGCCTGGCCACCTTGCATGCCAACAGCGCCAACCAGGCTCTGGACCGCATCATCAACTTTTTCCCCGAAGAGCGGCGCTCGCAGTTGCTGATGGATCTGTCGCTCAACCTCAAGGCCCTGGTCTCGCAGCGCCTGATACCCAAGCAGGACGGCAAGGGCCGCATCGCTGCAGTCGAGGTGATGCTCAACACTCCGCTGATTTCCGACCTGATCTTCAAGGGCGACGTGACCGAGATCAAGGAGATCATGAAGAAAAGTCGCAACCTGGGCATGCAGACCTTCGACCAGGCCTTGTTCGATGCCTATGAAAACAACGAAATCTCCTACGAAGACGCATTACGCAATGCCGACTCGCTCAACGACCTGCGCCTGCAGATCAAGCTCAACAGCCAGCGCGGCAAGACCCAGGATCTGAGCGCCGGCACCGAAAACTTCGCGATCGTCTAGCCCGGTGCCGATGGTGCCCTTGTCGGCGATGCGCCCCAGGGGCGTATCGGCGCATGGCGTTTCCTACCTGTAGCTTTCCGACAAGACCCATGTCCAACATCAACACAAAATCCTATTCAGATACCAATGCCCGCAAGCTCGCCTTTCTGGGCCTGGGGGTGATGGGCTATCCCATGGCCGGCCATCTGGCCCGCGCCGGCCACCATGTCACCGTCTACAACCGCAATGCCGCCAAGGCCGCTGCCTGGTGCACCGAATTCGCCGACGCACCGCAAGCCAGTCGTGCAGCCACGCCCCAGGCAGCGGCGCAAGGCTGCGACATCGTGTTTTGCTGCGTCGGCAACGACGATGACTTGCGCGCCGTGGTGCTCGGTGCCGATCTGGGCAACGGCACACGCGCTGACGACGGCGCATTGGCGGGCATGCATGCCGGCGCGGTCTTCGTCGACCACACCACCGCGTCCGCCCGTGTCGCGCGCGAACTGCATGCTGCGACTGCCCAGCGCCAGGTGTCCTTCATCGATGCGCCCGTCTCCGGCGGTCAAGCCGGTGCACAAAACGGCATGCTCACAGTAATGTGCGGCGGCGATCAGGCAGCCTTCGACCTGGCTGCGCCGGTAGCGCAGGCGTTCTCCCGTGCCATCACGCTGCTGGGCGATAGCGGTGCCGGCCAACTGGCCAAGATGGTCAATCAGATCTGCATCGCCGGTCTGGTGCAGGGCTTGAGCGAAGCCATCGCCTTCGGTCAGCGCGCCGGGCTGGACATGCACCAGGTGCTGGACGTAATCGGAAAGGGCGCGGCGCAGAGCTGGCAGATGGACAACCGCGGCAAAACCATGGTGGCCGATCAGTTCAAATTCGGTTTCGCGGTCGACTGGATGCGCAAGGATCTGTCGCTGGTACTCGACGAGGCGCGCCGCAACGGCGCGCGGGTGCCGGTTACGGCGCTTGTGGACCAGTTTTATGCCGACGTTCAACAGATGGGCGGCGCGCGCTGGGATACATCCAGTCTGATCAAGCGGCTGAAATAAGGTCCGTCCGTGCGCCCGCGAGCCCCGTCCCGGGGCCCGAGCCACTGCGGCATCAGGACTTGGGTGCCGGGAGGGTGCGCTTCAGCTCTTCCTCTGAGATCACTTCCAGCAGACGCACCACCTTTTGCACACCGCTGGTGCTGCGCGCAATCTCGGTGGCGCGATCAGCCTCGCGCTGCGTGACCCGACCCATCAGGTAGACGACACCACGTTCTGTGACCACCTTGAACGCATTGGCGAACAAATCTTTGGAGTCGACCATTGCCGCCTTGACCTTGCCGGTGACCAGCGCGTCGGACGAGCGCTGTGTCATCGACGACGCGCCCAGCACCGCCAGCTCATTGGCAACCAGCCGCACATTGTCGACCCGCGACACGATCTGCTCCACCAGCTGCTTGTCCTGGGCGCTGGGCACTTCCCCGGTGAGCAGAACCTGGCGGTTGTAGCTGGTCACGTTGACATGCACGCGCGTGCCCAGGTTGTCGTTGATACGCCCGATCGCGCGCAGCTCGATGCCTTGATCCTCCAATTGGGTGCCGGATGTGCGACGGTCGGTAGCTACCAGAGCACCGCCGAGGGCAGCACCTCCGATCACCAGCGGAACGCAGGCGCTGAGCAGGCTGCCCAGGCTGGCAATACAGACCACGGTGGCACACCATTTGATTGCTTGCAACTTCTTCATCGGATCATTTCCTCTTGTTCGCCCAGCAGCTGGGCATCGACGGCATCGCACAGGCAGTGCAACACCAGAATAAGGATCTCCAGTATCCGCGCGGTACGCTCATGCGGAACGTCGACATGGATGTCGGTGTCACGCAGTCTTTGCGCCATCGGACCGCCGCCGTGCCCCGACAGACCGATCACCACCATTTCACGCTCATGCGCGGCAATGATGGCCTGTTGCACATTCACACAATTGCCGTCCACGGACAACACCAGCAACACGTCGCCCGCACTCCCCAGGGCCCGAACCTGACGCGCCAGCGCGCCCGCAAAGGCCTGTTCGTTGGCAAGGCCATTGAGCGCCGTGCCGTCGGCCGTCAGCGCAAGTGCAGCCAACTCCGGCCGATCGCGTTCGAAGCGTCCGACAAAGCTCGCCGCGAAATGCTGCGCCAGTGCGGCGCATCCGCCATTGCCACATGCCAGCACCTTGCCGCCGCTGGTCACGCACACCAACAAGGCCTGCACCGCAGCCGCAATCGGCTTGCTCAGAATCTGCGCCGTCTGGTACTTCAGATCGGCGCTGTCGATGAATTGCTGTTCGATGCGCTGCTCTAGCATGGCAGGGATGATACCTGCCACATAGGCCCGACACACCCGGCATCGCCAGCAGGGGGAAATGTCTCAGCCCGCGTCGAAGGCCGCGCGCAACCAGGTCACGCGCTCGCCGTCATACGCCACCACGTCGAAGCGGCACGGCGGCGCCACAACGCAGCGGGCCAGATAGTGCCGGGCGGCGAACACGATCCGGCGCTGCTTGACCGCACCGATGCTGGCTGCTGCGCCGCCATGGGCCGATGCGTTGCGCGCACGCACCTCGACAAACACCACCGTGCCATCGGGCTCGCGCATCACCAGATCGATCTCGCCACCGCCGCGACCGGGCGTTCGATAATTGCGCGTCACCAGACGCAAGCCAGCGCGCTGCAGATGGCGCAGTGCCGTGTCTTCGAAGGCATCGCCCGACTGCTTGCTGCTGGGCGATCCCGCGAACGCCTTGAACCCGAACCTACCCATTCATGACCACCTATGCCTCGGCCCTGCTGGCCGCTCGCGACGCGGCGGCCTCGCAACATTATCCGCAGGCGACCCTGTATCTAGTGGCCACGCCGATCGGAAACCTGGCCGATATCAGCCTGCGCGCCCTGCATGTCCTGCAAATGGTGGATACCGTGGCTTGTGAAGACACCCGTCATACCCAAACCCTGCTGCGTGCCTATGGCATCGACCGCCCCTCGGGTCAGTTGCTGGCGCTGCACCAGCACAATGAACGCGAAGCCACTGAGCAGGTTGTGCAGCGGCTGCGCCAGGGCCAGCGGGTGGCCTATGTCAGCGACGCTGGCACGCCAGGCATCAGCGACCCGGGTGCGCGGCTGGTTGCCGCGCTTGGCGAACAGGGCTTGGGGGTGGTCCCGATCCCGGGTGCCAGCAGCGTTACCGCCGCACTGAGCGTCGCGGGCCTGCAAGCGCCGGGTGGTGATGATGCATTCGTCTTTGCCGGCTTCCTGCCAGCACGTGCGAGCGACCGCGCCACACATGTCGCGGCGCTGGCAGTCGAGAGTCGCCCGGTGGTGCTGCTGGAGGCCCCGCATCGGATCGTGGCGCTGGCCGGCGCATTGGCGAGCCTGGGCCATCGACGGCTGACGGTCGCCCGCGAACTGACCAAACAGTTCGAGCAGGTCGCAACTCTTGAAGCCGCCCAATTTACCGCCTGGCTGTCGGCCGACAGTCACCGCAGCCGCGGCGAGTTCGTCGTGGTGCTGCATGGCCAGGTCCTGGCGCAGCCCACCGACGACGGGTCGCGGGTACTGGAATTGCTGTTGCCGGAACTTCCGCTCAAGACGGCGGTTCGGCTGGCGGCGGCGATCACGGGCGCGCCACGCAACCGGCTGTACCAGGCCGCGCTGGCATTGCGCGACAAGGGCGGCGATGCAACCCCTGGCGAACCCTCACACTGACGGGCCAGTCCGACACACCCACTTGAAAGATGGACCCCATGACATTGCAACTGGCATCACGCATCACCGGCAAGGGTCCGCCGCTGCTGATCCTGCATGGACTTTTCGGCTCGGCAACCAATTGGCGCAGCGTGGCGCGTTTACTCGCGGTCCACTATGAGGTGCACGCGCTGGATCTGCGCAACCACGGTGCCTCACCCTGGGCCGACACCATGACCTACACCGCGATGGCCGACGACGTGTGCCAGTACATTGCGCAGCACAAGCTCCCGCCAGTCTCGATGATGGGGCACAGCATGGGCGGCAAGACAGCGATGGCGCTGGCGCTGACCCATCCCGAACGGGTCGAGCGCCTGATCGTCGTGGACATTGCCCCGCGCAACTACTCCGATGGCTTGAGCAACTACGCGCAGGCAATGGGCAGCATCGACCTGATGGCTGCGGCCAGCCGGGGCGAAGTGCAGCGCCAGTTGCAGGCACTGCTGCCCGACCCTGCCGTCGCGCCGTTCCTGGTGCAGAACCTGGTGCCAAGCAATGACCACTTTGACTGGCGCATCCATCTGGCCGCGATCAACGCATCGATGGCCGATCTGACCGATTTTCCGGCCGATCTGCGCACACGGGTGTTCGACAAACCCACCACCGCCATCGTGGGAGGTCTATCCGCTTATGTACCCAATGGCGACAGTACACCGTTTCGGCCCATGTTCCCTGCCATCGCGGTCGAGGTGATCGCCGGTGCCGCCCATTGGGTGCATGCGGACAAACCGCAGGCGTTTTTACAGGCAGCGCAACGCGCCCTGACACGTTAGGGCAAAGGCGCGGATGGTTCGCCAGGCAAAGGAACGGAACCGCTGACGCCGTCAGCGCCTCGTGCGATGGCCTCGCCGCCAACTCACTCCGACGGCACGAATATCCACAACAACAGGTAAATGATCGCGCCCAAGCCGCCGAACAGCGTCAGCACCGCGATCAACAAGCGGCAGACCCAGGACTCCAGACCCAGCCTGGGTGCCAACCCACCGCAGACACCGCCCAGCCAACGGTCACTGGTGCTGCGTCGCAGGGCATTGAAACCGGCGACAAAAGGCAAACCGGATGGCGGCGCGGACGAAGACGCGGTCGAACCACCCTGCGACCCGATCAGCCGCGCCTTGGCGCGCGCGAACTCCTCGTCGGTCAATACGCCGCGCTGGTGAAGTTCACCCAGCTTTCCCAGTTCTTCGCTTATCGACATCGCATTGCTCCTGTTGCTGCCATGGCACGGTACGCCCAGGCATTGACGGACTATTATGCGCAATCGACCCCAATACGCCAACCGGTGCAGGGTCAAGCGCATCTGGTGCGGTGTTTCACGACCGGCGAAGAGACCGACCTGCGACACTACGGGCATGCCATTGCCCCCTCCTCCCACCCGCAAACCCGACAACGCCGCCAACCGCCTGACGGCCAGCAAAGCGAACAAGGAGTTGCTGTTCAAGGGCGTGCTGTGCGCGGTCATCGGCATCGTCATCCTGGTCGCTCCGTACGTCGCCCGATCGTCCAGCGTGCAGGATCTGATGACCGGTGCATCTGCCGTTGGCTGGTTCTCGCTGGTACT
>Ga0105045_10003924_pt1 | contig 12878 bp, 14 predicted proteins | sample MAT02_FD_78089 | JGI IMG/M metagenome (GOLD analysis project Ga0105045, IMG submission 78089) | Freshwater microbial communities from Lake Fryxell liftoff mats and glacier meltwater in Antarctica - MAT-02 (megahit assembly) | ecosystem: Environmental > Aquatic > Freshwater > Ice > Liftoff...
CGAGCGGCGCGCGGGGCATGGCGGCCAGTTGGCCCACGCTTTCCAGCCCCAGGATCGACAGGCCATGGCAGGTCTTGTCCGGCAGGCGCAGGGCGGCCACCGGCAGGCTGTTCAGCGCCGCCGCCTCATCGCCCGGGGCGATGATGGCCGAAGCGGCACCGAAGCGCGCCAGCGCCCAGGCGGCGCCCGGCGTGCCGGCCAGCGCCGCCTAGGCCGCGTGGCCGGCCTGGGCCAGGTGGCGCAGCAGATCCTCCATCAGCCCGGCCTCGCCACCCCACAGATGGGCGCAGCCCGTCACGTCCAGCAGCAGAGTTGCATCGGCGGGTGCGGCCAGCAGGGGGGTGTAGCGCAGGCACCAGGCGGCCAGGCGCTCCAGCGCCGCCTGATCGGCCACCGGCGTCGCGTCATGCACGGCCAGGCCAGGCAGCCGGGCCTGCGCCTCGGCCAGCGCCATGCCCGGGCGCAGGCCGAGCGAGAGGGCGGCGGCATTGGCAGCGGCGATGATCTGCCGGCGGCCATCATGGGCGCGGGTGACCAGGGGCGGTTCAGGGGGGGGTGGCTCAGGCGCGCCTTTTGCCCCGGGGGTGGCTCCTGGGCCGGGCGTCGATGGCGGGGGCGTATTCCGGCTCTGGCTCGTATTCGTATTCGAGCTCAGCGACGGGGCCGGCGGCGGCATCGCTGGGCCCAGCCGATCGGTTGGAAAAGTCGGCAACCACACCGAGATGACCCGTCGCATCGCAAGCCTCCACCATCCATTCGCCGGGCTGCGCACCACGGCCACGCACCATCTCCACCCGCCATCGCGCCCGGGCCAGGCCCGGCACGCCCGGCCTGTGCGGCAAGGGCGGGCCGCTGGGCTGAGCGCCGATGCGCCAGCGCGTGGTGGCGGCCGAAGGCTCCTCCAGCGCCGGGTCGTCGGGCTTGCGGCTGCGGCGCAGCAGGAAGGCCAGCGCGCCGGTGCGCTCGGCCGCCAGATGCAGCCTTCGGGTGGCGGAGAGTGAGAGCCGACCCGTCACCTCGCCCACCACGCCGGCCAGTGCGGGTTCGCGCAGGCCTTCCTCCATGGCGCGCAGCACCTCCTCCGGCCGTCCTGCCTCGGCATAGAGCAGCCGGTCGGGCGGCAGGCCGGCCAGGGCCAGGCCGGGGGCGAAAAGATCGCAGCGCTCCATCGCCCACAGCACCGGCCCGCCCAGCCGCGCCATGCAGCCGGCGATGAACAAGGCCGCCGCCGTGCCATGTTCCAGCGCTGCCCCGCGGCCCGCAGCCTCATGCAGCGCGCCGCGCGCCAGGCCGCCGCCGGGCAGTGCGGCGTCGATGGCCGCGTGGCCGAAGGGGTGCGGGCCGTGGCAGGGCGCGCGCCCGGCAGTTTCCACCCGCGCGATGCGCGCGCGCAACGCATCCAGCGCGGTGGTCCAGGGGGGAGGGGCCAGGGGGGAAGGCTGCGGCATGGATGAGAACATAATGGGAACTTGCCCTTTTGGGAAGAGGCTCCCCGCTCATTGCCGACGATGCGATCTTCCGCATCAGTCCCAAAGGCGTGGTCGCCGCTTTGGGGATGAGGCCCGGCGGATGCGGCGCGACGGCAAGCGCTTGCGCATCGCGGTCAGGCTCAACGCCGGCAGGGTCGCGGTCAGGCTCAACGCCGGCAGGGTCGCGGCCAGGCAGACCACCGCCACCAGGATGAAGGCATCGCGAAGCTCATCAGCCCGGCCTGGGCTTCCAGCATGCGGGTCGGGAAATCATGCGCCGCGTCGTGTCGGATCACCTATGGCAGCCCGCCTTGGGCGTAGAGGCTCTCCGGCAGGCGGCGCGCTTCCAGCGTGGCCATGCCGCCATCGATCTGGGCATTGAGCATCTCGGCATGCAGCGGCGTCCGGCGTTCGGGGAAGATCGCCAGCAGCGATCGGCCCACCGGCTGCGACCGTGAACGCGATCAATGACGCGATCGCGCATCTGGGGCGTGAAGTGCTGGACCTGCCGGCGACGCCGGCGCGGGTAAGGGCCGCGCTGGCATAGAGCCACCCAGCCTCAGCGCGCATCCGCCGCATGCCGCTGCTGCGCCGTCAGCAATGCCGCCTGTACGACCGGCACGGGTTGCATCAGCGCCATGCTGCCGGCCGAGCCGATGACATGGAAGAACGGCTTCAGGGCGTCCTGATACGCCCGGCGCGGCCAGAAATCATGGATGGCCAGCACGCCCTCGGCCGCCAGCCGGCCATGTGCGGCCAGGGCGCAGGCGATGCGGAAGCGGCCATCGACCAGCACGACATCGACCTGCGCCATGTCGCTCCACGGCGCGCCCCAGTAGAGCCAGCCTTCCAGCGGCCCGGGCGGACGCAGCGGCCAGCCCCATTCGCCCACCGGGCCGATCTGCGCATGCCATTGCCGCAGCCGGCCTTGTGCCATCGCGGCCGTGTGCTGCCCCGCCACACGGCCCAGCCAGGCGGCATCGGAATCGACGGAAAGCAATGCTTCGACCCCCGCATCGAGCAGCAGCGCCGTGCTGCCGCCACAGCCGAATTCCATCGCGCGCGGCGCACCGGCGGCGGCGGCGCGCAGCAGAGCCTGCTCGGCCTGGGTCATCGCCGGCGGCATGGGTGCCAGGGCTGAACCGGTTTCGACCTTCTCCAGTATCATGGCGGCATCCTTTCCGGATGACGTGCATGTTACCTGGAACTGACTTTCCAGCGGATGAATTCAGGCGCTGGCCGCCAGCAGAATCACCCCCGCTCCAATCAATGTGATCGCCGCCACCTTCTGCATCCCCAGCGATTCGCCGAAGAACCACCAGCCCAGAACAGCGATCACCACATAGCTCGCCGCCGTGCAGGGCAGCGCCACGCTCATCGGGATTTTGCGCAATGCGATGATGTAAAGCAGCGCCGCGCCGCCGTAGCAGCCCAGGCCGATCACCGTCTGCCAACGGAAAAGCTGGGCGATGAAGCTGCCCGTGCCGTCGCCGGTGCCCACCTTGAGCAGCAACTGGCCGACCAGCGAGGTGCAGATGGCGGCGACCAGCACCGCCCAATACAGCGTCATGTCACGCGCTCGGTATCGCGCGCCACGATCGCCTCACGCACCACGCCCTGTGGCTTGCCATTGGCCGAGAGGAAGGCGCGGCCGACATATTCGCCCAGCACGCCCAGGATCATGAACTGCACGCCGGCCAGCAGCAGATAGACCACCATGGTCGACGCCCAGCCGGAGGGCGTGCCGAAGAAGATCGCCTCCAGCACCACGAAGGCCGCGGCCAGCAGCCCCAGCACGCCCATGCCGGCGCCGGCGAAGACCGCAACCCGCAGCGGCACCACCGAAAAATTGGTGGCGAGGTTCAGCCACAGCAGCGCCAGGCGCTTGATGGTGTAGTTCGACTGCCCCTCGGCGCGCGGGTAATGTGCCACCTCGATGGAGGCGATGCGCTGCGTCACCTGCATGATCAGCCCGTCGACATAGGGGTAGGGGCCGCGATACTTCGCGACCTCGGCCACCACGAGGGCGGACATGCAGCGGAAGCTGCTGAGATACAGGCCCTTGGGCTTGTCCAGCAGCCAATCCGCCACCTTGTTGGCGAATTTGGAACCGAGGTTGCGCCAGCCCTCATGCTCCTTCTTGGCGTAGCGGGTATAAACCACGTCCCAGCCGCCCATCCGGGCATGGTCGTAGATCCGCAACACCTCCTCGGGCGGGTTCTGCAGATCATCATCCATGGTGATGACATAGGCGCCGCGGGCATGGCGCAGGCCGGTCATGACCGCGTTGTGCTCGCCGAAATTGCGGGCATGTTCCAGATAGGTCAGGGGGACGGTGGCGCTGGCGGCCAGCGCCCGGCAGACATCGCCACTGTCATCGGGGCTGCCGTCATTGACCAGCACGATCTCGATGCCGCCGGCGGGCTTGAGCGCCGAGAGCGCCTCCACCAGCCGCCCCACCGTGGCAGCGCCTCGATAGACGGGCACGACGATCGACAATCCAACAGGGTGTTTCATGGTCGTATCCATCAGGCCAAGGGTCGGGACAGGGGGCGGGTGGCGGTGACGATGAGCGAACCGCCCACCGGGAAGTTCAGGCCCAGGCGCATCAGTCCGCGCTCGGCGCGGGTGACGGCAAAGAGGATCGCGTCGAGCCAGGGCGGAAAGGCGCCGACATCGGAGGGCGCGTCCGCGCCCGATTGCAGCAGCTTGCGCTGCACGATCATCAGCGGCAGCAGCAGGGCGTTCCAGTAGCGCGCCCGGATGTCGACGAAGCCCGACGCCTCAAGCGCCGCCGTGATGCTGGCACGGGTGTAGCGCCGCACCGTGAAGACGCGCATGTCATGCGCCGAGCTGAGCCAGGGCAGTGCCGGCAGGTTCAGCACCAGGCGGCCGCCAGGGGCGAGCACCCGCCGCGCCTCGGCCAGCAGCGCGGCCGGCTCGGCGCCCGAATGGCACAACACGTCCAGGCTGGTCATCGCCTCGAAGCTGGCATCGGTCAGCGGCAGGGCGTTGACGCTGGCCGCCACCACCGGCACGCCGGATTTGGTCGCCGCACGAGCCGCCGCGTCGGCGTTGTATTCCACGCCGACCGAGCCCGGAACCTCAAGCCCCGCCCGCGCCCGGGCCAGGAAGCCGCCGGTGCCGCAGCCGGCATCGACCAGCCGAGTACCCGCCGGCAGCCTGTCCATGGCATGGGCGTGCATGGCACGGTACCACCACATGGCCTGCTCGGCCGCGTCCATCAGGGTGTATTCATCTGCTTCCACAGGGGTGCTTGTCGTCCGCAATAGCGGCGGGAACAAGCCGGATACGCGGCGCGGTGGTGGCATTTCCGCCATGATCGCGGGCAATGATGGTTGCAGCGGCGCGGCCTTGGGCCGAAACTGCGAGCAGGAACGCCATGCAACCACCCACCCGCCACCACGCAGCCCAGCCGCGCAGCAGAAGTGAGCCGCGCAGCATGGCCGAGCCGCAGGCCATGGCCGCGCTGCCGCCGCGCCCGGCGCGGGTCATGGACCGGTCTCGCGAGAGGCTGTTCTGGCTGCTGGCCGCCATCCCCGCCCTGCCCTTCCTGCTATGTGCCATGCTGCCGCCGCTCAACCACGACGTGGCGGCGGTGCTGAATTTCTCCGGCCGCTGGCTGGCGGGCGAGCGGCTGTATCTCGATCTCATCGACGTCAATCCGCCGCTGATCTTCGTGCTCAACCTGTTGCCGGCGGCGCTGGGTGCCACGCTAGCCATCGGCGTGGTGCCGGCCTTCATCCTGTGCGTGCTGGCCCTGGGGGTGGGGGCTGCGCTGCTGTGCTGGCGCATCATGCCCGCGCTGGGCCTCGCACCCCTGCCACGTGCCGTGCTGCTGGCCGCACTGCCCATGACGATGCTGGGCGCGGGCTATGATTTCGGCCAGCGCGAGCATCTGATGGTGATGGTCGCCCTGCCCTATCTGCTCCACGCCACGTTGCGGGCGGAGGGCGGCACCAGCGCGCGACACCTAGCGCTGGCCGTGGCCGTTCTGGCGGCCGCGGGCTTCGCGCTCAAGCCGCATTTCCTGGCGATCCCCGCCCTGGTCGAGCTGTGGGTGTTCTGTTGCCTGGGGCCCAGGCGGGCCTGGCGGGGGCTGGTGCCCTGGGCGATGGCGGGGTTCTGGGCGCTCTACCTGCTCAGCCTGCCGCTGGCCTTCCCGGCCTATCTCACCCAGGTCGTGCCGCTGGTGATGGACAATTACCTGGCTTTGGGGGGGCTGAACTGGTGGCAGGTGCTGGCGACCGAGCGCATGCTGCCCGCGCTGATGCTGCTGCTGCCCCTGCTGTTCTGGGCCTTCAGCCGCGGGCCTGCCATCGCCCGGCCGCTGGCGCTGGCGGCGCTGGGCGCCTTCATCGCGGCCTGGGTGCAGCATCGCGGCTGGTCCTACCACGTGCTGCCGGCCAAGCTGTTCACCGGCATGTTGGCAGCCGTGCTGCTGGCTCATTGGGCCGACCGCGCGTTGACGCCGGCGCGGGCCGAGCGGGCGGCGGCACCGGCCACGCTCGTCGCGGCACTGGCACTCTCCTTCTTCCATCTCGTGGGCAATGAGGCGCCGTATCGGCAGATCACCTGGAGCTGGTCGCGCGGTGGCATGATCGCCGAACAATTGCGGCGCGAGGCGTTCGGCGAACGGTTGCTGGTGCTCAGCCCCGACATCTTTCCGGTCTATCCCGCGCTGAACTACGCCCAGGCGCAGAGCACGCTGCGGACGATGACGCTGTGGCTGCTGCAGGGCGTCTACGGCCAGTGCCCGGCCAATGGCGCGCGCTACCGCGAGCCATGGGAGATGTCGCGCACGGAATTCTTCGTCTATCGCACCGTTGCCGAGGATTTCGCCCGCGCGCCGCCCACCGCCATCCTGGTATCCGAGCGTTCGGGCATCGAGCCCTGCGGCGGGCGGGAATTCGACGTGCTCACCTATTTCGGCCGTCACCCGCTCTTCTCCGAGGCGTTCTCGCATTATCGCCTGGCAATGGCGTTCGAGGGCTACAAGCTGTATCGACGCGAGGATTGAGATTTGGCCGATTACGACGAGTTCCTGGGCAGGACCGAGACCCGGACCGACCGCGCCGACCCCCGGCTGATCGAGGGTTTCGCGGCCACGCTGGGCATCGACACGCCTGCCGGTGAGATGCCGCCGCTGTGGCACTGGATGCTGTTCCAGGACTGGAAGCGCCCGGACGGCATAGGCCCCGATGGCCACCCCAAGCGCGGCGGTTTTCTGCCGCCGGTGCATCATCTGCCGCGCCGGATGTGGGCGGGCGGGCGGCTGACATTCTTGGGCGCCGGCATCCGCGCCGATGAGACGGTGACGCGGGTTTCGACCATCAAGGCGATCAGCCGGAAATCCGGCGGCTCGGGCGAGTTGGTCTTCGTCACCGTCGGCCATGTCGTCGAGGGTCCGCGTGGAAAAGTGCTGGAGGAGGAGCATGACATCGTCTACCGCGGTGCCGCGGGCGCGGCGGTCAAGGCAGCCCCGCCAGCCGCGGTCGACCCGCGTGAGGTGGTGGCGATCACCGAACCCGATGCGCTGTTGCTGTTCCGCTATTCGGCACTGACCGGAAATGGGCATCGCATCCATTACGACATGCCCTATGCCACCGGGATCGAGGGCTATCCCGGGCTGGTCGTGCATGGCCCGTTGCAGGCCACGCTGCTGGCGGCGCATGGCCAGGCGCAGCTGCCCGCGGGGACCAGGCGACCGCTGCAAAGCTTCGCCTTCCGCGGCCATCGGCCGGCCCTCGCCGGGCAGCGACTGTCATTGCATGCGGTGGTGGAGGATGCCGCCATCCGGCTGGAAAGCCGCGACGCCGAGGGTGCCACCTGCATGCAGGCGGAAGCCGTGTTTGGCTGAGACCGCACGCCCCGCGATGGATGCCGCACTGCGCGGCGTGCTCCTGGCCACCATGGGCTATGGCATCATCTCCTGCGCCGATGCTGCGGTGAAATACGTACTCCCCCAGGTCGGCGTCGCGGGGGTGATGATCTGGCGTGGCGTGGTGGGCTCCCTGGCCATCCTGGCCATCGCGCAGTTCAGCCCCATGGGCCGCTCGATCTGGCCGAAGAACACCCGGCTGGTGTTTGGCCGCTCGGCCTTGCATGCGGTGGTGGCGGTGCTCTGGTATTATGCCTGGGCGCGCGGGGTGGGGCTGGCGGACAGCTATGCGGTGGCCTCCCTCGCACCCATCTTCATGACGCTGATGGCGGTGCCGCTGCTGGGCGAGAGGATAGGCTGGCGCCGCGCCCTGGCCTGCGGGGTCGGCTTCGCCGGCGCGCTGGTCATGCTCCAGCCCGGCGGCGCGCTGTGGCGGTGGGAGGCAGCACTGCTGGTTGTCGCCGTGGTCGGCATGGCGCTCAGCCGGACATGGACGCGGGTGCTCGCGCGCACCGACAATGCCGCCACCATCTCGTTCTGGCTGATGCTGGCGCATCTGCCGCTGGGCGTGGCCTTGCTGCCGTTCTTCCCGGCCCCGGTCACGCTGTTTCCGCTGGAATGGGGGGCGCTGCTGGCGCTGGTGGCCTTCGGCTGCGCCAATGCCGTGGCGCATATGCTGTTCGCCCGCGCCTTCGCGCTCGCCCCGGTAGGCGCCATCGCGCCGCTGGAATATTCGGTGCTGCCCTGGGGGGTGTTCCTGGGCTGGCTGATCTTCTCCGAGATCCCGGGCGCCAGCACGATCTATGGCGCGGTGATCGTGATGGGTGCGGGCTTCTACGCCATGCATCGCGAGCGTGTGCGCGCGCGTGAAAGGGCCCGCCTTGCCCCTGCGTCATGACATCAAGCGCGGCGCGCTGTTCATGCTCGGCGCCACCGCGCTGTTCACCATCATGTCCATGCTGGTGAAGCTGGTGGGCGAGCGGCTGCCCTTCACCGAGGTGATGTTCTTCAGGTGTTTCATCGCCATGCCGGTGGTGGGGCTGATCGTCTTCCGCCAGGGCGATTGGGGGGTGTTGCGGACGAAGCGCCCGGTTGGCCATTTCTTGCGCGCCTGCACGGGCATGGCGGCGATGAGTTGCAGCTTCTATGCGCTCACCTTGCTGCCATTGGCCGAGCACACGGCGCTGTCCTACACCACGCCGCTTTTCATCACGCTGCTGGCCATCCCCTTCCTGGGCGAGCGGCCGGGGGTGCATCGGTGGGGCGCGGTGCTGGTGGGTTTTGCCGGCGTTCTGGTGATAGCCGGTGGTCAGGGCGCCTTCAGCGCCGGGCTGGAGGGCGCGCATGCGGTGGGCATCTTCTTCGCCGTGTTGCAGGGCGTGTTCTCGGCCGTCACCACCATGCTGGTGCGCGGACTGTCCGCCACCGAGAAATCCACCACCATCGTGCTGTGGCAATCGCTGCTGATGACGGTGTTCACGGCCGCCACCCTGCCCTTCTTCTGGGTCACGCCCACGGGTTGGGAATTGCTGATCCTGATCGCCGTGGGTGTGACCGGGGGCGTGGCGCAGGTGATGCTGACGGAGGCGTATGCGAGCGCGCAGGTCTCGGCACTCGGGCCGTATTCCTATACCTCCATCCTGTGGGCAATGGTGCTGGGGGTTGTGGTCTTCGGCACCTGGCCCGGGCTTTCCATGCTGGCGGGGGCCGGGTTGATCGTGGCCGCCGGCCTCTACATTCTCCACCGAGAGATGAAACGGACGAAGCCTTGAATATTCCCTTCCTGCGCGATGACGCGGCCGAGATCGGCCAGGTGCAGCATGTCGCACCCGGCGTGCGGCGGCTGCTCTGCGGCAATCCCGGCCCCTTCACCTGGCGCGGCACCAACACCTACCTGATCGGTGTGGGCGGCGTGGCCGTGCTGGATCCGGGGCCCGAGGATGCCGCGCATACGGCGGCCATCCTCAAGGCGCTGTCGGGTGAGACGGTGACGCATATCCTGGTCAGCCACACCCATCGCGACCATTCGCCGGGTGCGCGCGCGCTGGCCGAGGCAACGGGGGCGCCCACGCTCAGCTTCGGCCCGCACATGACGGCGGGCAGCGGCGGGGACGAGGATTTCTCGCCCGCCATCAGGCTGCGCGATGGCGAAGCGATACCAGGCGATGGCTGGCGCCTGACGGCCATCCACACCCCCGGCCATTGCGCCAACCACCTGGCCTTCGCGATGGAGGGCAATGGCGTGCTGTTCTCGGCCGATCATGTGATGAGCTGGTCCAGCACCGTGGTCAGCCCACCCGATGGCAATATGCGCGACTACATGAACAGCCTGGCGAAACTCCGCGCGCGGGAGGGGCGGGACACGCTCTATTTGCCCGGCCACGGCCCGCCGCTGCCCGAACCCATGCCCTTCCTGGACGCGCTGGCGGCGCATCGGCGCAGGCGGGAGGCGCGGGTGGTGGCGGCCTTGCGCGAAGCGGGCCGGGCGAGTGCGGTGGCGCTGGTCGGGCCGGTCTATGGCCCGATGGACCCCAAGCTGCAGGGGGCGGCGAGCCGGAGCCTGCTGGCCAATCTGATCATGCTGGAGGAGGAGGGCGTGGTGCGGCGGGAGGGCGAGGAATTCCTGCTGGCCGGTTAGCTCAGCGCTCCGCCACCCGGCTGTTCATGCCGAGGAAGCGCACGAGTTTTCGCGTGGCGCGCTCAGCCGGGTGCATGGCGTGCCAGGCCAGGAATTCCGCCAGGATGACCTCGGTGATGCTGGCCATCCTGGCCGCATGCGCGGCGGCGGCCGAGTAGAAGCCCAGCTCCTCCAGCTCCCCGCTGCTGGCGATGGTGCCGCGCGCGGCCCCGGCCGGTGCGATCAGGAAGCGCGCGTTGAAGCGTATCGGCCGGGTGTGAGGCGTCACCGCGCGGCAGAGGTAATCCAGCACGCCCAGATCGGCCGGCTCGCCCAATGAAAGCCCCGTCTCCTCCTGCAATTCGCGCGCGGCGGCCATGGCGCAGGCCCGTGCCAGGCGGGGCGTGCCGACGCGGCTGAGTGCGGCCAGCACCTCCGGCCGCAAATCGCGCGCGACGGGTGCGGCGGCGTCGCCCGGGTCCACCCGGCCACCGGGAAACACCATCACATCGGGCATGAAGCGCAGCGCCTTGTTGCGGCGGCCCATCAGGATTTCCGGGCCGTCCACGCCATCGCGCCAGACCAGGATGGAGGCTGCGTGGCGCGGGCGGACCGCGCGTTTCGTGCGGCCCGAAACATCGGCGCCGCCCGGGTTGTCGAAGGGCTCCCTAGTCAAGCGCGAAGCCGCGATGGCGCAGCCAGGCGCGGAACCCGGTGCGCTCGGGCACGCCCAATTGGCGCGAGGCATTGGCCGACCATGTCTCGGAGGCCGGGCCGAACACCTCGGGGTAGCGCGGCTTGGCCGGTGGGCGGAGTGCATCATAGCCAGGCAGTGCCGCTTCCAGGCCGCTGTCATCATAGGTTTCGCGGTGGACCACCACATTCTGCGGCAGGCGGGGCGACACACGCTCCCGCGCGGCCGGCCAACCCAGCGTGAGGCCGGCGATGGGAAAGACGCCGCGGGGCAGCTTCAGCATCGGCGCGATCTTCTCGTTGTGGTTGCGCACATAGGAGATCGGGCAGGTGCCCAGGCCCGCGGCCTCGGCGGCCAGAATGGTGTGGGCCATGGCGCTGGCGGCATCGACCGTGCAGTTCAGAAACGTGTCCATGTTGTTGTTGGCGTGCTCGCGGCCATGGATGTCGCAGATGCGCTGGCCGCGCCGCATGTCGCCACAGAAGATCAACAGCACCGGGGCATCGGCGATCCAGGGCATGGTGCCAATCCAGCCGGCGATCTTTTCCGTCACTGCCCGGTCACGGATGACGATGATCGAATATTGCTGGAGGTCGGATTTGCTCGGGCTGGATTGCGCCGCCGCCAGCACCGTGTTGAGCAGCGTATCATCCAGCGCCGTCGCCGCGTATTTGCGGGTGACGCGGCGGTCGAGGATCATCGCCAGCGCCGGCGGTATCTCCGCCGGCGGCTCGAAGGGGACGGCGCCGTAGCGCGCTTGCAGAAGGTCGCTCACACCGGGTCCCAGCTGAACACATCGCCCGAGCGTTCCATCGGCACGAAGCCGGTGCGCAGGGCGGGCAGCGCGATCTCGGCGATTTTCTCCGGCGTCCAGCCGCTTTCGCTGTGGATGGAGCGGATGGGGCGGTTCTGGCTGAACAGGAACAGTTCGTGCATGCGCGGCGCGAAGATCTGCCCCGTCACTTCCTTCGCGGCGTCGGAGGCCAGGAACACCGCAAGCGGTGCGTTCTTCTCCGGCCCCATCTTCTGGATGCGCTCAACGCGCGCCTTCTGCTCGGGCGTCTCGGCGGGGATGGAGCTGGTCATGCGGCTCCAGGCGAAGGGTGCCAGGCAATTGCTGCGCACGTTGTAGCGCTTCATGTCGAGCGCGATGGATTTCGACAGTGCGACGATGCCCAGCTTGGCCGCCGAGTAGTTCGCCTGGCCGAAATTGCCGATCAGCCCGGAGGTGCTGGTGATGTGGACGAAGGAGCCGCTCTCCTGCTTGCGGAAATACTCCGCCGCGGCTCGCGATACGAAGAACGTGCCGTTCAGATGCACATTGATCACGCTCAGCCACTCCTCCGGTGTCATCCGATGGAAGATCTGGTCGCGCAGGATGCCGGCATTGTTCACCACGATATCGACGCGGCCGAAGGCGTCGATCGCGGTCTTGATGATGCCCTGGGCGGCCTCCCATTCGGCGACACTCTGGGTATTGATCACCGCTTGGCCGCCGGCCTGCTCGATGATCGCCTGGGTGCCCTCGGCCGGGCTTGTGGAGAAGCCATCGCCGCCCAGCGAGGCGCCGATATCGTTGATCACCACCTTCGCCCCGGCGGCCGCCATGGCGATGGCGATCTCGCGCCCAATGCCGCCGCCCGCGCCGGTGACGATGGCGACTTTTCCCTCAAGCATCATGATATGCGTTTTCCTGCCCATTGATCGGTCATTCCAGCCTAGACGCGCCCCCGGCCGTCGTGAAGCCGCCCTGCCCCGGCGGCCGAAACACGCAGCCTGCGTGCCATGGGACTGGTCACAATCGAAGCCGTCGGCAAAACCTGTCGCGGGCGCTCGGGCGCTTACGAGGCGGTGCGCGATTTCTCGCTGGCGCTGGCGGAGGGCGAGTTCTTCTGTCTGCTCGGCACCTCGGGCTGCGGCATCGAGAACATGGAGGGCTTGCGCGGCAAACGCGTGGGCGTCGCGCGCGGCACGGGCAGCGAGACCTTCTGGCTTTCCGTCGTGGCGCGCCTGAACCTGAATGCGGCCGACTACACCATCGTCAATGTCGAAGCACCGGAGATGGTGGCGGCGCTGAAACACGGCAATATCGACGCCTTCGCGGTGTGTGAGTCCTGGCCGACGCGGGCGGCACGCGCCATCCCCAACACCCGCATCCCCGTCTCCAACGAAAACACCGAAACCATCCGCAACTTC
>Ga0105045_10003925_pt1 | contig 12875 bp, 9 predicted proteins | sample MAT02_FD_78089 | JGI IMG/M metagenome (GOLD analysis project Ga0105045, IMG submission 78089) | Freshwater microbial communities from Lake Fryxell liftoff mats and glacier meltwater in Antarctica - MAT-02 (megahit assembly) | ecosystem: Environmental > Aquatic > Freshwater > Ice > Liftoff...
AATATTACCAAGAACAATATAAATAATTTGAAGATGAATTTTATTGAAACGAAATTGAAAGGCTGTTTTATTTTAGAGCCTTCTATTTTTAAAGATGATAGAGGTTACTTTTTTGAGTCTTATAATGAAGTAAAGTTAAAAGATATTATCACCTAAAATCAACGCTACTTTATCTTGTCCCATAAAATCCGCTCCAATAACGAAAGCTTGAGCCAAACCGTTAGGGTTCTACTGAACAGCATAAGTGAATTTAAAACCAATTTGCTTTCCGTCTCTTAATAATTTTTCAAAATGAGGTAAGTCATGTGGAGTTGATATAATTAATATTTCATTTATACCTGCCAACATCAATGTTGACAACGGATAATAAATCATCGGTTTGTCATCACCGGCATTAACTGTTTACAACCGCTAATGTCAACGGGTGTAATCTTGTTCCTGAACCGCCTGCTAATATAATTCCTTTCATCTTTTAATGATATTGTTTGCTGTAATACTTTTGATAATCCCCAGAAGTTACATTTTTCAACCACTCTTTATTATCCAAAAACCAATCAATTGTTTTTGACAATCCTTCTTCAAATGTTACTGACGGCTTCCAACCTAGTTCTGTATTAATTTTAGAAGCGTCAATGGCATATCTTAAATCGTGCCCTGGCCGGTCTTTGACGTAAGTTATCAATTGTTCAGCAGTTCCTGATGGACGATTTAATTTTTCATCCATTTGTTTGCAAAGTTCCTTGACCAAATCAATATTTTGCCATTCGTTGAAACCGCCTACATTATAAGAACCACCATTTGTTCCTTGGTGAAAAACCAAATCAATTGCTTTTGCGTGATCTATTACATACAACCAGTCGCGTGTATATTTTCCATTTCCATAAATGGGAAGTGGCTTATTATTCAAAATATTGTGAATGCAAAGCGGTATTAATTTTTCTGGAAAATGATTGGGACCGTAATTATTGGAACAATTGGTCACTACAATTGGAAGTCCATACGTATCATGATAAGCACGAACAAAATGATCCGAAGATGCTTTTGATGCCGAATACGGCGAATGTGGGTCGTAACTCGTTTCTTCTGTAAAAAAACCAGTATCCCCAAGTGCTCCATACACTTCATCTGTGGAAACATGATGAAAACGTTTTCCTTCGAAATTGTCTTTCCAAATTTCTTTAGCCGCGTTTAATAAATTTACTGTGCCAATTACATTCGTCATTACAAATTCTAACGGATTGGTGATGGAACGATCCACATGCGATTCTGCCGCTAAATGAATGACGCCGTCAGGCTGGTATTTTTCAAAAATTTCTAAAATTACAGCAGCGTTTGTAATATCCGCTTTAACGAAATGGTAGTTTTGAAAATGCTCTATATCTTTCAGATTTTCTAAATTACCGGCATAAGTCAAGGCATCAAGATTGATAATCTTTCTCTCTGGATACTTTGTTACAAATTCTCGAACTACATGTGATCCAATAAAACCAGCTCCTCCTGTTATTAAAATCGTTTTCAATGCGAACTTTTATTAAAATAATTATTACAACTTATTGTCCGAAACTTTCAAGACACCTTTTACATCATAAATAATACTGATGTCTTTTAAATACGGTGCTAAATCCAATTCCAAAAATTCCCTATGCGAAACCGTCAAAATCAGCGCGTCGTACTTTTCATTGGGTAAATTTTTGCTGGAAACCAAACCGTATTCATGCATTACTTCTTCTGGGTTTGCCCAAGGATCGTAAGTGGTTACCTCAATTGCGTAATCCGATAATGCCTTAATCACGTCAACTGCTTTCGTATTTCTAACATCAGGACAATTTTCTTTAAAAGTGATTCCTAAATTCAATATTTTAGCACCATTGACTTTGATGTTTTTCTTTATCATTGTCTTTACCACTTGCGAAGCTACGTATTCACCCATACTGTCATTTAATCGACGTCCGGCTAATATAATTTCAGGATGATACCCCTTTTCTTGTGCTTTTTGTGCCAAATAATACGGATCTACACCAATGCAATGCCCGCCAACTAATCCTGGCTTAAAAGGTAAAAAGTTCCATTTTGTTCCAGCGGCTTCCAAAACGGCGTGTGTATCAATTTCTAATAAATTAAAAATCTTAGCTAGCTCATTTACAAAAGCAATATTAATATCACGCTGTGAATTCTCAATTACTTTAGCCGCTTCTGCAACTTTTATTGTAGGTGCTAAATGTGTACCTGCAGTAATAACACTTTTATATAATTCATCTACTTTTATAGCGATTTCCGGCGTTGAACCCGCAGTAACTTTTAGAATTTTCTCTACTGTATGTTCCTTATCTCCTGGATTAATGCGTTCTGGTGAATAGCCCGCGAAAAAATCTACATTAAATTTCAAACCAGAAACACGTTCCAATACAGGAACACATTCTTCTTCAGTGACGCCAGGATAAACGGTAGATTCATAAATCACAATGTCACCTTTCTTTAATACTTTTCCAACTGTTTCGCTAGATTTGTATAATGGCGTTAAATCAGGTCGGTTATTTTTATCAACCGGAGTGGGAACTGTAACAATATAATAATTGCAATCTGCAATGTCTTCTAAATTAGAAGAACACAACAATCCTGTAGGGTGCGCAACTTCGCTCGAACTGACAAAATCGGAAACTAAAACGGCTTGCAATATTTCATCAGAAACTTCTAAAGTACTGTCGGTTCCTGAACGTAAACCTGCAATTCTATTTTGATTGATATCAAATCCAACTACGGGATATTTAGTCGCGAATAAACGTGCTAATGGCAAACCCACATATCCTAAACCAATTACGGCAATTTTATCCATCTGTAAACTTTAAAACTTTCTTACTTATATTTATCTCTTGTCGGTTCTCGGTTCTCGGTTGTCGGTTCTCGGTTCTCGGTTGTCGGTTGTCGGTTAGCGCGAAACCGCAAAAATCCTACTCGTTATTTTTATGGCGCTGTAAACTCATAATTAAAAACATCACTCAACTTATAACTACCAACTCATAACTCATAACTCATAACTCCCAACTCAAAACTCATAACTCCCAACTCATAACTCATAACTCCCAACTCAAAACTCATAACTCCAAACTCATAACTCCCAACTCATAACTCATAATTCATAACTCATAATTCATAATTAATCACTCCTTCAAATTATCCCAATACCAACCTACAGCTTGTTCTAATCCTTGTTGCATGGAATATGCTGGATTATATCCTAATAAATTTTTCGCTTTTTCAATACTTGCTAAGGAATGCGGAATATCCCCCGCACGATTTGGACCATAAATAACTTCTACGGAAGCAATTTTTTCATCATGTAATACCAAGTATTTTTTTAATGATGCCATTAAATCGTTCAATGTCGTTCGGTCGCCGAACGCGGTATTGTAAACGGTATTCATCGCCTCTGTATTCTCAGTCAGCATGGCCAAAACATTCATTTGAATCACATTATCAATGTAGGTAAAATCACGGGAGTAGTTTCCATCACCATTGATAACGGGACTTTCATGTTTCATCAATTGCATCACAAATTTTGGAATGACCGCTGCATAAGCGCCATCAGGATCTTGTTTTCTTCCAAATACATTGAAATAACGCAATCCGATACAATTTAAACCATAACTACGGTAAAAAATATCAGCGTATAATTCGTTAACATACTTCGTAATTGCATAGGGAGATAAAGGTTTCCCGATTTTGTCCTCTACTTTTGGCAAAGCCTCAGAATCGCCATAAGTAGATGAACTTGCAGCATAAATGAATTTTTTAATTTTAGCATCGCGAGCGGCAACCAGCATATTTAAAAATCCAGAAACATTGACCTCATTACTTGTGATAGGGTCATTAATCGAACGAGGTACAGAACCCAATGCAGCTTGATGCAGCACATAATCTACTCCAGCAACTGCTTTATTACAGTCGGCTAAGTTTCTAATATCGCCTTCAATTAAAATGAAATTTGGATGGTTTGATAAATGTTGAATATTTTGGATTCTACCAGTGGCAAAATTATCAAAGCAAACCACCTTATTATCAAACTGCAACAAATGTTCACAAAGATTAGAGCCAATGAATCCCGCTCCTCCTGTTACTAAAATTTTTTTATTTCTTATTTGCTGCATTGTTTTTTTTTGTTGTAGGTTGTAAGTTATGGGTTGTAGGTTATAAATTGTAGGTTGTAAATGCTCTCGCAAAGTCTTACTACTTTTCTCACCTTAATACTTACTATTTATACAATCTTTCTTAATTCTTTTTCTGCCACTTCCTTACGTAAACTGCTACTCGAAAAACGATGGTCGCGCGTGTTAAAATAAAACGCAATTCCTTTACATTCACAATATTCTCTTCCTGTAAATTGTTTTTCACGGTATTCGTCACCAATGATACGAACGTCAATTTTAAAGGATTGAAGAATATCTTCTAAATCTTGCTCTGTCGCGTAAGGCACTATTTCATCTACAAATCGGCATCCTTTTAATTGAATATAGCGTTCAACAACGGTTTGAGTCGGTCGGTTTTTATCTGGTCGGTCTAATGTTGGATCGGTTTGCAAGCCTACAATTAAATAATCACACTGCCGTTTGGCTTCTTCTAACATTTTGATGTGTCCTGCATGAAGCAAATCAAAAGCACTAAAGGTTATTCCTACTTTCATAATTGTGATGTATTAAGAATAGAGTAAAAAACCGAAGAAAAGTAGTAAAACTAATGTATTACGTCGTAAGATTTTTAGTCGTGTTCACTTACGCAGTGCTTTACTTTATTCCTTCCTTTCAATTAAATAGGCTCCATCCGATTCTCTCCTTTTTTCTATTGTACACATTTTATACTATGCACTGTTTCGTTTTGTTTATTCTTTACTTTATTTTCTTAAAAGCTTCTCGTACTCCCTCATAATCAATAAATGAATCGCCTCTTTACTCTTTACTCTATTGTCTATATTCTATTCTCTGTATTCTATTCTCTGTATTCTCTACTCCTTACTCATTACTCTTTACTCCTTACTCCTTACTCCAAACTAAACAAATCAATCTATTTCCCGGTTCCTATTGCTTGAAAAACAAATCCGATTTTCCGTAACTCTTCGCCGTTTAATAAATTTCTTCCATCAAAAACAAACGCAGGTTTTTGCATGTTGTCATAAATCTTCTGCCAATCATACTTCTTGAATTCATCCCATTCTGTTAATACAGCAATGGCGTGTGCACCTTTGCACGTTTCATAAACATCTTCGCTTACCGTAATTCCTTTTTGGTTAGCTTCTGATGATCTGGACTGAAGGTAATCCAAATCAGTCAATATTTGAATTTCTTTCACTTGCGGATCAAAAATGGCTAAATTAGCTTGCTCGTGTAACAAACAATCAGCGACGTAAATGGCCGCAGATTCGCGTGTATCATTCGTATCCTTCTTAAATGCCCAACCTAAAAAAGCAATTTTTTTGCCAGAAACAGTATTGTATAAAGTGGAAACAATGGTTGCAGCAAAACGACGCTTTTGATGGTCGTTCATGATAATAACTTGCTCCCAATAATCGGCTACTTCATTTAAGCTATATGATTTGGCTATGTAAACCAAATTTAAAATATCCTTTTGGAAACAAGAACCGCCAAAGCCGACCGATGCTTTTAGAAATTTGGAACCAATCCTGCTATCCATTCCGATTGCCCTTGCTACTTCATTTACATCAGCACCTGTTTTCTCGCATAGTTCAGACATCGCATTAATCGATGAAACACGTTGAGCAAGAAATGCATTCGCCGTCAATTTTGATAATTCTGAACTCCATAAATTAGTAGTCAAAATTTGTGCTTTCGGAATCCAATTAGCATAAATATCAACTAAAGCTTTAACTGCTTTTTGCCCTTCTGCATCACCATCGCCACCAATTAAAACCCGATCTGGATTTAACAAATCTGTCACCGCTGTTCCTTCAGCAAGAAATTCAGGATTGGATAAAATTTGAAACTTAACACCGTTTCCTGTATTTTGTAAAATATTTTTAATCGCCTCTGCCGTTCTTACTGGTAAAGTCGATTTTTCAACTACTATTTTATCTGTTTTAGAAACTCGAGCAATTTGACGGGCACACAATTCAATGTATTTTAGGTCTGCCGCCATTCCTTTCCCTAAACCATAGGTTTTTGTTGGTGTATTCACAGAAATAAAAATCATATCCGCTTCTTGAATAGCTTGATCCACTTCGGTAGAGAAAAATAGATTTCTACCTCTAGCATTTGCCACAATTTCACTCAATCCTGGTTCATAAATCGGAATTTGCGATACATCCTTATCGTTCCAAGCGGCAATCCTTTCTTTATTCAAGTCAACGACAGTAACTTTAATATGCGGACATTTTTCCGCTATAATTGCCATTGTAGGACCTCCTACGTAACCTGCACCAATGCAACAAATTGATTTTATACTCATATTTGACGTATGCTTTTTTGTAAATAGTACACGAACAATCTTTACGAGTGCAAAGATAGAACTATTGATAATCTGTTATTAAATTTTTCTTAAAACACGGCATAAACTCCTTGAATTGCACTCTAATTTTTTTAAACAAAAAATATTTCAGTCAGTGAACTAAAAAATCAACGACTGGTACTTTTCAACTAATAAAATGACTGTTTATTTTTTTAACCAAGAAAATAGACCTTTTTTAACTGGTCGTTCTTCATTTTCATGGTACCCATTTTGATAATCAACATAGCCATAACCGTATCCATATCCGTAACCATAACCGTAACCATATCCGTATTTAGATTTATTTTTAAAATCATTGAGAATGATGCTTATGTTTTTCAACTCACCTCTTTTGTCTCGCAAATTTAACTGAGCAATCATTCCTTTTTTGGTGTAATCTTGTCTTACAACATATAAAACAACATCAGCAAAATTTGATAATTCCATCGCATCAGAAACCAATCCAACAGGCGGAGTGTCTAAAATAATGTAGTCGTATTTTTGCTTCAATCTGCCAAGAAGTTCTTCCAGATGCTCACTCATCAGCAGCTCGCCTGGATTGGGTGGAAGCGGGCCCGAAGGAATTAAGTCCAAATTAGAAATTTTTGTGGTCTGGATTACCTCTTCTAACGTATGAGAACCAATTAAATAGTTCACGACGCCTATATCATTTGATACATCAAAGTCAGTAAAAAGTTTCGGTTTTCGTAAATCAAGTCCTACCAGCACTGTTCTTTTTTCGCTTAAGGCAAATACTGTTGCTATATTAATAGAGCAAAAGGTTTTACCTTCTCCTGAAACTGATGAAGTAATCATCAATGTTTTAGCCCCTTCCAAATTTTGCTTTTTGTATAAAAATTGCAAGGAAGAACGTATTGCTCTAAATGATTCGGAAAGAGGGGATTTTGGACGTTCAAATACAGATAAATTACCAATTGTTTGCTTTTTACCCACCACTCCAATAATTGGAATCTTGGTTAGTTTTTCTAAATCTTCAATATGTTGAATTGAATTATTCAGCAAGAAGAGGATTAAAACAAAAATGAATGGTAAAAGAAAACCACCAAAAAAGGCTAATATGTAGTTAACGCCGGTTTTTGGCCCAATTATTCCTCCACCAATATCTTTGGCAGTATCAATGAACTTCACATCAGAAACATTGGCCGCTTTCACAATTTCTGCTTCCAACCGTTTTGCCAAAAATGAACTATAAATATTATCGTTGAGGTTATATTTTCGTTGAATTTTAAATAATTCTTGTTTGTTTTCGGGCAATAGTTCAAGTTCTTTTCCAGCTTGATTAATTTTTGCTGCAATCATATTCAAATCGTATTGCAAAGCGACTTTTGCCGAAGCAATATTAACCAACAAAACGTCTTTAATCGCAGACATTTGATTGTCAAATATGGCATACATTACTTCGTTTTTAACAGTATATCTTTTTTCTGCTCTTTCAATAGACAATGCAATCAATTTAGATACGTTAACTGTAATATTGGGGTCTTCAATTCCCGCTACCGATGGAGCAGGCAGCTTTGAGAAATCATTACTATTGGTTAAATAGGATTTTAACGTGTTATAATATGCAATTTTACGTTGAATTAGGTCACGCTCCAACTCGAATCCAAGGAGTTTTTCAGATGTTTGGACACCTCCTGTTTCCAACTGAATTGCGTCTTTACCCTTAAGAAAAGATTTCAATTCATCGCCCGATTTTTTTAACTCGTCCTCCATTTGTAACATGGTAGAGTCTATAAACTTAATTGTATTTGTAGCAAATTGATTTTTAGCGGACAGTTGGTTGTCCCTCAAAACCTCAACGGTTGTATTTAAGTAATTTACTATTTTCGTCTTGTTGGTTCCCTGCATTGAAAGCGCCAATATTGAACTTCCGGTAGAAATAGGCTGCACATCAATTCCTTGATAACTTGCCACCGTTCCATCAAAATCGTTGAAACTCACAAAATATTCATTCCCAATATACATTCCGGGATTTTCAACTAATTCAAGTTTCCAATTCAGAAAAGGTAAATTAACTTGTTGACCCAATTCATAAGTTTTAGTGAAAGTAGTAGGATTTACAACTGTCTTACCTTTTGTTTTGTCGTCGTAGTATATTAATGCAGCATTGTCCGTTTCAAAAGGAATTGAAATCTGGTACTGATTTGCTTTAAGAAATTTAATACTGATAAATGTATTTGATAATTGTCCTTTACTTTTATCAATATTGACATAGAACGGAACCGATCCATAAGCATCAATCTTATTGTAGTCGCCTTCTGTAAAATAATTAATATAAAATTCCAGCCGATTTACAACTTCTTCGTTATGTGAACGGGATTGTATCATGGTGCTGACGGTTTGCACCTTATCAGAAGTCCCCCCCCAATTGAAAACCAAACTAGTATTGGCTGTAAAAAACGGATTTGTTTCTTCTTTGACTGAAATTGTATTGGAAAGTGCATAAATTTTCTCTTTCCGTACATTTACCTGATAGGCAATTATAAAAGCGAGAGCCCAACTCGCTAAAAACAGCTTCCAATAAGATAAAGTTTTGATTAAAAAACCTTTAAAATCAAAACTACTAGACTGTTCTAAGAACGAAAAATCTTTGGTATCAAACATAATTTAACTTTAACGTGTTAACAACAAATAAGTAGTTGTTGCCAAACTCAAGAGTGCGACAATAGTCTGAAATGACTCGATTCCTGTTTTTCCTGTACCCCAAGTTTTTTGTGGCAAAGGCTTAATATAGATGTAATCATTGGGTTGTAAGTAATAATAAGGAGACTCCATTACTTTAATATCGGTTAAATCAACGTCGTGCAACTCGGTTCCGTAGGGATATTGACGAATTATGGTCACATTTTTGCGATCCCCTGTGATGGTAATATCGCCTCTATTGGCAATAGCTTCTAGTATATTTACTTTTTCTTGAAATATAATCATTGTTCCCGGCATTTCAATTTCGCCGTTAATTGTAAAACGCATACCTGCCATCTTTACGGTAACGAAAATGTTAGCTTGTTCCTTAAAAAATCGTGCTAACAATTCTTTTTCAATCTTAATACGAACCTCATCTAACGTGTTTCCCAGTACGTTAAGTTCACCAATGGTCGGGATTCTTATCGTGCCTCGATCATTTACCGAAAAACCGTCGTAATAATGAGATTCTTCCCCTCTATTTAACATCGGATTTCCAGCAGCAAGCTCCCCATCGGCAAGAGAAAACATCGCAACCAATTCGGGATCAAGAGCTTTAATGCGCACGGATAACATGTCGTTTGCCTGCAAGCGGTATTCGGGAGTCGGAACTGCCTTTATCATTCTTGGAGCAGCATTGTCGTTATTTTGTAAATAAATCAACTGTTTTCTAGAAACGCACGATGTCATCAATACACCTGCAAAAAGGAGCAACCCAAAAAACTTTATTTTCATTATATTGTAGATTATTTAACAAATATAAGTTTTCATTTAGAAATACAAAATACCTGTGTGTTTTTTAATTGGTCTTTAATTAATCTTGAACGAACTATCAAATGGAACGCGTTGCACAATACTTCGTCCAAGCGTTACTTCATCTGCATATTCAAGTTCATCTCCAACAGCAATTCCTCTTGCAATTGTGGAAGTAATTATAGACGGATTTTTAATTAGTTTGTAAATATAGAAATTGGTAGTGTCGCCCTCCATGGTGGAACTCAAAGCAAAAATCAGCTCTCTCACAGATCCTGAATTGACTTTCTCAATCAGCGAACTGATTTTTAATTGACTTGGTCCAATACCGTCGATTGGCGAAATTTTTCCACCTAAAACGTGGTAAATTCCTTTATATTGTCCTGTGTTTTCAATGGCCATTACGTCTCGGATGTCTTCAACGACACAAACGAGCTGATGATCTCGATTTTTATTGGAACAAATAACGCAAACAATATCATCCGACAAATTATAGCAATTTTCACATAATCGGACATCCACTCGCATTTTAAGTAGCGCTTCCGTTAAAAATTCCGTCCGCTCTTCCGGTTGTTTTAGCAAATGCAAAACCAATCGGAGGGCTGTTCGCTTTCCGATTCCAGGTAACTGAGCCATTTCTCCGACTGCTTTCTCTAATAGTTTTGACGAAAATTCCATAAAGCGCAAAGATAGCAAAGTAAACTATTTATCGTGTGTTTTTTAATCGTACTTTCCACTATCCAAAAAAAATTGAACTCATTATCTATTTTCTATAATCTATATTCTATGTTCTATATTTTGTTTTCTATATTCTGTGTTCTGTTTTCTATGTTCCATACTTTAGACTATTCCCCAATTATCTAATTATCTAATTACTCAATTATCTGATTTTTTTTTAATTACTTTGGCAACTTTAAATCAACGTTTGCATGACTCCTATTTTTATCCTGACGCTTATCGCCATTTACTTTGGTATCTTATTTTTGATTTCGCACTTCGTGAGTAAAAAAGACGGGGGAAACGCTGCTTTTTTTAGTGCCAATAAAAATGCCAAATGGTACTTGGTGGCGTTCGGAATGCTGGGCACGGCTTTGTCTGGTGTCACGTTTATTTCCGTTCCAGGACAAGTGGGTTCGTCAGATGTGCAGTTTAAGTATTTTCAATTTGTCATCGGGAACGCCATCGGATTTTTGCTAATTGCAAGCGTGTTGTTGCCATTGTATTATCGAATGAATCTGACGTCTATCTATGGCTATATCGAACAACGTTTAGGAACGGTTTCCTATAAAACTGCCGCTACCATTTTCTTAATTAGTCGCACCATCGGCTCTGCCGCACGATTGTATCTCGTGGTTTTAGTCTTGCAACGCTATGTTTTTGATGCTTTTGGCGTCCCGTTTTGGGTTACAGTAATGGGTTCGCTGGCGTTGATATTTTCTTACACCTACCGTGGCGGACTCAAAACCATCATCATTACCGACACGTTGCAGACTTTATTTTTAGTTTCGTCGGTGTTGCTGACCATTTATTTTATCTGTTCAAGTTTGGATTTTTCTGCTGTTCAAGCTTTTGATGCCGTAAAAGACAGCGGTTATTCCCAAATATTTTTCTACGAAGATTGGCTGAAAAGCAACTTTTTTGTCAAGCAAATCCTTGGTGGCATATTCGTTACTTTAGCCATGGTAGGACTAGACCAAGACCTGATGCAAAAAAACTTGAGTTGCGCCACCATTGGCGAAGCACAAAAAAACATGTACGTTTTTACAGGAATTTTTGTACTAATTAACATCTTTTTCTTGAGTGTTGGAGCGTTGTTATACCTCTATGCCGAGAAAAATGGTGTTTCGATTCCACTTGATGCCCTGACGGGAAAGCCACGAACGGATTTGTTATTTCCCGAAATCGCCTTCAACCATTTGACTTTGATTCCAGCAATAATATTTTTACTCGGACTGATTGCGGCGACATTTGCTACGACCGATTCTGCATTAACGGCATTGACCACTTCCTTCTGTGTCGATTTCCTGAATATGGACAAACAAACAGAACCCGATAATGGAAAATCTGTTCGCACACGGCATTTGGTTCATGCTGGTTTTTCGCTTTTAATGTTGGGTGTAATTATGGTTATTTATTTTCTGAACAGCGATTCGGTGGTGAGTTTGATTTTCAAAATTGCCGCCTTCACTTACGGTCCACTACTCGGACTTTATGCCTTTGGACTTTTCGTTAAAACCAAAACGGTCAAGAACAATTGGGTGCCGCTGGTTTGTATTTTAGCTCCTGCCCTAACCTTCTTAATCAGCACTAACTCCGAGGAATTGTTTGGCAATTATCAGTTTGCCGAAGATCTCATCATCGTCAATGGCGGGCTGACTTTCATTGGTTTATTGATTATTTCAAAACCCGCAGTGGGGAATACGAGGTTTTAATTTAGTTGGGAGTTAGTGTTCAGTTGGCAGTTTTCAGTTTCAGTTGGCAGTTTTCAGTATCAGTTGGTAGTTTTCAGTATCAGTTGGCAGTTTAAAGCAGTGTCTTCCGCTGGAAATTAGTTTACAGTTTTCAGTATCAGTTGGCAGTTTAAAGCAATGTCTTCCGCAGGAAATCAGTTGGCAGTTTTCAGTATCAGTTGGCAGTTTAAAATAGTGTCTTCCGAGGTCAGTTAGCAGTTTTCAGTATCAGTTGGCAGTTTAAAGTAATGTCTTCCGAGATCTGTTGGCAGTTTTCAGTATCAGTTGGCAGTTTAAAGTAATGTCTTCCGAGATCAGTTGGCAGTTTTCAGTTTCAGTTGGCAGTTTAAAATAGTGTCTTCCGAGATCAGTTGGCAGTTTTCAGTATCAGTTGGCAGTTTAAAACAATGTCTTCCGCAGCGGTTGTCGGTTCTAATTGATATTTTTTATTCTCTATTCTCTATGCTCTATTTTCTA
>Ga0105045_10003926_pt1 | contig 12875 bp, 10 predicted proteins | sample MAT02_FD_78089 | JGI IMG/M metagenome (GOLD analysis project Ga0105045, IMG submission 78089) | Freshwater microbial communities from Lake Fryxell liftoff mats and glacier meltwater in Antarctica - MAT-02 (megahit assembly) | ecosystem: Environmental > Aquatic > Freshwater > Ice > Liftoff...
TGCTGGCGGCGTCGTACGCCTCGATCATACGACCTCTCTCTACTCTAGAGCGTGCAGGGCAGCATAGCTACAGACTCCCGGCGGGCAGGGTTCGTCACCGCAGGGCTCGGCGGGGCGCAGCTAGACGTGGGCGCTCTACAATCCAGCGTAGTTGTATAACACCCCGCATTATTGTATTCTACTATGTATCCACGGTGGCAGTCGAGGCCTCGCCCCTACCAGCTGGTTGGCACAGGAGCGTCGTATGACCAGTTTGATCAAGCGCGCAGAGGCCAAGCACGCCCGGCTCTACCAGCTAGCACAGGCGGAGATCGCCGAGCGCCAGCTGGTCGAGGCAGCGCTGCGCAAGAGCGAACAGCGCTACCGGCAGATCGTCGAAACGTCACAAGAGGGTATCTGGCTGATTGACGCCGCCGGCAAGACCACATTTGTCAACGCCAAGTTGGCCGAGCTGCTAGGCTACACGGCAGACGAGATGATCGGCATGCCGCTCTTCGCATTCATGGATGCCGAGGGCCAGACGCTCGCTACAGCAACCCTCGAGCGCCGCCGCCAGGGCTTCGCGGACCAGCTCGACTTCAAACTCCTCCGCAAGGACGGTACCCCAATCTGGACGCTGGTCAACGCCAACCCGCTACAGGATGACGCTGGCGGCTATGTCGGCGCGCTGGCGATGCTCACCGACATTACCGCCCGCCGGCAGGCGGAAGAACAGCTGCGCTACCAGGCCGATCTTTTGGAGCATGTTTCTGACGCGATTATCTCAACCGACGCCAGCTTTACGATCAAGAGCTGGAACGCCGCCGCCGAGGCGCTCTATGGCTGGCCGGCCCAGGATGTCGTCGGCCGCCTTATGAGCGAGATCCTGCCGACCACGTATCTTGACGGCAGCCCTCAACTGGCATTCGCCAGCTTGCTCGAGCAGCGGCACTGGCAAGGCGAGGTGGTGCAGCCACATCGCGATGGCACCAGCCGCACGATCCTGAGCAGCGTCAGCCTGCTGCAAGATGGCGCTGGGAACCTGACAGGCACTGTGGGCGTCAATCGCGATATTAGCGACCGCGCCGCACTCGCGATCAGCAACGCGCGCCTGCTGGAGCAAGTGCAGCGCGAGCTGGCCGAGCGGACCAGGGCCGAGGCGGAAGTGCGCACGCTCAGCGCCACCCTGGAGCAGCGCGTGATCGCGCGCACCGCCGCGCTCACCGCCGCCAATCAGGAGCTCGAAGCCTTCTCCTACTCTGTCTCGCACGACTTGCGCGCCCCGCTGCGCGCGATCGACGGCTTCTCGCGCATCTTGCTCGAAGACTACACGGCGGCCTTGCCCGCTGAGGCCCAGCACTATTTCCAGCTGGTGCGCAGCAGCACCCAGCAGATGGGCCAGCTGATCGACGACCTGCTGGCGTTCTCGCACCTTGGCCGCCAGGCGCTCGCCCGGCGCTCGGTCGATCCGACCGAGCTCGTCCAGCAGTGCCTCGACGAGCTACGCACCGAGCAGGTGGGGCGGCAGGTTGTGCTCACCATCGGCGCGTTGCCCGCGTGTGCAGCCGATCCGGCCCTGCTCAAGCAGGTTTGGATCAATCTGCTGTCCAACGCGCTCAAATACACCCGCCAGCGCGATCCGGCGCGGATCGAGATCGGCAGCCAGATCGCCGATGGCGAGACGGTGTATGTTATCAAAGACAATGGCGTCGGCTTTGATACGCACTACAGCGACAAGCTGTTCGGCGTGTTCCAACGTATGCACCGCGCCGAGGACTACGAGGGCACCGGGGTTGGGCTGGCGATCGTCCAGCGGATCATCCATCGTCATGGCGGGCGCGTCTGGGCTACGGCTGAAATTGACCACGGGGCCACCTTTTACTTTACCCTGGGAGAAGACACGCCATGACGGTCAACGACGTCGATATTCTGCTGGTCGAAGATAACCTGAGCGATGTCACGCTGGCGCTGCACGCGTTTAAGAAGCATCAGCTCGCCAGCCGCGTCCACGTTATCCGCGATGGTGCCGCGGCACTGGAGTTCCTCTTTGCCACTGGCGCATATGCGCAGCGCGATATCGCGAATGTCCCGAAGGTGATCCTCCTGGACCTCAATCTGCCACTGGTGAACGGGCTGGAGGTGCTGCGGCAGATCAAGCACGACCCACGGACGCAGCCGATCCCCGTTGTCATGCTGACCGCCTCGCGTGAGGAGCGCGATATCGTGGCGAGCTACCAGTTAGGCGTGAACAGCTATATCGTCAAGCCGGTTGACTTCGACCAGTTTAGCGAGGCGATGCGCACGCTGGGTCTCTTCTGGCTGCTGCATAACCAGCCACCAATCCTGTTGGGCAAGGCGTAACCCACCCTAGAGCGTTAAACAACTTCCGAAAGATAAGTATGCCTACATCACTCCGTGTCTTACTGCTGGAAGATCGACGAGCAGACGCCGAACTGACACTGCACGCGTTGCGTCGATCCGGCTTCGCACCAGAGTGGCTGCTGGCAGAAACCGAGGCCGAGTACCTGGCGGCGCTCGACCCAGCGCTCGACCTTATCCTCGCCGACTACTCCTTGCCCCAGTTCGACGCGCTGCGCGCGCTCGAGCTGATGCGCGCGCGCGGGCTAGATATTCCCTTTATCATCGTGTCCGGTACGATCGGCGAGGAGTTGGCGGTGGCGGCCATGCGCCAGGGCGCCGCCGACTACCTGCTCAAGGATCGGCTCGCGCGCCTGGGCACGGCTGTGGAGCGCGCGCTGGAGCAGCGCCAACTGCGCCTTGAGATGCAGCGGGCCGAGGCGGCGCTTCAGGAAAATGCCAGGCTGAATCAGGCAGTCTTGCGTGCGCTCACGGCCCAGATTGCCGTGCTCGATGCGAGCGGGACGATCATCGCGGTTAACGACGCGTGGATGCAATTCGCGCGTGAGCACGGCGACCCACTGCTACAGGCGACGGGCGTTGGCGTCAACTACCTGGAGATCTGCCGCCGCGCCGCCACGCACTTTAACGATCCCGAGGCTGCTGTTATACTCGCTGGTCTCCAGGCGATCTTCGACGGGCATGAGTCACACTTTGCACTAAAGTATGGCTGCCAGACCCCAACGGAAATGCGCTGGTTTATGATGCAAGCGACGCCCATGGCAAGCCATGGCGGGGTCGTCATCGCGCACGAGGATATCACGGCGCTCTGGCAGGCCGAAGAGGCGCTGCGGGAGAGCGAAGAGCGCTACCGCCTGATCGCCGAGCACACCGGGGATTTGATCAGCCTGCGCGATCAGGCCGGGCGCTTTGTCTATGTCAACCCCTCGTATCAGCAGGTGCTCGGCTACAATCCCAGCGAGCTGATCGGCCGGGCTGCGGTCGAACTGGTTCACCCCGACGATCAGCTGGCGTTACAGGCCGCTCTGCGCGAGCTAACCCGCGTCGGCACGGCCCACGTCACCCAGCGCCAGCAGCATGCCGATGGCTCGTGGCGCTGGATCGACGAGCAGGTTACGGCGGCGGTGCAGCATGGGGCGGGCTATAGCGTAGGCATGGGCCGCGATATCACCGAGCGCCGGCGGCTTGAAGCGCAGTTTCTCCAGGCGCAGAAAATGGAGAGCGTCGGGCAGCTTGCAGGTGGCATTGCGCACGACTTCAACAATCTGCTGACGGCGATCAGTGGCTACGCCGAGCTAGCGCTGGTGCAGCTACCGGTTGATGCCGAGATAGCTGGCGATCTCGATGAGATCATCAAAGCGGCTGCGCGGGCCGCCACGCTCACGAGTCAGCTGCTGGCATTCGCCCGTAAGCAGGTGATTGAGCCCCAGGTGCTCAACCTCAACGTGCTGCTCGCCGAGATCGAGAAGCTGCTCCGGCGCCTGATCGGCGCAGATATTGAGCTCGTCACGCGCCTGGCGCCCGATCTAGGTCAGATTAAGGCCGACCCTGGCCAGATCGAGCAGGTGCTCGTTAATCTGGCCGTGAATGCCCGCGACGCGATGCTGGACGGCGGTAAACTTACCATCGAGACGAGCAATATCCTGCTGGATCACGCCTTTGCACAACAGCATCTTGGCGTCACCCCCGGCCCATACATCTTCATCGCCGTCAGCGACACCGGCATCGGCATGGATGCCCAGACGCAACAGCACGCCTTCGAGCCATTCTTTACGACGAAAGGGCTGGGCCACGGTACGGGTTTAGGCCTGGCGACATGCTATGGCATCGTCAAACAGCACGGCGGCCACATCTGGGTCTATAGTGAGCCGCAGCGCGGGACGACCTTCACGATCTACCTGCCCCGGATCGCAGCGTCGGCCGAGCCGCAGCCCCCGCCCCTTGACGTTGGTAACCTGCCACGAGGCGACGAGACTGTGCTGCTGGCCGAGGATGACCCCGCAGTTCGCGCGCTAGCGGCACGCGTGCTCCGCGAACAGGGCTATACCCTGCTGGAAGCAGCCGATGGCGAAGCAGCGCTGCGCCTGGCGTACGCCCACACCGGCGCGCCGATCCACCTGCTGCTCACCGACCTGGTGATGCCGCATATGAATGGCAAGGCACTGTGCCAGCAGCTCAATCTACAGTGGCCGGACATGAAAGCACTCTTCATCTCGGGCTATGCCGACGACGCGATCGTCCAGCACGGCTGGCTGGAGCCAAGCATGGCCTTTCTGCACAAGCCCTTTTCGCCCACAGCCTTGGCGCGCAAGGTCCGCGAGGTCTTAGACGCCTCGTCGCCGCGTAGCGGTGTACAAGGAACGTAATGAAGACCTTCTACGCGGTTCTGGGCAATGCGCTCGTGGCGTTCCTCGCCAATACGTTTGTCTGGTTTGCGGTCACCTTCTGGGTCTATCTGCAAACGAGGTCCGTCATCGCCACCTCGGTGATGGCAGGCGTCTACACCGGCACTGTCGCCGTCTCCGGGTTCTTCCTGGGTTCGCTGGTCGACCGCTACCCCAAAAAAGCGGTGATGCTGTTCTCCAGCGGCGTCTCGCTACTGCTCTACCTGGTCGCCGGCAGCCTCTACCTGGCATTCCCGGCGAGCAGCTTCACCGTCGCGTCTAGCCCGCTGCTCTGGCTCTTCATCGTGCTCACCCTGCTGGGCGCCCTCGCCGGGAACCTGCGCGTGATCGCGCTCTCGACCCTGGTGACGATCCTGGTGCCCGAGGGGAGCCGTGACCGGGCCAACGGCCTCGTCGGCACCGCCAACGGGGTTGCCTTTCTCGGCGCGTCGATCTTCAGCGGTCTGGCCGTCGGCTTCCTGAGCATCTTCTGGGTGCTCGCCCTGGCCGTGGGGCTCACCGCGCTCGTCATCGGCCACCTCTGGACGATCGCCATCCCCAGGCGCGAGGTCGCCCACGCCGAGGCGCACGGCGATATGGTCGATATTCCCGGCACGATCGCCGCCATCAAGCTGGTGCCAGGGCTGTTCGGGCTGATCTTCTTTCACACCTTTAACAACTTCCTGGGCGGCGTCTTTATGGCGCTGATGGACGCATACGGCCTGCTGCTCGTCTCGGTGCAGGTCTGGGGCGCCCTGTGGGGCGTCCTGAGCGTGGGCTTCATCATCGGCGGGCTAGCGGTGGCGCGGCGCGGGCTGGGCCGCTCGCCGCTGCGCACGCTGTTCCTCGCCAACATCGCGATGTGGTCGATCTGCGTGGTCTTCACGCTCCAGGCTTCGATTATGCTGCTTGCAGTGGGTATGTTTGTGTACCTCTGCCTGATCCCGGTGGTCGAGGCGGCCGAGCAGACCATCCTGCAGCAGACGATCCCGCCGGAGCGGCAGGGCCGCGTGTTCGGCTTCGCCCAGAGCGTCGAGCAGGCGGCCTCGCCCGTCATGGCCCTGATGATTGGCCCGATTGCCCAGTTCTTCTTCATCCCGTTCATGACGACCGGCGCGGGCGTCGACCTGATCGGCGACTGGTTTGGCACCGGCGCTAATCGCGGCCTCGCGCTGCTCTTCACGCTCGCCGGCCTGATCGGGCTGGTGGTCACGCTGCTGGCGATGCGCTCGCCCGCGTACCGCGCCCTGTCAACGAACGAGCGGGCGGCTGCCAATACCCTGGCGCTGCGCAACGCCGCCTTGTGATGGCGCACCCACCACGACGACCAACGCGAAGAACTCCTCTCCGCTTGAGGGCATAGCTGTACCCACTCTGCCTGAGCGCCCGAGCCCTTTAGACCACGAAGCCGCGAAGAGCCGCGAACGACCACGCATCTAGCCACGTTGCGCTTCGCGGTTTCGCGTTCGCGCGGTTCGTGCCACTTCGCGCCGTTCGCGGTCCAGACCTTCGCGACGTTCGCGGTCCAGACGGCGTAAGTGTCGGTGGCACAGCTACTTGCGCCGACTATCACCAAGGGCGACGTATGCGCCCAGCCCGATCAGCGCCCAGCCCGTTGCCCGGCGCTGGAGCTCGCGCCAGCGTGGGTTGGCGCGCAACCACTGGCCGAGCGGACCAGCAAAGTAGGCGACTACAAGATCGACCGTCGTGTTAAGCGTCAGCACGTAGAAGACGCCTGGCCCCGGTGTGAGCGCGAGCACGACAGCGGCGGTTAGGAATACGCCGAATAGGGGTAGCTCTGGGAACATGCTGGCTCCTCGTATCGGTGGACACTGCAATGAGCCAGAGCTGGAGCGCCCCGTGCGGAGTGTCACAGAGTTGTAGTATTGGGCTACTCCTCCAGGTCGTAGAGCAGATCCAGCAGCGCCTCGGAGTGCGCCAGGGTGGCCTCCTCGTCGCGGGCGCGGGCGGCCGCCTCCAGCGCGGTGGTGGCCTGGCGCAGCTCGGCGTTGGCGGGGCCGTCGGCCAGGGCGCGGCGGGCGCGCACCAGCAGGCTGATCACGTCGAGCGGCAGGGGCTCGTCGCCGCCAAGCGCTGCCGCGCCATCAAGCGGCAGCAGCTCCACACCGTCGTCCATGGGCTCTAGATCTGGCAGGGCAGCGCGCGAGTCAGCGATCTGGGCCGGGGTCAGGCTCACATGGGCGGCGCGCACGGTGGTGCGGGCCTGCTTGCCGCTGCCGCGATCCACGGCTGAGACGTGCAGGATGCCGTCGATATCAAGATCAAACTGCACGGTGATGCGCGGCGGCTGATCGGGCGCCTCGGGCTTGAGCTGCTCGAAGCGAAACTCGCCCAGCAGCGTGTTGCGCGAGGCGATCGGCTGCTCACCCTGGTAGATCTTGATCTCGATGGTGCTCTGCGAGGGGTGCATGGCCCAGTACTGCTCGGCGCGCGAGGTGGGGATGGTCGTGTTGCGCTGGATGATCACATTGTACTGGTCAGGGACGATCTGGCCGTAGATCACCTCGGCCACCTCGATCCCGAGCGAGTGGGGCGTCACATCAACCAGCACTGCGTCCAGCGGCTCGCCCGCGATGATCGCGCCCTGCACCGCCGCACCAAGGGCCACAGCCTCGTCGGGGTTGATGGCCGAGGCGGGCTCCAGGCCGGTGTGGTTGCGCAGCAGCTCCCAGACAATGGGGATGCGCGTGCTGCCGCCCACAAACAGCAACTCGTCGAGCTCGGAGGCCTGAAGCTCGGCGTCGCGCATGGCGGCGTCGAACGACTCTAGCGTGCTGTCGAGCAGCTCGGCGATCAGCTCCTCGAACTCGGCGCGCTCAAGCTCGACATCCAGGTGCAGCGGGCGCCCGCCCTCGCTGAGCAGATACTCCTCACGCACGCGCACGCTGGGGCGCGACGAGAGCGCGATCTTGGCCTCCTCGGCGGCGCGCAGCAGCCGCGCCATGGCCCGCGTATCACCGCGCGGGTCGATGCTGTGCTGCTCCTGGAAGCGCTCGGCCAGGTGCTCGGCCAGCAGCGCGTCGAAGTCGTCGCCGCCAAGCTGGGTGTTGCCGTGGCTGGCGCGCACCTCCACCACGCCGCCGTCCAGCTCGATGATCGAGACGTCGAAGGTGCCGCCACCAAGGTCGTAGACCGCCACAAGCCGGCGGGCGTCGCTCTGGTCGAGCCCGTAGGCCAGAGCGGCGGCTGTGGGCTCGTTGATGATGCGCTCGACCGTGAAGCCCGCGATCTCGCCGGCCTCGCGGGTGGCCTGGCGGGCGGCGTCGGAGAAGTAGGCGGGCACCGTGATCACGGCCCGCTCCACGGGCTGGCCCAGCTGGGCCTCGGCGCTGCGCTTCAGCTCGCGCAGGATCAGGGCCGAGAGCTCCTGGGGGCTGTACTGGCGCTCACCGAGCGTCACCGTGGTGTCCTGGCCCATCGAGCGCTTGATCGAGCGCACGGTGCGCTCGGGGTAGAGGGCGTACTGGTTGCGGGCGGACGTGCCCACCAGCAGCGCGTCGTCCTGGCTGAGCCCGACGACCGACGGCATAATCCGCTCGTCGCCGTGGGGCACAATCTGGGGCGCGCCGTCGCGCACAAGGGCGGCGGCCGAGTAGGTGGTGCCAAGGTCGATGCCGATAATCAGGCTCATGGTGTCTCCTCGCTGGCGGCGGCGCGGGCAACGGCGACCTCGGCGTGGCGCAGCACGCGCTCGCCGGCCAGGTAGCCGCGGCGGATCTCGTAGGCCACGCTGCCGGGTGGCAGCGCGTCGGCGGGCACAACCTCAATGGCAACGTGGTAGCGCGGGTCGAAGCGGTAGCCCTCGGTCGGGATGGGGCGCACGTCGGCCTCGGCCAGGGCGGCGAGCATACGCTCGCGCACAAAACCTAGCCCCTCGATCCAGGCGCTCACGGCGGCGCGCAGCTCGGCGACCTCGGGGCCAGGGCCGAGCTCCAGGGGAGCGGGGCGCAGCCAGGCGGGCAGCCAGCTTGGCCCGTACTCGGGCGCTGGCGCCTGCTCGATCTCGGCGTAGGCCAGCAACTCGGCGCCGGAGCGCATAGCGGCGTCAAGGCCATCGAGGGCGGGGAGAAAGCCACGGGCCTGCTCGATGCGGGCGGTGGCGGTGGCCGTGCGCAGGCGCTCGCGCAGCTCGGCCAGCTCGGCGCTGCGGCGCTCGTCGGCCACGCGCAGGGCGTCGAGGGCGGTGGCAAGGCGCTCGGCCTGGGTCTCGGCGAGAGCGTTGGCCTTCAGCTGCTCGCGGCCGGCGCGGGCGATCTGGCGCTCCAGGGCAACAACCGTCTCGCGCAGAGCCTCGAGCTGGGTCTGGAGCAGCGTGCTATCGCCAACAGGGTCGGGCGCGGCCTGCTGATCAAGCTCCTCCATGCTACAGCGTCACCTTCCCGAACTGCTCGCGCCAGTCGCTGCGCTCCAGGTCGCTCAAAGCGCGGGCCACGGCGATCACGTCGGCGGGGTGGAGGGCGAGCTCGGCGGCGGGGGGGCGGCGCTTGCGGGGCGAGGCGGGCCAGGGCTGCAGCAGGCGCAGGTCGGCCTCGATGCGCTGCTCGGGGTCGCGCAGGCGCTCGTAGGCGGCGCGGATGCGCTTGAACAGCTCGGGCTCGCGCTCGGGCGGGTGGGCGCGCACCAGGGCAAAGTAGCCCTGCTTGATCTGGGCGGCCGTCGCGTCACGCGGGAGGCCGAGGGTGGCGTAGGGATCCTGGAGCGGCTCGGGCATGTGCGCCTCCGTATCAGAACAGATCGTCGAGCAGATCATCGTCCATGCCCGTGGCCCGCATAAAGGCGCGCGACTGATACAGCACGCGGAAGAGCGGGCTGCTGATCTCGCGGCGCATGCTCTCGGCCTCCTGGACGATCAGGGGCAGCTTGAGGCGGCGGGCGAGCGCGGCGGCGCGCCCGAGCTGATCCTTCGCCTCGCGGATGCGGTCGTTCAGGGCCAGCGCCAGGGCACGGACGATCAGAGCCTGGGGCTGATCAGGCGCAAGCTTGGCCGACTGCTCGGCGTAGGGCAAGGCCAGATCCGGGCGCGGTGCCATCAGGTTCATGGCAACGGTAGCCACAAACTTGGCGTCGTCGGGGCGCTGCGCGATCGCCTTGTCGAGCAGCTCGCGGCCGAGCTTCGTCCAGACCGTATCGACGGCAGGTGGCGGCGGGGGCTCTGGCTGCATGAGGGCGGCGAAGGGGCCGGGCAGCTTCGGGGGTGGCGTGGTTTCCAGAATCGCGACCGCGCCGAGGGCCAGGTAGGTGTCAGCTGAGGGGGTGCGCCCGGCCTCCATGCCCGCCACCACGGCGCGAGCCTCGTCGACCTGCTCCTCGATCAGCCAGCAGCGAAAGACACCCGCCATGATCGTAGGATCGTTGTCGGCGAGCGCGGTGGCGCGCTCCAGGAAGGCGCGCGCACGCTCGTCGTGGCCATAGTCGAAGCTGATGCGGGCCAGGTCGAGCGGAATCTGCGGGCTCTCCGGGTCGAGCTGCTGCGCTTCCTCAAGCACCTTGAGGGCGGTGGCGATGTTGCGCTGGTCCATGTAGCTGTCGGCGTGGCTCTGGAGCATGCGAGCGAGGTGGCGCCGCAGATCCTCGCGCTCGGGGTGCTGCGCAACAGCCTGGCGCAGCTGGCCCTCGGCTGCGGCTAAATAGCCCTGGGTGCTGAGCATGGCCGCGTTGCGCAGCTGCGCCTCGGCGTAGCTTCCGTCGATCTGGAGAATACGCTGGACCTCGTTCTGCGCGGCCTGGAGCTGCTCGTTGGCGAGCAGGGCGTCGGCCAGCTGGAGCCGCAGCTCCAGATCGTTGGGCTCGGCCTTAACCATCTGGCGAAAGATCGTCACAGCCTCGTCGGGGCGGCCGGCGAGCTTGTAGCACTCGACCACGCGCTTGCGCACCCAGGCCCAGTGGGCGGGGGAGAGGCCCTCGCCCGTGTCGGCGGCCTGCTTGCGCGGGCGGGTGCGCAGCATGGCGCGCCAGGACTCGGCGGCGGGCTCCCACTGCTCCAGGGCCTCGTAAGCAAGGGCAAGGTTGTGCAGCAGCGGGCGGGGCGAGCCGAGGCCCGCCGTCTCGCCCACGAGCTGCCGGGCGCTCTCCCAGAGCAAGGCGGCCCGTGTCCAGTCGCCACTGGTGGCGGCAAGCTGGGCGCCGCCATCAAGCGCCTGCACGCGCAGCTCGCTGAAGGCCGGGTTCAGCGCGCCGAGGGCGTGGCTCTGGAGCGCCAGCTCGGCGGCCTCGGCGGTGGCGCCGGACTCGCGCAGGGCGGCGAGGCGAGCGTGGGTGGCGGCGGCAAGGTTCGCGGCGACAGCCACAATCTCCGGGTTGCGCTTCGCCACGTCCTGCCAGAGGCGTAGGGCCGTAGCCTGGTCGCCAGCCTGAGCCGCGGCCACACCGCGATAGGCGCGCCCGATCACCGTGAGGCGCAGGTTTGGCAGGCGGCGCAACTCTTCGAGCGTAGTGGCGGCGGCGCTGTCGCTGGCGGCAACCTGGGCGAGGCCGGACCAAAGGGAAGCCACGGCCTGGGCCTCGGGCGGGTTGAGGCCGCAGACGCGGCGCAGGGCGGCGACGAGCTCGGCGGTGGGGGGCAGCGGCTTTGCAGTGAGCAGGGCCTGGGCGGGGGCAAGCACGGCGCGAATGTCGGGGGTACTGCCGGGCAAGGCTGCGAGGTCGGCGCGGGGGCTAGCCTCTAGGGTGGCGAGGGCGAGCAGCAGCGCGGCGCCACGCGGGCCGCCGCCCGCCACAACCTCACGGTAGCAGGCCGTTGCCTCGGCGAGCTCGCCCTGGCGGTGGAGGCGCATGCCCAGCTGGTAGCGATAGCGCTGCTCGGCGGGGGCGAGGCCCACGGCGGCGCGCAGGTCGGCGAGGGCGCGCGCGTCGCGGGTGGCGAGGCCGCGGCGGAAGTAGGCCTCGGCGAGGGCAGCTTGCACGCGCGCATCCGCCGCCAGGGGCGTCCAGAGCGTGATCGCCTCGTCGAAGCGCCCGGCCTGGAACGCGCGCAGCCCGCGCTGGCGGGTATCAAGCGAGGCGCCGCTGCTGGGGGCGAACTGGCTGGGGGGTAAGCGACCCTTCGGCATAGGCGAGCTCCTTGCGGTCGACTGCGGTTAATAGTGATAGCGGCACGCTAAGATACGAATAGTTTCATCAACGACCTGATAGACGAGCCGATGCTCTTTATCGATGCGTTTTGACCAGCACCCCGCCAATTCGTGCTTGAGGGGTTCAGGTTTACCAATACCGCCAAATGGGTCTGCTTGAGTTTCTTGAATTAACCGAATGATACGGAGCGCCTTCTTTCGGTCGTTCGCGACCCCACCAGGCTAAGTCTTCAAAGCCTGCTGGATCAAATATCAAGTTGCGCACGCGTGGCCTCAAGGGATAGCCCACCCTGCCGTTCTTTGGCTTCCAATAGCCGTTGACGCATAGTGTCGCTCTTCAGTAAGTATGCCGTTTCCCGCTCCGCCGCGATCTCTTGCCAGAGCGCAATCGGCACAATGACACTCACTGGGGCACCCTGCTCATCCACAATATATTGAATAGCCGGTTGTACAGTCATGGCTCCATGCCTCCCAGGATACAACGCTCAATGGCACTGTGCGTAGTATACCGCAGGGCACACACGGCTGCAATCACGAGCCACGGTTGTCGGTGCCTACAGCAGATGGCAGCTGAACTACGCACAGCGCCAAAACACACAAAGCCGCCCCGATCAGCGTATCTGATCGGGGCGGCTTTGGGGCGCGTTGTGGTCTACGGGTTTGCGGGGCGCTCGCCAAGGGTGACCTCAAGGGTCCGCTCCTCGCCATCGCGCAGCACAGTAACCTGAACGGTATCGCCGGGCTGGTAGCGCAGCAGCAACTGGCGCAGCGAGGTGTTGTAGTCGATGCGTGTGTCGTCGATGGCGACGATGATATCGCCGTCGCGAATGCCGGCCTTGTCGGCGGCGCTACCGGGGGTAACGGCGGGGGCACCGCTGGCGTTAGGCTGGATCAGGGCGCCATTCTGCACCGGGAGGTTTAGCTCGGCGGCGATCTCGCCGTCGATGGCCAGGTAGCTCACGCCCAGGAAGGGGTAGCGCACCTCGCCGCTGGCGATCAGCTGGTCGGCCACGCTGCGAAAGATGCTGCTGGGCACCGAGAA
>Ga0105045_10003927_pt1 | contig 12874 bp, 18 predicted proteins | sample MAT02_FD_78089 | JGI IMG/M metagenome (GOLD analysis project Ga0105045, IMG submission 78089) | Freshwater microbial communities from Lake Fryxell liftoff mats and glacier meltwater in Antarctica - MAT-02 (megahit assembly) | ecosystem: Environmental > Aquatic > Freshwater > Ice > Liftoff...
CGCACCGCGACGATTTGCGAACAGCTCCCCCAACCTGAAGCCCAGCGCCGGCGAAGCTCGTCGCGTCAAGGCCCTGCTCCGCCAAGCCAGCGCGCCAATTCCGTATCCAAGAAAGCGAAGTGGGGCGGGACGCCCTGTCCGAGCATCTGCTGTCGATGAGCGACCCCGAGATGTCCGGCATGACCTCGGTCGATTAACTTGCACACGAGGTAGCACTACCTCCGAGCATTCACAACTGACTTCTCGCGGAGATAGAAGGCACCCTTCCGACGTTCTTGCCCGAGAACAAGTGCGAACCGTGTCCCGGATGCAGGTCGGCAGAATGCCACCGAGATGCACTCATCCAGAGGTTCTATGGTCAGAGCAGCTTGAATGCGTCACTCAGGGCATGCGGGCCCGTCTGCACGATGTAGCCATTGACGCAAACGGGAGAGTCCGGGTAGTTGAGACACATGCTGCACGCACAGTCCTCCGCGGCGGCGAGCGTGTCGCAGATGCAGGTCACGGAAGAGCCGTCCAGGAATTCGACGACGGCAGTATGTTTCATTGGTGCTCCAAGAGAATGCGTTTTCAGATGTAGCGATAACAGTTTATATCGAGCCGATGCACCGCCTCGAAGTCAAGAAGCTATGCGTGCATACCGAACACTTTTCTAGGTTAGGTGTTCTTTGACATTCCTAGCCAGCTAAGCGTCGATTCAACACACCAGCGATTTGCTAGCGTCCTACGTATAGACCAAATTCATTTTTTGACGATTGCAGTCTTGGGTCGCTGAGTTGGCGTTGTTCCGACTAGTTGTGACAATCCTCGGTCAATTGACAAGACAGAGTCAGAACATCTCGGACTGCACTTTCTAGAAGTACAGCTGCTATCGCTGAATGCAGCAGCAGAAGTCTTGAAATGCGCTAGTCGCTGCGGGACAATCCGGATATGACAACTCCTCCCGCGCAATTGCTCTCGTCGTTGTACGTGTCCGAGGCGGACTGAGGGTCGAGAGCTTTGATGTCAAGCCGTCCACCACGCTCACTCCGCCGACAACGCACGCGTGATGAAGGGGAGGTGCCCTGCATGCAGGCCCACCCCTTCCTTGCACAGGACGACATTGCCGGACCGGCGCCATGAGGATTCGGCCAGGCCGGTACCGCTGGCCTCGTCGTCGAGGATGATGTAAGGCTCACCCTCGTGGTGCTTGGAAAGCCACCGACGGCATGCCGTGGCTCTGTCCTCCCCTCGGTGCTGCTCTGCGTCCCAGTGTTCATGTAAGTTCGGCGCGACGAAAGGAAGCCCTCCGCGGCGCAGCACCGTGACCGCTGCCGGGCGGTCGAGGAAGCGTATCCACGACGTCGTCAGCACCCACTGGGGCTGGAACTCATCGTGGACGGCTTTGAGGACCGCAATGGCTGGTGGATGGAACAGTCTCCGCCAAAGGTCTGCCGGCGGGTCCGGCGCCAGCACGTCGTGCCCAGAGTAGGGGTTGTTCAGGCAGATAACGTCATCGAAGTCTAGGAGCACAAGCGGGCGGATAAGCGGCGCAATCACGATGCGCCCAGTACCACGGCCTTCACGGGACCCTCAAGCATGAGTTCCGGGTCCCACAACTCGAGAACGCGCACCCCGTTCGACTCCCAGGCACCGAGCTCCATGCGCCGCACTTCGTTGTCGCGGAGCCTGGCAACGCACGGGTCCCCGTCCGTGGTGTAAGTCAACAAGACAACCGTCGCGTCGAGGGGCTGCCGCTGCAGGTGCTCGATGAGGTCACGCACGAGCACAGTGGAGCCCCGTGCTCGAACACCGCCACCGCAGCGAACTTGGACGTCGAAGGCCTTGATGGCAGGCGCCGCACAGCCCTTGGTTAATTTGCACATGTGGGTAGAGGCAATGCAGTCTCCAAGGTTTCGCGGTGCCTCTAGCGGGTTCAACAGGACGCGAGGCGGGGGCCAAGGTGAGTAACGTGCTCATCACCCAAAGCTAACAGATGACTCCTCGGTCGGTAATAGACGCCGAATGTGGTGTGCATCAATACAGCCAGAATCATTCGCCCTCAAGCTGCCGTTCAGCTCGAACTTCGCTGTTCCGAATTCGGTTCGCATCGCGCCGGTCAATTTCGGCGATTACATCAACGCTGCGGTGTGTATCCGAGAGGTCTTCGAGGTCGTCGTCGCTCAGGCCAGCAAGCGGCCGCGACGCCGCTCGCTTCAGAGCAATCTTGCTGCGGCGCTCTGCGATGTCCGCCTTGGTCACCTTCTTGTGACTCTTCGCGAGCTTGTCTGCAAGTGCTAGTAGTCTCGCCCTGGTCTGTAGACCAAGGTCGCGGGCTTGAACTGTGAAGAGCCGAGTCCTGCTGTCGTACCGCGTCAACTTTGCAAGTGCCTTGAAGTGGGTCACAGGGAGCAGCTCGGGTGAGGACAGCACAAGTTCTGCGCCGTAGAGCCTGGCGACAACTAGCTTCCCGGCTGAGCGTGTCGCCACTTCCTGCGCGAGTTCGATGGCACCTAACTTCGAGATTCGCAACTCCTCGGCTGCCGCCTCAGCTCGCGCAGTACCGATTGCAGCTTTAGCCAGACGCATGGCTTGAACCTCAGCTTCGAGGTCGTCACTTGTCACTGTAAGCAGATACGCGGACAGTGCCTCGGCCAGCTCGGCGGGAAAGGCCAACTGCATCGTGGTGTATGTGCCTCCTGAAGAAATCGACTCCCGGAACGGCCCAAACAGTCGAGTGTCGGCTAGCCGCTGGGCGAGGGCTTCGGCTTGGTCAGCGCAGGCCGAGCCTGCCTCAACGAGGGCCCGTGGGCCACAGACAGTTAGTTTGAATAGTGGTGCAAGCATGCTCATCTTTGATACCGGGAAATACCTACGGTGCGGAATAGCGTTTCAACCTCGCATTGGCCAATTCGGGTTGCAAGGGGCGTCCTATTCGCGCTTTTCATTGGTGTGTCAAGCCCATCGACGCAGGAACTTGCAGGCCGCTCGCGACATGGCGAGCGCTTACGGGCTGCAGCGCCTGGATGTTCCCCGCACACATGTCAAAGTAGGATTCGGGCGTAGTCGAGTCAGCCGAGGTGCCAGCCCCAAAGACGGGCCAACGATAGTCAGAGACACGCAATTTGAAGCTATTGCCGCCGAAGACCTTCACAGTTTTCTTACGCTCAGCAAGCCAAGCTTGCATTTGAGCGTGGAAGCGCTCGAAGTCCGCCTGCGTGCGAATGCTGTGGCGTCCAAATCGCTCGAACGCATCTCGAACGTGCAAGTCCTCCTCAGATACTCGCAGCGTCAGCGACAGGCGACTGAAGTCGTCGTCACCGCGCGTGGTGCATACAGTTTCGGCCAGCCAGCGCCCCAACTCGGTGGTGCAGGCTGTGGGGTCCACCGGGAACTCCGCAAAGACAGGCCCCCGGGGGTGGTGGCCGAGGGCTGAGGCGTGTCTGCTGACTTGGTGCATCGAGTGCCGCCCGGGCAGAAGACGCGAGACGGTAGCGGCAGTAGTGATGAGTTCGACGGTTGTTTTCATGCTGGAGTTTCGGAGAGTGCTGCAGCGAGGATTCGCGGGTGCAGGCAATTGCGCTTGCTTGAATCGGACTATAGCACATGCAACACAGTATTGCACTACTATCGGTGCTACAGTCCTGCTTTTATGAGCTCGAAACCAGACGGAATGGCCCGCACACCAGGCCCCAAGGGGGCCAAGTCCACAACCCTCTCACTCCGCCTGACGCCGAAGACTCGGTACGGGTTGGCGCTGCTTTCTCGGGTCAACCGCATGTCGCTGGGTCAAGTGGTGGAAGACGCCCTGGAAGCCTGCTTCTACGGCGAAGGGCCAGGCACTCTAGAGCGCCGGCCAGCCGGTGGTCGCGAACGCGTCCGGGTGCTTGACGTGACGTGGGATGAGCGGCCCTGGGTACGGCTTGCCAACCTCGCCCAACTGATGCCCGAGTTGCTTTCGCGTGACGAGGTTGAGTTGTGGGGACAGCTTCAAAAGCAACCGCAGTACTGGGCGCACGAGGGCTCGCCTGCGAATCTCGACAAGCCCGCAGACTCCATGAACCATGACGCCATCTCAGCCCACTGGCCAGACTTGACTGACCTGTACGAGGTTGGCGTCTAGCGGACCTGCGTGTAGGAGTGCCAGCGCCCAAGCTGAAAATGCTCCGCCGACAGAACGCTACCGTCGCTTCGCACGATTCAGTTGCCTCTTCCTGCTCATATTCGCCCTCTTTCGCCGGACAGTGCGGACCTGACTGCCGGCAGATGTCCTGCATGAAGTCCCACGCCGGCTTTGCAGAATACAACGCATCCTGCTTTATCTAGCCTAGAGCCACGGAGACTGGTTCCGCTCAGGTCGTCGTCGAGTACTAGAAGTGGCTGACCAACGTAGCGGGCGTGCAGCCATTTCTCGATTGCCTGGTGCCGCGTGTGTCCGCGGTCCTGCGGGGCGTCCCAGGCGTCATGCAACGCATCAGCAATGACGCCAAGGCCAGTGCGATGAAACAGTCCGACAAATCCGTCGCGTTCGAGCAGCCTCAGCCAACTGGTAGTGATTACAACGTGGGGCCGGTGCTCCTCAACGATGGCTAGGAGGGTCTGGGCTGCCAGCGGATGCCATAGGCGCTCCCACAAGTCGGCTGGCCGTTCAGACCCAGCCAAGAAGACGTCGTAACCTCCGTATGGTTCTTGGGTGCACAAAACATCATCGAAGTCTAAGAACACAAGGGGTCTAGCTTTCCGTTTGATGCCGCGATAAAACGCTTCTAGCGCAGCCCTTCCTCCCTTTGGTGCGCGGTGGTAATTGGCCAAGGTGGTTACTCTCTCGACAGGTCATTTAGATGAGGCACACCAATACGCTGGCGCCTCCACTACGAAATAAACAAAGCCCTCGGCATCGAGTGACGCACTTGTGACAGGCCCTCTAATATTGCCCGGAAAGTAGACGAACAGCGTCGATGTGCCAATCACGTGGCTGCCCGAGCAATCCGATGTGCTGTCTAAATAAGAATTCAATTCTCAAACCGTGGCGAAGAGCACTCACACCGGGTCCAAATCGGGGCCATCGGATAGCAGCTTGGGCATCTCGCCGAACCATGAAGGTAAGCGATGTGTGCGAGGAACATGTCGCTCGCGCCAGGGTAGAGGAGTAGCAGACTCCTTGCAGCATTGCGAGCCGTTTTCGTGACTGCCGACGCCTCAGGCGCGAGCGTCAGTTTGCGCAGAAAGTCTCCCGTGCGCAGCACGGCGCGGGTATGTTCGTCGGGGGTGGTCATGGCTGCTCTGAAGTGGTCGGCGTCGGAATATTGTGTTCAACCAAGCCGCTTGATGCAACGAACACTGACGGTGGTGTGCAACTGAACATCCAGTGCATGCGCGGCCAACTGGCAGATGCAGACCTCTTCAAGGCACGTTTTGCAGCATGCACTCTCGCGCTGCGCGCAAGGCCCGCAAAGGCATCGCCCGTAGCTGCGCGCACTTTTGCTTCCTTGCACCCGAATTCGACTGCCTTCCGACAATAAGCACCCGCTCCCTCAACCACGTCAGTCAGCGCCTTTACGCCGAGCCCGCTAGGTAACATGCTTACTAAGTGAAGGAGAATGACAAAGAAAAAAATGGGCGAGTCAAATGACCCGCCCAATGATTACCGTACGCTATTTCCTCGTCAATTCGCCTGGCGCTGGGCCTCCAAAGCCAGTCCCTCGCTTTCGTCGTGAATCACCGCGGCTCTTTGGAGCCAGCGGACGATATCTGGCAGTCCTCTGAGGTCGAAGACATCCGTCGCGCTTGATTCCGCATACAAGAATGCCAATGCACGTTTTGCATCCGTGTCCAAATGCGCAATGTCGACTGGCACTGCCGCGCGAACAACCGGGTCATCCAGCACGCGCCGAATGATGCGCTCGACTTGCTCCTCTGCCGACTCCTGCTGCTGCGAGAAATCGTGCATCGTAACAATGCCGGCGACAATCTTGACCACTATGGGCGCAACGCCCAGGTAACGCGCGCAGGCATCGACAACCCCCTGACTGAGATTTTCAGTGCTGCGATGGCCTGAGCGTAGCTGGTTAATGTAGCCATAGGTCACGCCCAATTCCCGCGACATCATCTGCATGTCATGGCCCCGGCGGCGGGCCTCGTCAACGAGCCACCCGATGATTGGGCCGCCTCTCGCTTGATAGATTCGCCGTACGCGCTCTTCCAGCGTCTCAACCTTTCCAGGCCCAGGCGTAGCGATGGGCTTACGTGGAAGTGGAAAGCTTCGGCGCTGTTTCTTGGCAACTGACATTTCTTGGTACATGAGTGTCCTATTTGTTCGCACGCGTATGCCTGCTCTTTGTATAGCAACCCCTCGCCTAACGTCTCAATCGCTTGTCTTGAAGACCAATTTGACGCTGCGTTCCGGAGCCACTGACTAGGCAGCCATGGCGCGCTGTGACTTGCGCCAGTGGAGTCGGCCTCGGTCAATGCGCCAGCCGCTGTCGACGTGACCAGCACGCGCGAGGACGACCATGGAGCTCCGCAGAGTGCCCCGAAACGCTGATGAGGTCGCTTCTGACCCGCACCAAGCCTGCAAGCTCTCAAGTGACGTTGGAATGAGCCTTGTTTGGCTGCAGACGTAGCAATACAGCCAAGACGCAAGCCCACTGCTTAGAGCTCGTCTGTAATTTAGGTCGAGCCAGACTCTGCGTGATTCCAGAAACATCTTCACGACGTCTCGGTCGAGAACAATTGACCAGTCGCCGTTCGATGGGTAATTGAATCGCCCGACAAGTTGAACGCCGTATGTCGGGCACTTGAGGAGCCCACCTTGTAATCGTACGATGCTATCTCTTAGTCGTTTGCGGCTGGGCCCGTCGTAAAGCCCCCATAGGGCGCGACAGAGGCTTTGTGCATTGAAGCACACCTCAGTTCCGGGTTTGAACTCTCTACTCACATTGACAAGTGCCATAAATACGAGCGAGTCGTCCTGACGCAGTTCCGGCCCTCTGTACGTAACCGTTGAGCTATCCCGCTGCTCAAGACTCAGCTCAACACTGAGCTGGCGCGGCGCATTGTTGTTTTTGACATTGAAAAGAGGCGAGCAGAAAAGTAAACTTGTGCTCAGCAGCTGCTTTGAGTTGTGGCCCGGCAAGTAATCCGATACCAGCACGTGCTCGAACATCTCCTTCTCTTCAATAGCAGCCCGTCGCTGATTCCACAGCGTATCGCGCTCCGGAGAGTAGGGTGCCACCGAGGCAAGCTCTTTGGTGATATCGCGCGCAATAAGCTTCATCGACACAATTTCGCTAATTACTTCTTCGCGCACCCTCCGTCTTCCGAATTCGCTTTCGGCTGCGCGCACTCCTGCCGGAATTTCCTGAGCTTCTCGGCTCTGTGGCCTCTTTGTGCCTACGCCTGAAGGAGACGTTTTAACTTCGGCCAGACGCACGAGCAGTTCCTGACGGTCGAGCGCGAGCGTGCTTCCCTTCAACGAGTAGGCCTCGCATACTTCAACGAGATTCTCGAGCGGCCATGTCGAATCGCGGCCGGTCCTGACGGGATTTGGCAGCATGCCACTGGCAACATAGTTCGTTAGCGTGCGCTTGGTGACATTCAGCGCTGCGGCTAATTGTGTCTTGGAGACCGTCTGCTCCGCTGGCATGTGGCAGTCAATGATTGATGTAAGACTCATGCACGAGTACAGCGTCGTCGTTTATCCATCTAGCCAGATTTCGCTACTGTGCATGTGGGCGAGAGACTGTCCTCGGCTAGCGGTGGAACAAGCGCGTCAGTTCGTGCGTCATCACTGTATCGGTCTAGAACAACGTCTGGCGATTTACGGCCTTTGGCATCAAGGTGGCACGTTCCGGCGAGATGAGGTGGCCTTCCCAAACCTGCGCTTTCCCATGTTGTTTGACAGATGCTTTCCCACATTGAGGGATGTTCTCAGAGCGATGAATCATGTTCATTGAGCCTCGGAAATCGTGGATTTCACCTATGAGAACTTTGCTCCGTCTCTTCTCATTTCTCGGCGGTAAGAGTTGCTTGCGAGGTTGTGCGTCTTTTTTACCGCCTAGGCGATTAAAGACACGTCCGGACAAAGTGAAGATTCAGGACTATCTTGCGAGAGGTGCGCTCCTTGGCTTGTTACTCTCATTTGAGGGGCCTGCAGGGACCCTGCAGGAGCAGGGCCTTCACGGGTGGATGAATTCGTTCACCAGCGACATGCTGGTCTACAACGACTCTTGCGCGGCTACCCGGCCCGTTCGGTGGAACGGGGCGAGCCTCCGAACGGATGCATCGCGTCCGCGCACAGGTCGGGTGTCTGGACTCGCGGCCCAGCGGTAAGTACGTCCACGGCGTCGGAAAGTTATACAGGCGTCTTCAGAACATCCTTCATACCGCTTTTTTTCAGTTCAGTGCTCTGGCTAAAACAGCGTGCTAGACATCAGGTCATTACCAGATGTTGGAGCCGCTCGATGAACTTAAGCTTTACACCAATCGCCATGTACGCTAGGAAAGATTCATGCCGAGAACCTGCAGGCCAACAGCCCGCCATACGCCCGTCAGTTGACGACTTGCGCAAGGGAGGTCAACGCTCATATGCCACAGGTAGTCCTGTTGAGCCAATGACGAATAGCCTCAGCAAGCAATGCAGCGACCTCATAACCACCTACGTGCGTCCTGGTCGACGGTGCGGCGGCATCAGCGACACGCTAATCGACGAAGAAGAGGACTACGACGAGGCGTTCCGCTCCTCCTGCGAAGGACCGGAGCAAGGCGACTTCCTTGACTCAGACGACAGTCCAGAAATCGAATCACTGCTTGCGATGGTCGCGGTTGAGCGGTCTGCTGCCGCAGCGGACATTGTGTTCTGCTGACTTGTCCTGCTCTTCACTACATCCGACGGCAAGTCGCCTGCAGGCCACCAAGACGGACATGTTTCACTCCTTCTGAGGGGTGAGTAGAAATCGCGGCTCGCCGTGGCAAGCCTTCCCAGCAAAGGCGTCAAGTCTTCGCGGTGGCCGGCAATGAGGTTTCGCTCATCACTCTCGCGCTGCCCTGTCCCTTCCACAGCCATCAGCTTGGACCGCAGCAGTAGTCCGCGTAGCTGCTCCATCAGATTTGGCCAGACGATGACCTGGCCGCTCCCTGTTTCGTCCTCCAACGAAACGAACATAGTGTCGTGGGCAGTTTCAGACTGCTGTCTGACCGTCACGAAGCCGCAAGCGCTTGCTGGGCGCCCGCTGGGCAGGTCATGCAGCTCTTCGGCAGTCCTCCAACCCAGCTTGGCGAGGGTCGGACGCAGGATGGCCAGCGGATGTTGCCGTAGGGTAAGTTCCGTCGCCGCGCAGTCCCATACGACCTCCTCATCCTCCGGGGCCTCCGGCAGCTCAAGGTGTTCCTCGTGCACAGGCGCTTCGCGCAGAAGATGCGGCGTCGAACGAAGTGCAGATGCTTCCCAGACTTGCTGCCGCCGGTGTCCTGCCAGGCTCATCAACGGGTCGGCGCCGGCATACAACGTCATCTCGTGCTGCTCCAGGCCTGCTCTTCTGGCCAAGTCTTCTTCGCCGTCGAACGGTGCTGACTTTCGCACCTCTAGGATTCGGCCTGTAGAGGCAGCTTTCAGGCCGGCGACTAATCGAAGGCCTAACCTAACAGCGGGGGGTTCTGTTATTCAGGTACAGAGTCTTGGAGCGCGCGCGGCTCAATGGTCGCCGGGCATGCCTAGGCAGACGACTCGTTCTCCGCGCATTTGTGGGCCGTCAGAGAAGTTCCTGTAATGCTGCTTTTTCAAGGGGGAGATGACGTCGGCACAATGAACCAGGCCAGCAGAGCGCTGGTTACCGGCGCCGCGACCCGTGCCCGCGGAGGTAGGGTCGAGCCAGGGTCGGTCGGCGAACACCTGCTTTGAAGTGGAGCTGTAGAGACGGCTCTTGCTGCAGATGAAAGCAATGCACAAGGGTCAGTGTCAAATTGAACGACCCTTGCGGAACTGCCGACCCCAGCCCGCGACGATTCACCACTCGAGAACGACCGAAACCGGCTTGTGGTCGCTTGGGCGGTTGTCGCGGGAGGCGTCGGGGTTGCCAACGACGCCCATTTGCCAAGCCGCCTCCTCGACTTGGCAGCTGCCGGCTTTGACTTGGTACGCGCCGAGGCCGCTCCAGATTGCAGGGGACACGATGATGTGGTCGATGAGTTCAGCGACAATCTGTCCGTCTTGCAATGGGTCCGAAAACCGTGTTGTGCTGGCTGAGGCAAGCAGCGCGGGGTCCATCGCGTGCTTGAAGTAGGTGTTTGGGTCAAGGAACGAGCCCACCAATTCATCGAGAATACTTTTGATGAGGAACTCGTTCTCCATCAAGTCCTTGAACGGCCCGTCGTTGAAGTCCCCAACAACGGCCACGCTGGCCTGTTCCGGCCCAACAGCCACGATTGAAGTGAGCGCCTCGCGAAGCCGCGCAACCTCAGCCGAAAGCTTCTGACGGCTGCTCAAGGCGTCGAGTACAGGCGCAGGGTTCGTTCCCCTGTCATTCCACTGCTTCTTCGTCTTGAGCAGAGAGAACTTCGATTTTGTGTGAACGCCGCCGAGGATGAGGTCCTGTCCGGGAGCGAGTTTCGCCCGCAGGAGGAGCGGATAGCGCGCGAGGCTGTGCTGCTTTCGGTCAGCTGCGGCAATCTTGCCCCAGGGGTAGAAGGGGACGTTCCGCCAGAGCTTTTGCGGTGTACTACCCGTGGGTAGCCAAACCTTCACCTTCTGCGCGAGGCTCTTTCGTACCAGTGCGTGAATGGCCTGGTCGGTTCGATTCGACCGGTGCACTACGTATTCGTCTCCAAGGAACTTCTTGACGAATAACTCCATCTGCTCCTGCAACGGAGGCCCCTCCTCAACAAAGAGTACGTCCGGGTCCACGGTCTGGATGCCGGCGGCGATTCGCTTGCACAGGCCATGGACGTCTTCAATGGGACTGAGCTTGATACCGCCAGCGCTCTTGCCTGGGAACACGTTGGGCATCACAGGGTCGGCCAACCAGTCGGCATCGCGCCGAGCCCCGAAGAAGGACGTCATCCACTGGACGTTGTACGTACAAAGATTGAGCCGACCCATAGCGCCTCCTCTTAGAACCCTGGACAGACGACCGCCGCAGAGCGGTCACGGTCGACTAAGCCTGCTATCGTTTCTGCAAATCTGCGGCCGCTGCCGCCCCACATGTTGATGCCTCTGAGCGAGGCCGGGAGCTCTACCCAGCGGCAACGCGCCAGCGGCAAAGCCCTCCTCGCCATCAATTGCCGGCCGCAGCGCGCGCTACGGCTGCCTGTTGCTTAGCGCTCTCTAAAAGCTTCTCATACAAGGCCCGGGTTTCTGGGGATGTCGTGCTGGGCAAAGCGTCAAGGTCCTTCTGCGCATCGCGCACAGCCTTGTCTGCGTCGACGACGGCCTTCGCCGCGTTCACTGCTGCGGTCTTCTGCGCTACCTCGGCCGCACGGACCGAGTTGACGGCTGAAGTAAGGCTGTCGATGGTTCCTGGCGTACTGTCGGTGCTGGTCACCGTCACCATCCTCAGTGTGTTGTCACCATTCTGGACGACCTTGAGGGAATTCGTCGCAAACGTCATGCCCGCGTAGTTGATGGCGAAGAGTCGTCCCGTATCCGCCAACCGCTGCTTTGATTGCGCCACCAAGGTATACCCATCATCGTCGTCCTTAAGGCGATAGACACGCACCTCATGGTCCGTTGAGATACGAAATGGAATACCCGGTGGTGCGCTCGCATCCGGAGAGATTTCAGTGACGACGGGCTTTGTTGAGCAGCCTGCGAGCCAGGTGAGCGCCGCGAGCACGATGGATGTGTAGGCGTTGCGTTTCATGCTATTTTTCCTTAGCAGGGTCGACAGGCTTTCCAGGTTGGCCGGTCAGCGGGGCGACTGGCGGTGCGGCCGGCGACGTCAAGACGCCTACTCCGTTGGGCTGTTGCTTAGGGATTGGCTTTTGCAACGTCGCAGGCTCCAGACTCTTGACCACGATGACATATCGGGGCCTGTCTTCACCCAGACGCTGGATGATTTCAATGTCGCCAAGTCCTTCACCGGACCTCTCGGTCATATAGACAGCTACCGAGGCTCCATCAGCAACCGCTGTCTTGGCCTTCTGCCTTGCGGGTTCGGCCGCCGCTATCGCGACGTCCAGCGCGTCTCTTTCCTCTCTCAGAGCCTTCAAGTCCTTCGCTGTGGTTTCGATTGCCAGTCGTTCTGTAAGCGCCTGTCTACGTTGGTACTCAGGTAGCACACCTAAGACGGCGGCCTTCTTGAACATGAGCTCTGCCAACTTGCTCCGGAGACCGGCCAGCACGTCTGCGGGTTGCTGCGAAGCCTCTGCGACGCGCAGCAATTGCTGGCCTGCCTCGATGTCCTTGGCAACCGGCCGCACCGAGCGTTTCTGCCACTCCGCCAGTGACATCTCAGCTAGGTCTGCAACGAGGGCCACCTCGATAGGGATGCCCTTGAGCGCCGCTCTCAACAGGTTGATTCTCCGCAGGGTGTTAGCAACACGACCTTTGGCGTCCGCCGTCTTATTCGTCGCAAGCATTGCTCGCTGAGCTTCAAGCGCGGCTATCTGTTCGGCTCTCCTGTCCTTCAGCTTCTTGATGTCCCCATCGGAGAAGGCGTCAAGAATATCCTTTGCGAAGTCAATGTCACCTCCAGCGGGGTTCTCAGTCTTAAACTTCTCACGCTCGTTCGCGAACGTGGCGGCTCCGGGGTTCGGCAGCATCGAGACACCACCAAGCCGTCCGCTCGCGGCAGACTTCCTTAACTGGGACAAGAACTCACGCAGGAATGTAAGTTCGGCGGAGGTTGGGTAAACGTACTCGCTTCGAATCTTCTGCAACGAGCCAAGCCGCAGCAGCTCA
>Ga0105045_10003929_pt1 | contig 12869 bp, 6 predicted proteins | sample MAT02_FD_78089 | JGI IMG/M metagenome (GOLD analysis project Ga0105045, IMG submission 78089) | Freshwater microbial communities from Lake Fryxell liftoff mats and glacier meltwater in Antarctica - MAT-02 (megahit assembly) | ecosystem: Environmental > Aquatic > Freshwater > Ice > Liftoff...
GCCCAGCGCTGCCGACCGCAGTCGATGTCGAGTCGCGCCGTGACTGGACCCGCTCGCTCAATGTTGGCCTCGGGATCGGTACGGCCGTCGCTGGAGTCGGTCTCCTCGCCGCAGGCACCGCGCTCACCGTACGTGGCGCTCGGACCTATCATAGCCTGAGCGTCGCTCTCCCCGCGAAACGCCCCCTGAGCCAGGCCGAGGCCGCCACCGTCACCGGGTCGATCGGGATGCAGACCACCGGCTATGGACTTATCGGCGCCGGTGTCGGCGCTGGTGTCGTGGCGATTACCAACGCCGCCGGCGCAGGACGACGAGCGCTGATCGCCGAGGCCTCCGTCGGGGCTGCGCTGTCGATCACCGGGGCGATCGGACTACCGTTGACCGCCGCGAGCTATGCCACCGTCGCTCCGATCCACGCGACCCTCGCGGACGCCGATCGCAGGCGCGTACGAGACCACGTCTTCGGCGCCAGTTTAGGCGCCGGCGTGGCGCTCACGAGCGGCGCTTTGCTCGCCCTGATCGTCCGGACGGTCATGACAAACCGGGTAAACCGGGTAAACCGGGTAAACCGGGCCAACCGGGCAAACCGGGCCGACCGGGCCGACCGGGCCGACCGGGCCAACCGGGCCAATCGTCGCCGGCTATCGACGCTGCGCCCGGCATTACAAGTCTCTACGCACGCCGGCAGCCTGGGTTTGCTCGGTTGGTTCTGATCTCAGGACCGATCGATCTACAGTCGTCAAGAAATCACGGCAAACTACGGTGTTCTACCGCTGTCAACCTGACCTGAATTATCGTTTGCGCCTCCCACGGGCATGTGATACGGCGGGAGGTGAACATGTACAAGCATCATCGCCGCTCCGAGTCCACTCGTAGCCGTAGACCCTGGGCAATATTTACAGTGTTCTTCGGCCTCGGTTCCCTCGGCTGTCTGCGACAGTACTCTGTACTTGAGGATTCGTCCGCGGGCTCATCCGAGACAACCATGGTGCTCACGGGCACGGGCGAGCTGTCCTCGACCGGTGACGAGTCCAGTTGCACAGGCGAGTGCCCGGACCCCCCCCTATGCGGCGACGGCATCCTGGCCCCCCCCGAGATCTGTGATGATGGCAACCCGAGCCCGGGGGACGGGTGCGAACCCGACTGCGCACTGACGCCCGGGTGGCCGTGCGGCGACACGGCATGTACCGCCCCCGAAGACCCCGAGTCTTGCCCGCAAGACTGCCCCCCGGTTGTTTGCGAGGACGGGCAGTGCGGCGTGGGCGAGGACGCCAAGAAATGTCCGCAGGATTGCGTGGCAATGTGCGGGCAGGGCGTCTGCGAGCCGGGGGAGGGCCCGGAACAGTGTCCTGGAGATTGCACACCAGGCACTTGTGCCAACAATGCCTGCGACGGAGAGGAAGACCCGAGCAAGTGCCCGGAGGACTGCCCCAGTGGCATCTGCGGCAACAATTTGTGCGAACGTGAGATCATGGAGCACGATCCCATGGAGCAAAGTTTTTGCGACGAGGACTGTGACCCTCAATGCGGCGATGGGGTGTTATGGGGCGATACGGAGGCCTGTGATGACGGGAATGCCGTCGACGATGACGAATGTAGCAACGATTGCATCAAGGCCAGGTTCGTATTCATCACCGACAGCACCCCCTCGGGAGACCTGAAGGGGATCGCCGGTGCGGACGCGATGTGTCAGGGAGAGGCCCAGGGCAAGCTCAAGGGCACTTTCAGGGCCTGGTTGAGCGACGACCCGAAGAACGCGCCTGCGGTCCGCTTCGCCAGCGCCGATTTCAACGGCTGGTACCTGCTCCCCGGCGACCCTAAGAAGATGACCCCGCCCGCGCCGGTCGCACACGGCTGGAATGGTCTGACGGGTAAGCTTTCTACCGCTATTCTACGTCGAGCGACAGGCGTGGACGTGGCCGAAGTCTATCAGGTGTGGACGAATACGACGCCGCAAGGGGAACTCTTCGAATCCGCCCTAAACGCCAATTGCAATAAATGGACATCGAACGATGGCGGCACGTACAAAGGTCGCGTCGGGCAGGCGAACAAGACAGACGAAACTTGGACGGGTGCTACCGACTCTGGTTGTGCTGGTGGATCGCGCCTCTATTGTTTTCAGGTCAGCCCTTGAGAGCTGACGACGAGCATCCATGACGCCGCACCACGATTTCACGGGCTCCGTATTATCCGGCCGCTATCAACTCGAGCGGCAGGTCGGCGTCGGCGCGTTCGCTACGGTATACTTCGCGCGCGACCGTAAGACCTACGAGCGCGAGGTGGCGATCAAGGTGCTGCACCCGCAACACACGCGCAACCCGGACTATGTCGAGCGGTTTCGTCAGGAGATCAAGGTCGCGGCCCGAGTCGCCACGCGGTACCGCGAGCATCTGGTCCAGATCGTCGATCAGGGCCTCTGCGAGTCGCATAACCCGCCGCTTGTATACTTCGTGATGGAGTATATCGATGGGGTATCGCTGCGCAGCTTGGTGTCCGACATGCGCAGCGGCACGCGGGTGCAGCGACCCCTCACCTGGCAGCGGGCCGTCGGCCTCGCGCAGCAGCTTTGCCGGGCGATCGCCCCCCTGCACGCCCACGGGGTCATTCACCGCGACATCAAGCCGGAGAACTGCCTCATCGAATGCCGCTCGGACCGGGAGTGCATCAAGCTCCTGGACCTGGGCATCGCCAAGATCGTGCCGCACACCCTGCTCTCCGGCGACGGCCCGACGACCGAGGCGAGGATGGTGCTCGGGACCCCGAGATACATGGCGCCCGAGCAAATGAGCGGGCTCGAGGTCGACCATCGGGTCGATATCTATGCGGTCGGGGTCATTCTCTATGAGTTCCTCACGGGTATGCTGCCACGGCGCCTCGACTTCGCCGACGTGGAGGCTGGCATACAGCCCCCCGAACCGCGGCCTCCGTCGCAGGTCGCGCCCGAGATGAACATACCGAGGGCCCTCGATGCTGCCGTGCTGCAGGCCATCGCCTGGCGCCGCGAAGATCGCTTCGCGCGCGCCGACGCCTTCGCCGCCGCCCTCGAGGACGCCTCGCGCACCACCCCCGCGCGTACGCGGGGTATCACCAGCCTGATCACCCAGCCCTTCCTGCCGCGCACGCCCACCCGGCGCGTGCCCGCTTCGGCGGGCTTCAGCCCCCCCGACGCGCCCGTCACAGCGCCCGCCGATCCCACGCCGACCGCCGCGCCGCCACCACGACGCCGCTCGCATCCAGGCGCATCTCCGGTGTTCACCAGCATGCTGTCCGGGGCGGGCTCGCTGAGCGCCGTCATCTGCGCGTTGACCCTGCTGATCAACGTACGCACCGCCGCGACCAGGCCCGCTCTCCACCCTGTCCTGGTCGACCTGAACACCAAGGATCCCAGGCCCGCTGCGCCGCGCTTCGATCCCACGCAGGCCGTGACCGTCCGTCCGACGAAGCCCGACGCCGCTGTGCCCGGGTTGCCCGACGCCAGGCCCGGCGACGTCAGCGCGACAGCCAAGAAGGGCCGGTCTAGCGAGAAACCAGCCCCAAGACCGACGGCCAGGGGCCTGGTCCAACGTCAGGAGATCCGCCTCCGCAAGCTCTGCGGTACGCCAGGCGAGAAGCGCGTCGTCGAATACGTCCTACGCTTCACCCCGAACTCGCCCTCGGCCCGCAACGCCAAGATCCTGCCCCCCTGGAGCGGCGATGTCTTCATCGAATTCAGCGACTGCGTCGAGGGCTTCCTGAAGAAACTCGACTTCTCCGACCTCCCCAACCGTCCCCAGGAACTCCGCGGCTCCTTGAACCTTTAGACGGAATAGCGACCTTCCAGAGCCAGCCTTCTCACACCGCTTCTGCTGACTCCTATGCCGCAATCTGTCGATCAGATCGTTATCCTGCCCACAGATTTGCCGGAAGACCCTAATGAGCCCACGGTCTCGCTTTCGTGGCGCCGCTGCTCGGTATACTCATGCCATCCGGGTACGGGTCAGAGACGGTGCTTTACGTCTCGGCTCTGGTGTTCGAACGATCGAAGGATTGCTCCGATGACGAGTAAGGCGGCGCGAAGCGTGGATTCGTCGAGGTTCGGGTCCGCGGCGTGGAGGGGCTCGATCGCCTGTCTCGTGTCAGCCAAGCGCTCTACGAGGTCGGACAACATCAGGTTCGTCCCTTCAATTACCAGTCCTTGTCGCTGCCACCCGTCGCGCTGAGGCACCGTCGCGTAGGTGACGTGATCCACCAAGTGGCAAGCCTCAGGACCGTGGGAGCTATTGATAAGCAGTGCTGCTCGAACGTTGTCAGCGATCTCACCTTGCTGTATAATTGCCGCGGCAGCTGTTTCAAGGTCGAGCAGCATCTCGGTCAATATCCGTTTGTGTCCTGCCATTTTACGTTTCCTATTCAGGGATCTCCCGTGGCGCGATAATTTTGTAGCGAGCCCAGAGAAGCCTGTAACATGTGGCGCCGCTGCTCCTCTGTGTATGTTTGGGGGATCTCGTGGTCATGGCTCTCCCACTCGATGCTCCTCAGGATCCAGTAAGTGGCGAAAAATGCCGCCCGAACCTGATCGCTGGTCAAGTCGAGGGCGGCAGCGATCCTACGAACCGATTGCGCTTCGAGCGTTCGGAGTTCGTTGAAGATATCGGATAACAAGATTGGCGGGTTAGTCAGCGACAAGCCTTGGACCTCGGAGGGCGGCGAGTCGAGGTGGGAATTAAGCTCATATTGGCAATATTCAATTCGGGCAGCAACCTCTGGCCCGACCATGATGGAGAGTTCGCGTTGAACCTGCTGCGTGACGGCCGCCTGTTGCAAATTATCAATGGGGGTGTCCGCCAGGTTTTGTAACAAGAGGCCGATGCTGCGAGGGATAAGGGTCATTTCTTTTTTCGACCGCATGTCGAGTTCTTCGTCACTGTCATCTGCTTAATTCGTCTGTTGAATTCATCCAACAGATCCTTGCCGATGCCGAAACAATCTTCTTCCCAGCTTTTGATGATGACCTTTTTCGGAGCCGCGCTCTCGTTGGGTAGCGCTTCGAACTTGACGGTATTGGATTTCAGCCATTCCAAGGTCCCGTCCTCGACTTCCATGTCGACTCGCCAGGGTTTTTTACCATCGAGAGGCGGGTTGTTTTTTGTGTTCTTTGTAAGTAACGTGATCCACTTGGGGCCTTTGCTGAGGGTTTCCTTGTCGTGCGGACGAGGCGTAAGTTTTTGGTTAGCCTTGACCGACTCCGCCTCGTTGTTGCCGAAAAGGCGAAAAAAATTCTCCACCAGACCGAACGGATCGATTGCGGTCGTGGGATCTCCGACATAGGCGTACGCGGCCAAGCTGGCTGCAAGACCCATAGGGTCAGCGACAAGATATTGGCCACTGGAGGGATCATAGTATCGGAATCGATTGTAGTGAAGGCCAGTCTCTTGATCTTCGTATTGTCCTGGAAAGCGAAGAGAGCACAGGTGAAGCGCACCAGTTCCGTAGTCCAGGCCACCGTAGCTGTCAAGTTCTGCGGCCCAGCGTTCTTCCCCGTCGGCACCGAGCATTGCCACCGGCGTGCCGAGGTGGTCCGTGATGATGCTGCTGCCCTTGCGCTCCTTGGACGACAGGCGGGCGAGGGGGGCGAAGCTCTCGGGCTCGAACAGCCAGGTGAGGACCTCGGGCGGGCCCTGCGCGGGGTATGCTGTGCGGCGGCTGGACTCCTCGGGAACCGGGACGAGCGCTGTGTCAGGCGGGGGCTGCGGGCTGGGGTCCGGGGCGGCCGCGGCTTGTTGCCACTCGTGGAGTGGGACATTGCCGTCCCACAGCCAGCGGGTCCGGCGGCCGCGGAACTCCTTATAAATTCGCCGGCCGAGGGCGTCGTAGGCGAAGCGTACCGGGTCACCGTCGGGGCGGACCACCTCGGTGAGCGTGCCGGAGGCGCTCCACTTGTATTGCCAGGTCGCGCCGGTCGGTTCGGTCTTCTTGATGAGGTTGCCCTCGGCGTCGTAGTCGTACTTTGTGCCCTCGGCCTCGAGCAGTTGGCCGGCGGGGCCGTAGCGGCGGTCGCTGCGGTCGGGGCGGCGAAACAGGTTGCCGACGGCGTCGGGGAGGCGGAGCTCGACGCGGCCGTCGGCGTGGGTGGCCGAGACGAGGTAGCCGCGCTCGTCGTGGGCGTACTCGATCGGGCCGCGGACGAGGTCGTCGACGCGGCGCAGGCGCAGGCCCGGGTCCCAGGTGTAGCCGCGGCGGCGCAGCAGATGCGGCGGCTGGCCGGGCGGGACGGTGCCGTCGAGGCGGGGCCGTGGGGCGCGGGTGACGGTGTGCTCGACGGGGCGGCCGAGGCGATCGCGGCGCCAGGTCGAGTTCACGCCGCCCGGGAGCTGGCGGTCGATCTCGAGGCCGGCGAGGTCCCGGGTGATCCCGGCGGACCAGCCGTCGGTCTCGACCCGGGTGACGTCGCCCATGATGTCACGGGAGATCTGCTGGCGAGCGCCGAGTGAGGAGGACAGGGCGTCGCGCAGGCCGTCGAGGCCGTGGGTCGAGGCGATCCAGTGATCGCCCTGCCACTCGCGAGTGACGCGGCCGAGCAGGTCGCGCTCGAGGCGGACGACGGCCTCAGATCCATCGGGCTCGCGGCGGACGGCCTCGATCATCTCGCCGTCGGCGCGGTAAGCGAAGCGGTCGCCGCTGCGGTCGCTGTGCTCGACCGCCGTGACGCGGCCGGTGGGGTCGTGGGTGAAGCGGGTGCGCAGACCGCCGGCGCGCATGACCTCGCGGACGCGGCCGGCGAGGTCGCGGGTGTAGAGCCGACGGATGCCGTCGAAGCCATACTCCGCGGCGACCTCGCCGGTCGGGTCGAGGTCAAACCTGTAGACCTCGCCGTGCTCGTTGCTGATCGCGCGCAGCCGGCCCTCGAGGTCGTAACGAAAGCCGACGGTGGTGCCGGCCTCGCTGCGGGTGGCGAGGCGGTGCATGCCGGCGTAGGTCATGACGATGTCGCGGTGGCGGTCGCGGACGCGGACGAGGTTGCCGTCGGGGTCGTACGCGAGGGTGCGGTCGTCGCCGTCGGGCTCGTGGACCTCGACGAGCCGGTCGAGCAGGTCGTGGGCGCGACGCTGGATGTTACCCATGACGTCGACGCTCTCGCGCAGGCGGCCGCGACGGTCGTGGCGCCACTCCTGGACCCCGCCGTTGGGCAGCTCGACACGGACGAGGTCGCCAGCGGCGTCGTGGGTCAGGCGGAGCTGGCGGCCGGCGGGGTCGATGACGGCGAGAGGGAAGCGCTCGCCGTGAATGTACCGGGTGGTGCGCCCGAGCGGGTCGGTGCGCGCGACGAGGCGCTGGTGTTCGTCGTAGTTCCAGACCCAGTGACCGCTGAGCGCGTCGACGGCGGCGACCGGGAGGTCGCGGCGGTCGTGCTGGACCTCGATGGTGGCGCCGTCGGGACCGACGACCTTGCAGCAGTTGCCGCGGGCATCATGCGTAAAGCGTGTGGCGTGGCCGAGGGGGTCGACCTCGGCGATACACCGCAGGTGGTCGTCATACTCGTAGCGGGTGACGGCGCCGCGGGCATCGGTGAGCTCGGTGACGAGGCCACGCTCGTCGGCGCGATAGACCGTGGTCTCCGTGTGGGAGTTGGTGACGACGGTGGTGCGGCGGTCGGCGTCGTAGACGAGGCGGTGATCGTAGATACCGCCGTCGCCCCAGGTGTGCGTGCAACGGGCGTCCGCGCCCCAGGCGTCGTATTCGAAGTAGAACGATAAACCACCGCGCAGGGTCTCGCGCGTCATCTTGTGGTTCTCGTAACCGTGGCGCAGGGCGTTGTTGTGAGCGTCGAAGACGGCGACGAGGTCGTCGGCGTCGTCGTATTCGTAGCGCGTGTGACCGGTGAGGCCGTCGTGATCGGGGTGCGGGAGGAGCACCTGGACGAGCCGGCCGCGGGCGTCGTGGACCAGGCGGACGCGCCGGCCCGCGCTGTCGTGGATCCACGTGAGGCGGGCCTTTTCGTCGTACTCGAGGCGGATCGCATGGCCGACCGGGTCGCCGATGCGGACCAGGCGGGCGAGCCCCGGGGCGTCGCCAGCGATCGGCGCAAATTCGAGGTCCAGGCCACTCGCATTAGAGATCAGCCAGCGGCCTTCGCCGAGGCCGCGCACGGTCAGTCGGTGGGTCGCGTCGAACACCTCGATGGTGCGCTGGTCGGCATCGCGGGTCAGATCGACGGACGGCGGGAGCGAGACCTCGAGCTCGCGGCCGTCCTCGGCGCGAAATACCAACTGGCCGGGCTCGAGCCACACGGCCTGATCGAGGGTGTGGCTCCACCCGTGGCCCAGCGGCGAGGGGCGGACCGACCAGGCTGAATCGTAGTTTCGCTCGAAGCGCAGCGGGATCGGGCCGGGCAGCTCGAAGTCGACGGCGTCCGTCAGCAGGCGTCCGGCCACGACGTCGACGGGGTGCCCTGTGACGAAGCAGACACCCTTGTGCAAGAGCGTACGAAACCGGCTCTTGTTCGGCAGCTTCTTGTTGATCCAGTTGTGGAGCTTGTCGGACAGGCCCTTGTTGCGGACCTTGTTCTTGAGCTTGCCCAGCAGCTTGAACAGGCCGCCGAGCACCGCCATCCATGGCGGCATCGGGAAGCCGCCGATGAGCACGTTCGGGTGGCCGAGCAGCACCGCGCCGAAGCACGGCGGGGCCCCCGGATCCTTGCCCATCAGTAGTGAGGCAGCGAGGGCCGCGGCGTCGGCGATCGCCTGCGCTGCCTGGGTCGCGGCGCCGAGGCTCTGACCGGCGGCCATCGCCGCCATCGAGGTCGACATCGCGGCGGACTCGGCAGAGGCGAGCGCGTTCGCCTGCGCGTCCGCCTGCGCGTCCGCGGCGACCTGGGCCAGCGCGTCCGCAGCGGCGTTCGCCTGCGTCATCGCGGCCTCGGCGGCAGCGGCGGCCGCGGGCGAGTCGGCGGTGGCGAGCGCGTCGGTGGCGGCGTTCGCCTGCGCGACACTGGCGGCAGACGCGGCACCGGCCGCGTCGGCCACGGCAGAGGAGAGGGCGCTCATGCTGGCCTGCACCATCGAGGCCCCGGCGGCCGCGTCGGCGTCCTTCTGCGACTTGTCGGCCGCGTCGAGGGTCTGCGACACGCCTGCGGCCCCGATGGCGAGCGAGAGGGCACCCATGGCGAGCGCCCCGATCGGGATCCGCGACACCGGGACGGTCGGCTGGCAGTGCTTGGTGATGTCGAACATCCGCGCCGCCCGGCCGCCGCCGAAGAACACCTTGCTCGAGCCGGTGAACACCTCGAAGGGCGGCGCGAGCGAGCCGCAGGTGATGGAGATCCCGAGGTCGCCGGCGCGCGCGGCGGGGACGCCGTTGACGTGCACCGATTGACAGCCGCCGATCAGCAACACACCGAAGCTCGGCAGCGGGAACGGCATCGCCGGCGGATGCACGTGCAAGTGCGGGATGCCCAGGTGCGGGCACAGCATCGTCGCCGCGGGGAACGACGGCAGCAACTTCGCCAGGCCGGCGGTCGCCATGGCCAGGCCGGTGTTGGCGAGGTCACCGGGGAGGCTGAGTAGGCCCATCGCGCCGGTGACGAGGCGCGTCGCCGCCTGCACCACGCTCTCACCCTCGGGCGGAGCCTCGAAGGGGGCGAGGGCGACGTCGACGGTGCCTTTCATCGCGTCGGCGGTGATGGCGTCGGTGACGGTCGCCGCGATGACCCCGCGCATCGCGTCACCGACGGCGCTGCCCTGGGGGGCGCCCGTCTGGCCCGCGGCCTGTTGCGCGGAGTGACCGGCGTGATGCGCCGCGGTGGAGATGCTCACCATGTGCGTGCCTCCTGCGGACGAAGCGCGGCGAGCTCGACGTCGCAGGCGCGCGCGTCGTCGCGGCGACCCGCGGCGACGTGGAGGTCGCGGAGGCCAGTGAGGACATGGACGAGGCGGTCGGTGTAGCCGGTGTCACGACAAATGGCGGCCGCGACGTCCCATGACCCGACGGCCTCGACCGGCTGGCGCTGGGCGAGCTGCAGCGCACCGACCTCTGCGAGCGCGTCGGCCCGCGCGAATGGGTTGACGGTCTTCTCGGCGGTCAACGCGGCGAGCCGGTGGTAAGCCTCGGCGTCAGCGAGCTGCCGGCGGTCACGACATAGACCACCCAGCGCGATGGCGAGGTTGAGGACGACCGGCAGCGCCCCCGCCCGGGCAGCGACGAGCAGGGCCGCGTCGTACTCGGCGCGAGCGCCATCGGGGTCGCCGGCGCGGGCGGTGACATCGGCGCCGCCGCCGAGAGCGACGGCTTGCAGCGCGGGCTCGCCGGTCCGGGCGAAGAACCCGGCGGTGGCGAGGAACTTCTGGCGGGCCGCGGCGGCGCGGCCGTGACCGAGGTCGAGGAAGGCGATCTGGAGGAGTGCGAGCATACGGTCGCGGGGGGCACATTGCGGGTTCGTGGCGACCCCGGCGACGGCGTCGACGAGGCCGCCGGGGTCGAGGGCGACGCGGTGGGCCACGACGCAGGTGTCGGGCCACGCGTGGGCGAGCGGGGCGAAGCGCGGCGTCGCGGCGTCGTCGCGCAGGACGAGACGCAGCCCCGCCGTGGGCGGGCGACGAACGAGCGCCTCGCCGAGCGCGCCGTAGCCGTCCGGGTCGCTGATCTCGACCGGCAGGAACGCGCAGACCAGGCGGTGATCGCCGGCTGGCATCCGCGCGAGCATCCACGCGAGCATCGCCTCGACGCGGTCGAGGGGCGCGCCCGTACGGACGGCGACCGGCAGGCGCGGCCATCGCGGGGCGCCGTCGACGTCGCAGCGCTCGTCGAGGCCGGCGAGCTGCGTCTCGAGGTGACGCACGAGCTCGTCGAGCCACGCCTGCACCGACGCGCCGACCGGCTCGCAGAACACCTGAAAGACGTCGGCCCCGTCGCGCTCGTCGAGGCCGGCGAGCTGCTTGGCGGCGTACAGCACCTGCACGTCGTCGCACTCGAGCACGAGGACGCCGTCCTGGGCGCGCTCGACGAATCCCTCGAGGAGGTCGGCGAGATCTTGGATGGCCTGCTGCATATCGCCTCAGTTGAGCTTGATGATCGCGCCCGAGATCTCGTGGACGCCGGCGGCGCTGCTCGAGATCTTCGGGGCCGAGATCGAGATCCCGCTCGGCTCGAGGACGATGCTGCACGCACCGACGCTGAGCTCGAGCTTCTCGATGCCCTGGATCGAGACCGACTTGCCCTGGACGCTGACCTGCATCGCGCTAAACAGCGACACCTCTTCCGGGGCGGAGATAAACGTCTTGGTCGTCGCCGAGGCGAGCACCGTGTCAGTCTGCCCCTGCAGGGTCAAGGTCGCCGTCTGGGCGACGACGGAGGCGTTCTTGTTGGCGTGGATCGCCACGTCGGCGGTCCGCGAGGTCAGGGCGACGTTGAGCAGCGCCGTACCCTCGAGCTTCTGGTTCTCTGCGGTCAGAGAGACGCCCTGGTTGGCGCGGACGGTGACGTTCGCGGTCTGCGAGGTCATCGAGATGTCGGTCTTCGCGGTCGCGGAGTGGCCGAGGGTGGCGACCTCGAGCGAGCTCTCACCCTGCTCGACGACGACCTTGCGGGCGAGCTTGACGGTGGTGGTCTCCGTCTTGGTGACATTGACCGTGCGATCTCCCGAGACAGAGAAAGACTGGTTACCGCCGACCGAAAACGACTGGTTACCGCCGATGCTGAAGCTCTGGTTGGCCGTGACAGTGCGCGTATTGTCGTTCTCGACGACCTCGACGAGGTCCTTCTGGGCGTGGAGATAGACCTCCTCCGCGCCCTTCTTGTCCTCGAAGCGGAGCTCATTGGAGCCGCCACCGCCGAGCGAGCTGTCGGACTTGATCGTGCTGCGGGTCCTGTGCTCCGGCAGCGGGTAGGGCGGCTTGTTGGCGCCGGTGTAGATCCGACCGACGACGATCGGACGGTCCGGGTCGCCCTCCAAAAAGTCGACGAGCACTTCATGACCGATCCGCGGCAGAAACATCGCGCCCCAGCCGTTGCCGGCCCACAACTGGCTGACGCGAACCCAGCATGAGCTGGTCTCGTCGTACGGCTCGGCGCGGTCCCAGTGAAACTGCACCTTGACGCGGCCGTGCTCGTCGGCAAATACCTCTTCGTCCGCGGGGCCGACCACCGTCGCGGTCTGAAGCCCACGCATCACCGGGCGCGGCGTGTGCCGCGGCGGGCGGAACGGCTGGCCGAGGTCCGTGACGGTGAAGTCGTTGCGGTAGCCCGAGTCACCGGCGCCGTCATGGTCGAGCGCCTGGGGCTGGTGGCCGACGTGCGCGACGTGGAGGATGCGATAGTTCGTGTCGAACTCCGGGCGCGGGTGACCGACGAGCGTAAATGTGTGGCCGGCGGTCAGGCGCGGGCAACTCGACGTACCTGCGCCGCTGCGGCGGGTCGCCTGCAGGGCCTCGAGTCGGGCCTTGGCGATCGACTGACCCTGGTGCGGACCGCCGAGCGCCGCGTCCTGGTACTCGCCGGGGTATCCGTAGACCTCGAGCTCGCGGTGCTTCGCCGCGAACTCCTTGACCTCCATGGCGAGGTCGGGCTGGTGCAGGTTCCAATCGCGGAGCGAGACCCGGCCCGGTCGCACGCGCTCGCCAAAGCGGAGGCCGTCGACGTGCTCGCGGTCAGCGACGAGCGAGCCGCCGGGCGGCATGTACCACAAGGCAGGCGCGCCGGGGATCGGGCGATGCGCCCCGGGGTGGTCGCCGAGCGCGAGCACGTGGCGGTCATCGGCGTGCTCGAAGGTGTAGAAGATGCCGTCCTCCTCCATGAGGCGGGAGATGAAGGCCAGGTCGCTCTCGCGGTATTGCACGCAATAGTTCCGCGGGGCGTACTCGGAGACGAGGTCCAGGCGCACCCGATCGCGCGCGAGA
>Ga0105045_10003930_pt1 | contig 12869 bp, 11 predicted proteins | sample MAT02_FD_78089 | JGI IMG/M metagenome (GOLD analysis project Ga0105045, IMG submission 78089) | Freshwater microbial communities from Lake Fryxell liftoff mats and glacier meltwater in Antarctica - MAT-02 (megahit assembly) | ecosystem: Environmental > Aquatic > Freshwater > Ice > Liftoff...
CTGTTCTCTGGATTGGAAGTGCTTGCCCACAATATCAACCGGCGACAAAAAGACCTCAAATGCTTTGAGTTCGGATCTGTGTATCAAAAAGCGGCAACGGGATACAGGGAAGAGAAGCATTTAGCCCTATTTATGACTGGAAATGTCACTTCGGAAAGCTGGTTGGCACCGTCAGCAAAGGTTCAGTTCCCAAATTTGCATGCTGTTGTGGAAACGCTGTTTCTAAAACTTAACCTGGGTCAACCTTCGGTGAGAATGGTGGAGCAGACCCCGTTTGAATATGGACTTGAGCTTTTTATCCGCGATTCCTTCATAGGAACTATCGGATTGCTGGAAGCTCAGATTACCCGCCTGGCAGAAGTGAAGCAGGAAGTGTTTTATGCATCGCTTAATTGGGGGATCATGCTGGAACTGGCATCCGGCACTCAGCGGTTTACCGAAATCTCAAAATTTCCGGAAGTCAGGAGGGATTTGTCCCTTGTTATTGACAAGGAAGTTTCATTTGATTCCCTAAGCCAATTATCTCGTGTGGTCGGGGGATCACTGTTAAAAAGAATTGGTGTATTTGACGTTTATGAGGGAGATAAGATAGAAGCTTCCAAGAAAGCATACGCCTTGAGTTTTTACCTTCAGGACAACACCAAGACCCTTACAGACAAAGTCATTGATAAAACCATGAACCGACTCATGCAGGCTTTTGAAAAGGAAGTAGGCGCTTTGATCAGAAAATAAGATGGTTTTCGAAGAACTTCAGCGGTTGGGAAAAATATCCGAGCATATTATCCGGAAGGTTAAAATGCTCGAAAGGGAGAATGAGGGGCTAAAAAACGAGCTGAAAGCCTGTCAAATTGAACTAAAAGGAAAAGACGAAGTACTGGAGCATTTTAAAAATCAAATTAAAATTAGTAAAATTGTAAAGAACATACCGGTAGGAAACAAAGAGTCTGCTGAACTGAGAGAAAGAATTGACAATTATATAAATGAGATTGATAAAATAATTACCCACTTGTCCGAATAATATGGAAACACTTTCGATAAGACTTAAAATAGGAGATAGGGAATATCCCATGAAAGTGAAAGCCCAGGATGAAGCAAAAATCAGACGGGCGGGTAAATTGATCAATGAAAAAATCAAAAGGTATAGAGAAGAATTTGGCTTGGATGATAAACAGGATTTACTGGCCATGGTGGCCTTCGACAGCATGATGGAAGCTTTGGAGCTTAAAGAAGCCCATTCTGAAGACAGCGAGAAAGTGAAGACGACAATCCAAGAGATAAACGCCCAATTGACATCTATTTTATAGGTTTTATATAGTTTTCGGCAACAACTATTCAGCAACGGAATTTTATTCTCCGGTGAGATAACTAAATACATATCTATGGAGATTTCAATCATATACCTAATAGCAGCCGGAGCAGTCGGTATTTTGCTAGGGGCCCTACTTGCGGGCCTACTTATTAAGAACAACAGCAAAGCAATCGAAGCTGAGGCCAAAGAGAAAGCCAAGAGTATCCTTAGGGAAGCGGAAATTACGGCTGAAGGAGCCAAAAAAGACAGAATCCTTGAAGCCAAGGAAAAGTACCTCCGGTTAAAGACCGAATTTGAAGAAGACGTAAACAAAAAGAAAAACCTCATACTTACCAATGAGAACAAGCTGAAACAACGGGAGCAAGTCCTTTCGAAAGAAATGGAACAAATCAAACGTAAGGAAGCGGAACTGGATAGTAAAAAGGAAAATCTCAGCGCCCAGATCCATGCGGTACAGGTCAAAAAAGAGGAATTGGACAAGGTAACTAATCAGCGTATAACTGATTTGGAAAAAGTGGCCTTACTGACCAAAGAAGAGGCTCGGGAACAGCTTGTTGAGATGCTTAAAGACGAGGCCACTACCAGGGCTTCCTCTCATATCAAGGACATCTTGGATCAGGCCAAATTGACAGCAACCAAGCAGGCGAAGAAAATTGTACTGGATACCATTCAGCGTACCGCCACTGAGCATGCCATCGAAAACTGCGTCTCGGTGTTCAACATTGAAAGTGACGATGTAAAAGGTAAAATCATCGGTCGTGAAGGAAGAAATATCAGGGCACTGGAAGCCGCTACCGGAGTTGAAATTGTAGTGGATGATACCCCCGAAGCGATTATTATTTCCGGTTTTGATCCCGTCAGAAGAGAAGTGGCCAGATTGTCGCTTCACCGACTGGTACAGGACGGAAGGATCCATCCGGCCCGAATAGAAGAAGTGGTTGCTAAAACTGAAAAAAATATTGAAGAGGAAATCATCGAAATCGGCGAAAGGACTTGTATTGAACTCGGGATACACGGATTGCATCCCGAGCTGATCAAAATGGTGGGAAGGCTACGCTTTAGATCTTCCTATGGTCAAAACTTGCTGCAGCACTCCCGGGAAGTGGCGAAATTATGCGCAACCATGGCCGCGGAGATGGGCATTAACGCTAAAATGGCAAAAAGGGCAGGCCTGTTGCACGATATCGGAAAGGTATCTCCGGAGGAGGCAGAGCTTCCACACGCTATTTTGGGAATGGAATTGGCCAAAAAATACAAGGAACATCCAGAAGTCATCAATGCCATCGGTGCCCATCACGATGAAATCGAAATGACGTCCATGCTTTCCCCGATCGTCCAGGCCTGTGATGCCATTTCCGGTTCTAGGCCGGGTGCCCGAAGGGAAATCATGGATAGCTATATCAAACGCCTGAAAGATCTCGAAACGCTTGCCCTGAGCTTTGACGGCGTGAATAAGTGCTTCGCCATGCAGGCTGGAAGGGAGCTTCGGGTCCTCGTAGATGCCGATAATGTGGATGACGCGACGGCAGGAAAGCTTTCTTTTGATATCTCCCAACGAATAGAGAAGGAAATGCAATATCCAGGGCAAATTAAGATCACCGTCATTCGGGAAATGCGGGCGGTGAATTACGCCAAATAATACGTTCCCGAAAAAAAGGAAGGGTATGGAGAAATCCATGCCCTTTATTGGTTTATGGAATGGCGCAAGCATCTAGCCTTATCAATAAAAAAAATCGTAAAAAAGGATGGGAAATCAATTACTGGAATTTTTAAATGAGTTGGCTGAAAATAATTCCAAAGAATGGATGGATGCCAACCGGGATTGGTATTTGGATATAAAAACTTATTTTTTGGATGAAGTCACCGAACTGTTGAAGGGGCTTATTCCCATTGAGCCAGGGCTTGAGGTCCTTCGGCCAAAGGACTGCATTTTTCGACAAAACAGGGATGTGCGGTTTAGTCCGGACAAAAGACCCTATAAAACCAACTTGGCGGGCTATTTTTCTACAGGTGGAAAAAAATCACCCGGGCCGGGATATTACCTGCATGTGCAGCCAGGAGAGAGCTTTCTGGCAGGAGGAATTTGGATGCCTCCTGCTGATGTGATTAAGAAAATCCGTCAGGAAATTGACTACGATGGGAAGGAGTTGGAGCGAGTACTTCTGGAACCAACCTTCAAAAAATTCTTTGGCGAAATGGAAGGGGAACAGTTGAAAACCAGTCCGAGGGATTATGAATCGGATCATCCCTATATTCAATATCTAAGGTATAAAAGTTTTATCGTATCCCACCCCTTGACTGATAAAGCCATCCAAAACGGTTCTTACAAACAGGTAGCGCTATCTGGATTCTCCATTATGAAACCATTTCATGACTTTCTTGCCAAGGCGTTGGAAGATGTCGAAGATGGCAGCAAGATTTTATAAAGTCATAGTAAAAACTTTTCAATGGCGATGGCAACGCCATCCTCGGTGTTTTTGGCGGTGATTTCGTCGGCGACAGCTTTTACCTCATCCCGTGCGTTTTCAACGGCAATGCCCTTCCCAACAGCGGAGAGAAGTTCGATATCGTTGTAGTTGTCTCCAAAGGCCATCACCTCTGCCAGGGATATGTCAAAACAGGTGCTTAAAACAAGCTCCAGACCAGATGCCTTGGATATTGACTTGGGCGCAATTTCAATATACGTGTTCTTGGATCGGTACAGATGCAAGGTGCTTCCCAGGTCTTCCTGAAGGGAGGTAAATAGTTGATCAATTTCCCGCGCATTCCCCATACACATTACCTTGTGTGCTCCCGTGGCTTCATTTGCCCACTTTTCGAATACTTGATTACTTGGGCTAATGACAGTTTGTACCTTGGTTGCCAGTTCTTCTTTTTGTGTCCATTTATCCATTTGGGGGGCATACCATTCATCGGCACAGTAGAGGCTGATGTGAATGGAGGTACCTTTTGCCATTTCCAAAATTCGGACACATTCTCCCAAGGGGATGCAGACTGAATCTAAGGGTTGGTGGGTTTTTTGACTGGCGCTCCTACCCAGAACATACCCCCCGTTATAGCAAATCAACGGGTTGTTATCCCGGTTTACTTCCTGGAGTAAATGTGTCATTGCGGATGGCATACGCGAGGAGGCAAGAATAATGGGGAAATCCGAAGGAAGTTTGCTGAACGCACGTTTGGTTCTTGCTGAAATTTGTCGGTTGCTGTCCAAGAGGGTACCGTCGATATCAGTGCAGATGGCGCGGATGTTCATGGCTGAAAAGTCATTAAATTTTATAGTTGATAACAAAGGTATCCATATCCCGTTAAAAAACACGTATCGAACCAAGTATGGGAACCTCTAAGACAGAAAGAGATCAATCACCGGAATTTTCAGGCGGGGAACTATGCTTCTTATCAGGCAATCGGTTGGCTTTTTTAAGGGCATCATGTATCAGCCATTCCAGCTGTCCGTTGGTGCTTCTGAATTCATCCGCAGCCCATTTCTCCACCGCTTTCATCAGTCTCTCGTCTATGCGAAGTGCAAAAGGCTTCTTCTGTGGCATTTTTTTTAATTTTCATTATTCCATTCAGCCACCATCGACTGAATTTCTTCAGGTTTTAGCGTGCTAAGTTCAAACTGCTTGCTTTTCAGCGTTACCATTACGTAATACTTGTTGTTAAATACATAGGCCCAATGGCCAAACCTGTAGCGGATACCCAGTCCACCAAATCGCCAAAGAGAACCTCTTTTCTTTACTTCGACTGAGACGATCTCCTCTTTGGTATATTTTCTCCAATTGCGTACTATTGGGAAACACCGGTATTGTAATCCGTACCGATCCATCCTCGTTTCCAGCTCAAAGCTCCAAACCAGCCAAAAAACGAATCCTAATATGGCCATTAAAATCAACCATTCTATATATCCTTTTTCCCCAAGCTCGCCCGTAATCCAGTTTATTGTCATGAATATCATTACCGGTACTTGGAAAAATACCAACAAGAAAATGAGCCATGAGTTTCTAAAGCTTTGCTTTTCTTTGAAGACCATCTGCTTATTGGTTGAGCGAACCTACATTGACAACAGGGCTGGCGGATTTGTCAGAGCACAAGACCACCATAAGATTGCTCACCATGGCCGCTTTTTTATCATCCTCAAAATCGATTATACCTTTGATTTTTAAGTCTTCCAATGCCATTTCCACCATTCCCACGGCACCGTCCACGATTTTTCGCCGTGCCGCAACAATGGCTGTGGCCTGCTGTCTTTGAAGCATGGCAGAGGCGATCTCTGAGGAATAAGCCAAGTGGGAGATTCTGGCTTCGATTACTTTGATGCCGGCATGGTTCAGGCGATCGGCGATTTCTTCTTCCAATGATTGATTGACCTCTTCTACGCCGGAACGCAGGGTGATTTCGGCATTTTCCGCCTCAAAATCATCATAGGGGTATTTGCCTGCCATTTTCCGGACAGCGGCGTCCGTCTGTAGGTGAATGAAGTTTTCATAATCTTCCACATCGAAAGTGGCTTTGAACGTATCCGCTACCTGCCAAACAACGATCGTTCCAACCATGACCGGATTTCCGATTTTGTCGTTGACCTTCAGCGGTTTGTTTTCAAAGTTCCGCACCCGCATGGATATCCTCTGCCTAGTCACAAAAGGAATGACCCAAAAAAAGCCATTGTCCTTAACCGTTCCCTTGTAGGCACCAAATAGGAGCAAAACCATTGCCTTATTGGGTTGTAAAGTAAAAAATCCGGGAAGAATGAGGGAAGTCAAAATACCGCTTATAATTCCGAGAACAGAAATCCTTAACACAAAGGATACGATTGTTGCTGCAATAAGTAAAATGGCTATCAAAATCATGGTATAGCCGGAATGGGGTTTGACGATTTTTTCCATAGTTAAATTAATTTATATTGATATCATTATGATATACAAATGAATTAAATATAAGTTGGTTAAGCAAGGATTATCTCATTTTTTTTTGGTAAAGGGTTGGCGAAAATAAGGCATAGGTATTACTACCAAAGATTTTGATAGTTCCGTTATTCGGTTTACTGTAAAAATTGTGATTAGAGATTAAATAATTAATCCGTTAACAAGAAATAAAATAGTAACAGTATACTATTTTATTTGGTTGGGGGTGTTGGGTAATGAACAATTCAAAATTAGTAAGAAAGCCTTTTTGCTTTTGAAGTTGACAATCATTATCTTAAGCTTTATTCTAAGTAGTAAACCTATGAAAATAAACGTGAACGGAAAGGAGATGACCATCGACGTCACGGCAAATCCCAGCCTATTGGAGGCAATCCGGGAGCAGCTGGACCTGACGGGAACCAAGTATGGCTGTGGTGAAGGGGCCTGCGGCGCCTGTAAGGTCCTTGTCAATGGCAGTGCCGTTCCTTCCTGCATTACCCCCGCTGTTTCGGTGCAGGGCAAAAAAGTAACCACCATCGAGGGATTGGAAACTGACGGAGAACTGCATCCCGTACAACAGGCGTTTTTAGAAGTGGATGCCTTTCAATGTGGTTATTGCGCCTCCGGAATGATCATCAATGCGGTGGCCCTGTTGGATAAAAACTCCAGCCCGACCAAACAGGAGATAGAGGATGCCATGAATGGCAATATCTGTCGGTGCTGCACCTATCCAAAACTAGTGGAAGCCATTTACCAAGCCGGAAACCAACTCGCATGAAAAAGACTCTAAAATCCCAAATTCACAGTTATCCGGAGCAATATGAGCTACATCAACAGGATATAATCCGCGGTCCCATTACCCGTAGAAAATTTTTTAAGAGAATGGGTTTGGGCATAGCATCCTTTATAGTGGTTTCGGACGTGGTGTCCGCCGAAATCATGGACCACCTGGATCCATCACTTGCAGAAGACACGATTGCTTCGTGGATCCATATAGACGAGTCCGGTAAAATCACGGTTTTTACCGGAAAGGTAGAAGTGGGACAAAATATCCGGACTTCCCTTGCCCAGGTGGTGGCTGAAGAGCTCTTTGTGGAAGTAGGGGATATCCACCTTATCATGGGAGATACAGACCTTACTCCTTACGATAGGGGAACCTACGGCAGCCTGACAACGCCTCAAATGGCCCCAATTTTACGACAAGCGGCAGCCTCCGTACGTGAATTGCTCAAAGAAACCGCAGCGAAAGAATGGTCTGTGGACACAGGTGGACTTCAAATGGAAAAGGGTATTGTTTTTCATCCAAGTAATGGCAAGCGGTTGAGTTATGCCCAGCTCTCCCAGGGCAAGAAGCTTTTTCAGCAAGTAAATACCCAAGTTGCCGTGGTGCCTGTATCTTCCTGGAAAATAGCAGGTACGTCCGTTCCAAAAGTAAACGGCAGGTCGTTCGTCACAGGCAATCACAAATACGTGTCAGACATGGTTTTGTCGGGAATGTTGTACGGTAAAATATTGCGTGCTCCAGCCAACGGTGCCAAGCTTAAAACCTTGGATGCGTCACGGGCGGAGGCCATGGAAGGAGTGACTGTGGTCAGGGATGGAGATTTTGTGGGCGTGACCGCACCCGATTCCCCTACAGCCAACATGGCGATGGCCATGATAGAAGCCACTTGGGATCGGACTCCCCAGCCCTCCCGAAATGAGCTTTTTGACTATTTGAGAAAGACTGCCAAAAATCAACCCGAGCCGAAGCCGGAGGTGACCAACGCCTTGAACCAGGCCTCATTCAAGTTGGATCAAACTTTCACCATCGATTATATCGCCCATGTACCCCTGGAGCCCAGGGCGGGAGTGGCGGAATGGAAAGGGGAAAAACTTACCGTATGGACAGGCACCCAACGCCCATTTGGTGTGCGGGAGGAATTGCAAAAGGAATTTGGAATTCCGAAGGAAAATATCCGGGTCATTATGCCGGATACCGGGTCTGGATATGGGGGAAAACACACCGGAGAAGCCGGCATTGAAGCGGCCAAGCTAGCTAAGGCTGTTGGGAGGCCGGTGAAAGTATCCTGGACGAGGGAAGAAGAGTTTAAGTGGGCATATGTTAGACCCGCAGGGGTTATTGACGTCAGGAGTGGCATGGATTCCTCGGGGAAAGTCACGGCTTGGGAACTGCATAACTATAATTCAGGCAATGCGGCCATACAGGCACCCTACACCATTGCCGCAAAGCACGATCAGTTTTTGCCGTCGGATACCCCGCTCAAGCAGGGATCCTACAGGGCACTTGCCTCCACGGCAAATATATTTGCCATAGAATCCCAGTTCAACGATCTGGCATCTGAAAATGGTGCTGACCCCTTGGCCTTTCGCTTGAAGCACCTTCAGGATGAGCGCTTGAGCAATGCCTTGAAGGCTTGTGCAGAAAAGTTTGGCTGGGACAAGCCAAGGGAAAAGGGACATGGTTTTGGCATTGCCTGCGGTGCTGCCAAGGGCGGCAATGTAGCTACCTGTGCCGAGGTAAGCGTACATCCCGAGACCGGAGCGGTCAAAGTTTTGCGTTTGGTCACTTCATTTGAGTGTGGAGCGATAATCAACCCCAGACACCTGGAAGGTCAGGTAATCGGATGTGTGTTACAAGGCCTGGGAGGGGCACTCTTTGAAGCCGTGGACTTTAAGGATGGAGAAGTGTTGAATGCATCGATTTCTGGATATCGGGTTCCGAGATTTGCGGATATCCCAGTCATTGAGGTAGTTTTGTTGGACAGGAAGGACTTACCCCCTGCAGGTGCAGGCGAGGCGCCCATAGTGGCAGTTGCTCCGGCGATCCGAAATGCGATTTTCGAAGTGACTGGTAAAAAAATCAACCGGCTGCCTATGCTACCAAGCGGAAGTATCATTGTTTAAAACGGTTGATTTTAAGTTAATTCTTGTTTAGATTTTAATTCTCAAATATTACCTTATTCAATAATGCCATTTGGTGGATAATCTTAAATTATCAATAATTTTTTAAAAAGTTAGTCATAAGGTCAGGCAAATGTGGAATTGTCTGTTCTGGCGTTATCTCTGATTTTTTCTCTTCGGAATATTGAATAGTTTCATCCCTTTTTATAAAGTTGCCAACTATTGAATGAGGTATATGGCATTACAACTGTTGACTTTGGAAATAAAAACAAATTTTGAAAATAATAGGCAGTAATGCTTTTAATTACCGGGTATTTATGGATTTTTCACTCAATTCAAGACAAGTTCATCGACCAAAATCCAGGCTTTTTGGCCTTTTGCACCGTGCCATGCGGGCAGGGAGCCGAGTGGGTGGGCGATGAAGCGCATGTGTTCGATTCCGGTTCCCGAAAAGGGGATTTCAAGCTGGGCCAGAACGTTTTTGTCTTCCTTGGAAGGCTGACTGGGTTTGTGTTTTTTTGCCAGGGTCCATTCGCTGTCGCCTTTCTTGGTCCAGATTTCAATTTCTGCGGGGGGAAAAAACCGCGACCCGCCGTTGTACCAGAGGGAAAGGGACATGGAGCTGATGTCGGTGGGCCTGTCGAAGTCCATTTCCACCTCCAGGGGGCTGTTGAGAAATCCCAGCCAGTTGAGATTCCACGAATCGGGTATGGCCTTGGCCTTGTCAAACAGGCTGGCGGCCCCGTCGCCCTTGTACCTGTCGGCCGGGGGGTATTTGATTTCGTATCTGACCGGGGTGATATCGGACTCGATAAACTCTGCCGATGACAGCTTGCTGCCCGTCCATCCCGGGGAGAACGCCCTGGCTTTCAGGGTGAGATTTTCGGATATTTCCAGCGGACCGGCGTAGAGGGTGTGGTTGCTGCTGTCCGGTTCGGTGCCGTCCAGGGTGTAGAAGATGGAAGTCCCCTGTATGGGATGTTTGATTTCAACGTTCAGTTTTTCCCTGAAAAAGGCGTTGTCGAATTTGATCACGGGCGGGTTCAGCTGATAGACTGTCCCGTCGTCCTTGTAGCCCGTTTCCACCCTGGTGTTGGGCAGGGCTGCTTTTATCCGGTCCAGGGTCTGTGGGTCCAAGCCCGTGTTCCAGAGAAACAGCTGCCGCAGGTTTTGGAGTTTTTCCAGCTCCGCGGCGGAAGCTTCCTCCAACGGATTTCCAGACAGAGAAAGCAGCCGGAGGTTTTCCAGCCCGGCGAGCTGCCCGATGCCCTCCCCCTTTATGGCAGCGAAGTTGAGAAACAGGCGCTCCAAGTTGGGGAAGATCCGCAGTTCGGCCATGCCTGCATCGTCCAGCGGCATGTTGTTCAGGTTCAGCGAAACGGTCTGCCGCTGTATGGGGGCGAGTCCGGCCAGGGATGCGGGGTCAAAAGCCGCCCTTCCGAAATAACTCACGGAGAGGGCCGGTGATTCCATCCCCAGGACCTGTACCTTGCGGTAAAAATTGTTGAGTTCTTTCACAGTGCCGGCATCTGCGGCTGGAAAGTCATAGGTTTTAGCCACGGTGGAGAATTTCTCAACGGCAAGCAGGAACAATGTGGTGGTGTCGGGGAATGCGAGCAGCTTTTTCTCAAAATCGGCTCCGCTGTCTATCCAAGCTTCCAGAATGGCCTTTTCTTCCTCAGTCAGTTGGGGTTTGCCCTTCGGTGGCATGTGTTCCTCATCTTCCAGCGGCAGGTGCATGCGCTGGAAAATCAGGCTGTTTTCCTTGTCGCCCGATACCACGGCCGGTCCGGTTTCCCCCCCGACGGTGATGAATTCCGGCTTGTCCATGCGGAGTTCACCTTTTTGCTTGGAAGCTTTGTGGCAGCTTACACACTTGTTCTCCAGGATGGGCATCACCACGTGGGCGAACACTTCGGCGTCTTCCAGGCTCACGATTTGCTCCCCGTTCCCCGCAAGGGGTGCGGTGATGAAGTCTTCCCCGTGGGTGATGGAGGCCCCCAGGTGCCCGGATACCAGCAGGCCCGCGGTAACGAAGGCGAGGCCCGCCTGCCGCAGGGCGGGAGGAGATTTTTCCAGGTACACATACAGGAGCGAGGCTCCCCAGAAAACGGACAGTCCGGTCCACTTGTGCCAGTAGAGGGCTTCGGGATCATATCCCGGCTCGCGGGAAAGCAGCATCCCGGCGATGACGGTGAACGACGCTGCGAGACTTCCCACCAGGAGAAGGCCGTTTCCGTAATGGCCGGAATCGCTTTTGTCCCTCATCAGTGTGGGAAATGCGAGCACGACTACCGCCAACAGAAGCACGGCGATGGGGAAGTGGAGGACCAGGGGGTGAAGTCTCCCGAAGACGTGCAGCCAGTCGGGTATCACCAGCCGGCTTTCGGCCAATACGAGTACGAGTACAAACACGTGGGTGCCGAACAGCAGCTGTTCGGCTACGGCCTTCAATTTTTGGATTAGCATGGGGGTGTTTTCGGTTACTGGCTGGTATTTCTGTTTAGGCGATGAGGCCACTGACGGCCTTGCCGGAGACGTCGGTGAGGCGGTATCTTCTTCCCTGGTGTCGGAAGGTGAGCCTCTCGTGGTCCAGCCCGAGCAGCTGGAGCATGGTGGCCTGGAAGTCGTGGACGTGCACGGGGTCCTTCGCAATGTTGTAGCCGAACTCGTCCGTCTCGCCGTATACAATGCCGGGCTTCACGCCGCCGCCGGCCATCCATATGGAAAAGGCCCTGGGGTGGTGGTCCCTGCCGTAGTTGTCGGCCGAGAACCTTCCCTGGCAGTAGTTGGTCCTGCCGAATTCCCCGCCCCAGATGACCAGGGTTTCATCGAGCAGGCCCCGCTGCTTGAGGTCCGTTATGAGCGCGGCGGAGGCCTGGTCCGTATCCAGGGCCTGCGCCGCCATCTCGTTGGGAAGGTTGCCGTGCTGGTCCCAGCCCTGGTGGTAGATCTGCACGAAGCGCACACCGTTTTCGGACAGCTTGCGGGCCAGTAGGCAGTTGGCCGCATAAGTGCCCGGGACTAGACATTCCGGTCCGTAGAGCTTGACGATGCTGTCCGGCTCCTTGCTGATGTCTGTCACCTCCGGGACGGCGGTCTGCATCCTATAGGCCATTTCGTACTGCTGTATCTTGGTGGTGATCTCCGGGTCTCCGAAGGATTCGTAATTCATTTGGTTGAGGTCTGCCAGCTTGTCGAGCATGCGCCTGCGGTCAGTCCTGTCCATGCCCTCGGGGTCGGAAAGGTACAGCACCGGCTCCTCACCGCTGCTGAACTGCACCCCCTGGTGCACGGAGTCAAGGAAACCGTTGGTCCATAGTTTGGAGTAGACGCCCTGCCCATTGCCCTTGCCCCGGGAGAGGAGTACGCAGAAACCCGGAAGGTTGTTGTTTTCGCTGCCCAGTCCGTAGCTCAGCCACGCACCCATGCTGGGGCGGTTACCCACCTGGGCGCCGGTCTGGAAAAAGGTCAGGGCTGGATCGTGGTTGATCGCCTCAGTGTGCATGGACCGGACGATGCAAATATCGTCCGCGATTTTTGCCGTGTGGGGGAAAAGGTCGCTGATCCAAGCACCCGCCTGCCCGTACTGCCTGAATCCGTGATGGGAACCCACCATCGGGAAGGAGGACTGCCCCGCCGTCATGCCGGTGAGGCGCTGCCCCTGCCGTACCGAGTCGGGAAGTTCCTCGACCATACGCTTGTTGAGCAGGGGCTTATAGTCGAAGGATTCCAGCTGGCTAGGTGCCCCGTTC
>Ga0105045_10003931_pt1 | contig 12868 bp, 5 predicted proteins | sample MAT02_FD_78089 | JGI IMG/M metagenome (GOLD analysis project Ga0105045, IMG submission 78089) | Freshwater microbial communities from Lake Fryxell liftoff mats and glacier meltwater in Antarctica - MAT-02 (megahit assembly) | ecosystem: Environmental > Aquatic > Freshwater > Ice > Liftoff...
CGAAACCCAGTGCATCCTTAAAAGTCAGTTCGATGGCTTCCGCCTTCATTCATCTTTCAGTCGACAGTTGGTGCGATCTTCTCAATTCGACCACATCTGTTTCAGTACTCTTGGGACACGGAAAGCTAGTCTTTGTTTCCGAATCGATTCGGCGAGTCAGGATCCTTGCAATGCTTGACACGTTGATTGAGGATTCTAAGGCAAAGTTGGCACTTCATCTTTCCTCTGACGAGCCCAATGTGCTTCCGATAGATAGACACAAAAAGGGAGGCCGTCGCTTTGCCTAGAGATCTAGACAGTGATGCCAGGCATTCACAACCACAAACGTCACTTCCGATTCCAGACGTACTCTTAGTCCCAGAGTCGGCCGGTTTACGGTCGCGGCTAGAACGGTCCTTGCTTCAGGAACCGCTGGCGATTGTCGCCATGGATTGTCGGTTACCACAAGCCGAGTCAATTCATGATTACTGGGAACTGCTACGCGAAGGGCGTTCGGCGATTACCCCGTTTCCTGAGTCGGTTTTGCCGAAGGACCGCTACTACGATTCGACCAAAGGCGTTCGTGGAAAAAGCTACACAACCAAGGGCGGATTAATCAAACGTCGGCAACTCGACTGGTCCTTGCTCGGCATGTCGAAAGAGGAAGGAGCTGATTGGGACGAATGCCACTTGATCTTTGCAGAAGTGGCTGCCAAAGCTTGGAAATCGATTGATTCGGCTCTCAATCATAGTGTGGGTGTTTACATTGGTCATAGCGGTGGTTCGCGTCGAGCTAGCGATTTGACTTGTTCGACCATGGCTCCCGAGGTTGTTCGTATCCTGGAATCGATTCCACAGTTCCAGTCGCTTGATAGAAGGACTCAAAACCGAATTGCCGATGCCTGGCTTCATCGGATGCAGGAAGGAATGCCAAAGCGATTGGCCGGTGGACGGCCATTTATCGAAGCGAGTGATGCAGCAAGATTGGTCGCGGATGTCTGTAAACTGACTGGACCGAGAATGGTTCTTGACGCAGCTTGTGCGTCATCGTTAGTCGCTCTCGCCCTAGCCGCCATCGACTTGCAATCCGGTTCTATTGATGCAGCGATTGTTGGAGGGGCTTCCTACAATAAAGTCGATAGCCATATCCTCTTCTCCCAAGCGCAATCGTGTAGCGCAAACGAGAGTCGCCCATTTGACCAAGCGGCTGACGGACTAATCGCCTCCGAAGGATATGTGGCGTTGGTAATTAAGACCCTTCGCCGTGCCATTGAGGATGGTGATACGGTGCGCGGTGTCATACGTGGTATTGGAATTGCCACCGACGGGCGCGGCAAGAGTCTATGGGCCCCCCGTCGCGAAGGGCAATTTAACGCGATGGAAAGAGCCTACGATTGCGGGATTTCCCCAGCTGACGTTCAGTTTGTCGAAGCACACGCAACTAGTACTCAAGTTGGAGATGCAACAGAGACTCAAGCTCTTACGGATTTCTTTCGCAAGCATCATCTCCAAGGCACGCTTCCGGTCGGCAGCGTCAAGTCCAACATTGGTCACACGCTTGAAACAGCCGGTCTTGCGGGTTTGTTAAAAACAGTTCTCGCGATGGAACACGCCGAGATTCCGCCGACGATCAACTTAAAGAATCCAAGCGACGAAATCGATTGGGCTGACGCTCCATTCTACGTGCCTACCAGTTGTATCCCTTGGATTTCCCCGTCGGGTAAGAAACCACGATGCGGTGCTGTGAACGCATTTGGGATTGGTGGGTTGAATGTCCATGTAATCGTAGAGCAATACTCGAAGTCGTATCACTCTCGCTTGATACGCGAGCTTCCAAAGGATAGCTCTGCTTCTATCGCAAAAAGTAGATCGTCCCGAGAGCCGATCGCGATCGTCGGACTGGGTGTCATCTTACCAGGTGCTCAGAGCGACCGAGAGCTTACGGAACTCCTCCGCAACCCAACGTCCTTTGTTGTCCCGCCACCGTCGGGGAGATGTGCAGGCCCAGCGGTTTCTCTGGAATCCATCTCTGGAATTCCCATATCAACGTTTGACGGTGGATACTTAACCGACTACAGCTACGATTGGAAACGTCACCGCGTCCCGCCTAAACAAGTCTCGCAAGCAAATCCGTTGCAATTCATGTTGCTTGACGCTGCTGGTCAAGCACTTGAATCTGCTGAAACGCTCTTGGGCACTGACGGGAATCAAGCGACTAGCGTTATTGTAGGGACGATTTTTGGCGGCGAGTTTGCCCATCAACTGCAAATTGGTCTTCGCCTGCATGATCTTCGCGCTTCGCTGTCACTGAGTCTGGATAGTGCGTTTGGTCGAGGTGATGATGCCGATCAATTCGTGTTCAAGCAATCCATCGTCGATGCGATGGAAGATAAGTTGCTGAAGTTGTTTCCAGCTCTACTGGATGAAACGGGTAGCTTCACTAGCAGCACCTTAGCCTCGCGTATCACCAAACAATTTCACTTGCTTGGCGGAGCTATGGCGATTGATTCAGGCGAATGCTCGGCCGACGCGGCTCTTCACACTGCTATTAGCATGCTGAGAAATCATTCCAGCGATGCAGTTCTATGCGCAGGTGGACAACGCGCCATGGACTTTTTGTCATACGAAGCAATCGCTTCACGAGGTCCCATTGGCAAGGATGGTTTACCGTGTTCCGTTCCCGGAGAAGGTGCCGTCGTTGTTTTGTTGAAGCGGCTTTCGGACGCGCAGCGAAACGGTGACCAAATCCGGGGCATCATCCAGGATGTTTCGTTAACGTACGGTACCGCTACCGATGAAAACGATCCGTTGTCCGCTGTTCGCTTTACTCATCACACCATTACTAAGAAAACGGGCGAACTTCGTGGGACTCAAGGACTCGTCTCTTTAGCTGCGTGCCTTTGTGATTCGAGTATCGCCAATGGTGCCAACGTCTCGATCGTCTCCACCGCAATATCGGGCGTTCAATACTGTACTTCGCTCAGCAAAGGCGGAGTCATTTCGAGTCTTACCAACAACATTCGCAAGGCACCAAATAAAATTAGTGCCGCTCCTGCTACGAACGTAGCACCGACTAAACTCTCAACTGCTAGTGTTAGCACGAATCGACTTCCTCAATCTGGCCATTCAATTTTCCAGAATGGCTGGAGTCGGCCATCGATCGCAGCGGTCTTTCCTGGACAAGGCGCTCAACATAGCGAAATGTTCGATGCAGTGCGATTTCGCTCCGACTCCGCAAAACAGTTGCTGAACCAGGCAAACAAAGTTCTCCTGTCGATCGGAACTACATCGCTAGAAGATCTCGCTCGTCTTGCTTGTGCGACCAACGCATCCCCATTCAACAGAATATGGCCGATCCAAGCGACAATACTTGTGGCGGATGTCGCGTACGCAGCCGCTTGGACTGAATCCGGCGGAGGAATCGATATCGTTTGTGGTCATAGTCTTGGCGAACTCGCAGCCCTAGTCGTTGCTGGGGCATGGTCGATCGAGGATGCGTTGCGATTTACTTTAGCTCGTGCCGAAGCCGTCAGAACGACGGTTCAAGACGACCCTGATTTGCGTGAAACTGGCTTGCTGTCTATTGCCGCGCCGATGCCAAAGGTTGCGACGCATCTGAAGTCGTTTGCACGAGCCGTCACGGTGACTCACGAGAATAGTCCTAGCCAGTGCGTGGTTGGTGGCCGAACGTCGGACTTGGTTTTGTTTCAACAATTGCTTCGCGAGCACCGTGTGTCGTCCGTCATTTTGGATGTACCCGCTGCATTCCACACCCCACTGATGTCGAAATCGCAACTGGCGCTGACACGTGCCGCCCACGCAGCAAGTATATCGCCACCACGTGTTCCATTTCTCAGCACGGTGACCGGTCGTTTCGTAAGTGATCCTGATGAGATACGTCGAAATCTGTTGGATCAACTCATATCGCCTGTCGTCTACCAACCCGCCATCCATCGTTTGATCAAAGAGGGAATTCGGGGGTTTGTCGAGCTAGGACCAAGTAGTGTGCTGACGCGATTAAACCAAGCGATCACTTCCCAGTCTTCCTTCCATGGCGTATCGATCTCGAGTATCTCTTTCGATGATTTGATTTCGGAATCACAATCGATTGCTTTGTGGGTTACGGACATACGCGACAAGGCCTTCGAGGGCAACGCCCCCACAGTCTCTTCAGTAGCATCTGCTGGAGAATCTTCGACCGCAGATCTGGTCAGCGCTCCAGGAACAAGACTTGAAACGATCATACTGGACGCAACTGGAGGACGCCGTCAGCGAAAACGAGAGCAGTCACTACGGTACAGTGCCGTTGCGCATAGCTCTCCCGAACTTCTCACGTCGAAAGTGGACACCGATCGGTCTGATGGGACTTCTGCCATAGACGCTGCAAGGAAATCTTTTCCTGTCCCGCCCAAAGAGGCCGCCAGCGTTCCTTTTGATCCGCCGAATCGATCTACTGCTGAACTAGAAGCGTTCATTCGCGACTTTATTGTTGAACATACTGGCTATCCAGCTGAGATGGTCCAGATGGATTGGCATTTGGAAGCAGACCTCGGAATCGATAGTATCAAGCAGGCCCAATTGTTTGGCGAGTTGCGAGAGCTATTCGATATTGACCTCAAGGTCATCGCGAAAACACAGATTCGTACTATGCGGGACATTGTTGAAGCGCTCTCAGGTGCTGGTGGAAAACGTGAATGGCTGGCGGACCCGCTCACCAGTGAACCGCTAAGCAAGAGTGAATCGCACAGTGATAAATCGCACAGTGATAAATCGCACAGTGATAAATCGCACAGTGAATGGCTCGATCGCGACGAGCTTGCCGACTTCATGGTTGACTTTGTAATCGATCAGACAGGTTATCCGCGTGACATGGTTGCCTTTGATGCGGATCTCGAAGCGGATCTAGGACTCGATAGCATCAAGATGGCCCAATTGTTCGGCGAACTTCGGGGCAAGATTGACCTTCCAAGCAACCTGGGAAGCCGTAAGTCACTGGCTGCCACACGATCATTGAATGATATTTTGAGACTTTTCGGCTTCGACGATCGTGAGTCGAGAACGCCTTCAAGTCTTGCCCCCAACCATGAGGTCTCGAAAGCCAAACAAACTCCGGCTGTTATTGAGGAAACCCATTCTTTATCATCGTCTGTTGCTGAAGAATTCAGGATTGGTAAAGTAAACGGAGCGTTAGCCGGGGCAGCCTGGGGATCTGAAAACGCAACGGCGCTACAGCAATGGCTTGTTGAGCAGGTTGATCGGTTAGACGGCTCGCTTGTTTCTACTCAAGCCGACTTACTGATGGAACCGGATATTCATCTTTATGACAAAAATGAGTGGTGGCATGGTGTAGCAAGTGGCGCTCAAATTGCCGAAGAATCCGTCACAGCATGGTCGGACGTCCTTGAATCACTTATCGACCGATCGACCATGTTGTCGCCTCAGGTCCATGACTCGAACGTTCAAGACTCATTCAGCAAAACGTTTGATAGCGATCGAGTCACCAATCGTTATCGATTGACGATGATTGAAGATCCCATACCGTTGTCGGCTCAACATGGAAGCAATGGCGCGAAGGACGAAGAACGTCGTTGGAATGGCGCAGCAATTATTCTGGGTGGTAATCGGCTACAGAAATCATTACGCAGTCGCTTATCGAAAGCTGGCGTTCCCGTTTATTCTGTGGATGTCTCACAATCGAAGGATGCGATCGTTCAAGAGCTCGAACGAATTTGGAAGCTGCAGCCAGTCGCACACGTCTTTATCACCACGCCCCACGATCGGACGGCGGCCCTCAAGCTCAATGCAGACCAGTGGAAATCTCGTCGTGAGACGGGAATGCTTGGCCCGTTCTGGTTCTGCCAGCATTGGTACAAATTACTATTGGAAAACGGGCTAGCGGACAAGGCAACCCTTGTCGCAGCAACTCGCTTAGGTGGTTCATTAGGTTTAGAAGAACCAGTCGTTGCACCGGAGAGCGGTTGCATTGCTGGCATGCTGAAAGCCATTTTCATTGAAGCGTGGGTCAGTGAAATACGAAAAATTGCAATCAGAACTATCGACTTCGCGGAGGATGATTCACCGGAAATGATGGTCGATTCCATCTTCCTTGAGCTGGCTTTTCCATCACTGACGGGGGAAGTCTCATGGGCTGGCGGTATACGTCGTAAGATTCAGGGGCATCTAGAACAATTTCCCGTCGGGAAACGAAAAGTCAAATCAACGATTACACGAGGCGGGAACTGGATCTTCACTGGCGGCGGTCGCGGCATTACGGCACTTGTCGCGGAAGAACTCTCAGCCAAATACTCGCTGGTCGCACATCTGGTAGGAATCGCTTCGGTTCCAGTCGTACCAGAGCATTGGCGAAATTTGAGTGAGCAAGGAACGCGTGACTTACAACTCAGTATCATGAGCCAAGCCCGCAAATCGGATGGCCCCGACTCGCTCAACCCCCTCAAAGCGTGGCAAAACGTCGAGAAGGCTATCGAGATCGACGAAACGCTTAGAAGGCTTCGTGCACGAGGCATCGAAGCATACTATTATTCCTGCGATTGCGCTGTCCCTTCCGATCTGCAGCGTGTGGTGCAAGAGATTCGTGCGAAATCAGGTCCTATATCAGGCTGCTTGCACGGAGCCGGTGTCGGTCAAGATGCGAGATTTGATCGAAAGCGAACGGATAAAGTCGAGCAATGTTTGTCAGCAAAGTTCGATGGTGCTCTCGCGTTGATGAGGGCGACAAAACAAGATCCGGTCGAGTTCTTCATCGGGTTCGGATCTATCAGCGGTCGTTTCGGAGCGAATGGACACACCGACTACTCTGCGGCCAACGATGGCTTGGCGAAGTTGATCGACTGGTATCGCGGGCAGCGACCTGAAGTTCACAGTACGACCTTCCATTGGCATGCATGGGGTGACGTTGGAATGGCAACCAAGCCTGCAACGAAACTTGCGCTGGAGATGATCGAGATGCAATTCATGCCGGCTCATGAGGGAATTGCTCACGTGATTGCGGAGATCGAAGCGAACGCGCCAGAACGGGAAGTTCTTATAACGGACGCCCAATACTATCGAACATTCTTCCCGTCCGAAGGATTGCCCGATAACGCGGGTGACAATGGTAACCCAACCTCGCGCGAAGCCTTGGTCGAATCTGAATTCAAAATCTGCTTTGACCCCGTTAAAGATATCTTTTTGAAAGAACACTGCTTGTCCAATCGTCCGTTGCTTCCGATGGTCATTGGAGTTGAAGCGATCGTCGAAGCAGCAGCAATCCAAGGTCGATGGACGCCGATTCAAAATGGTGGTCCTGCATTCTCGATTCACGGACTTCATTCCAAACGTGGCTTACGATGGTTTAACGAAAAGCCGATTGAAGCCAAAATGCGAGTTACTCAAACGAAGCGATTGCAATCCTTTCCAATCCAGCACGTGGAGTTAACGGCCGATTTTCACGCCCGCGATGGGGCACTGGTCGATCCCAACCGAGTCCATTTTGTCGGTGACGTATCCATCGAACCAGCTGAAGCTAGGTTGGATTGGACTTTTCCAGCACTTGATCAATACATATGGAAAGAGGCCGTCTACCCGTCAGCCGGTTCAGAGTTTTATGTTGGCCCGGCATTTAAAATGCTGAACCGATTCGCACTGTCTGACGGTAAGCTATTCGGAAAGATTTTCTCTCCACCTCTTGGGCATTTGGCCGGCGTTAAACGTAGCGGTTTCCACTGGCGGACACCTTCAGCAGTTCTCGATTCATGCTTGTTCGCCACAGGGATACTCGCATGGACTCAAGTGCGGCCTAGCACGAGCCTGCCGGTCAGTATCGAGCATTTGAATTTCTTCCGACTTCCAAAGTTTAATGAAGTCGTTTTGTTGGAAACGCGATTAGTCGACCAGGATGAACAATCCGCTTGGTTTGACTTCTGCGTTTGGTCTGCAGATGGAACGGTCTGCATGGAGGCTCTTTCGTATCGAACGATGTCACTTCAAAGCGATCTAAAGTAGAGTTGACCGATGTATCAATCGACAACGAGTCTACCTTATCTGCTCAGGCCAAGTGACTACTTCGATCCGGCCGTATTTCAAGTGGAACTGGAACGAGTCTTGACTCCCGCTTGGCATCTCGTTGGGACAAAAGATCAGCTTGCCAGTCACGGTCAGTTCATTACTTGCCAGTTATTAGGTAAAGAGGTGTATGTTAGGAATTTTGAAGGCACCCTACGAGCCTTCGTCAACTCTTGCGCGCATCGCCATTGTCTGATTCAATCTGCACCGGCAGGCAAATCGGCCACCATGCAATGTCAGTATCATGGCTGGGAGTATGGCGAAGACGGCGCAACACGAAAGATTCCATGCGCGAAAGACTTTGCACCTCTCGATCGATCGCAACTACGGCTACCGACCTACCGTGTCGATACTTGTGGCCAATTGGTTTTCGTTTCGCTGGTCCACGAAGGGGCTTCTCTTAGCGATTTCCTCGGAGAAGCCTATGACATTATCAGCGAACGCTTTAGCGATGATGTGAAGCAGAATTACCGAAAAGCTTTTGAGTACGAGGCAAACTGGAAAGTTGCCATCGAAAACTCGTTGGAAGCGTACCATGTCGAGTCGGTGCATCCAGAAACGTTTCAGACTGGACCTGGAGAAGAACGAACGGATCATCATTTAGGTAGCCACTATACCTCATTCACAACGGACATGCCTTTCGCGGCCGACAGCCGTTTAAACTTGGCTTTTCAAAAGGCCGAAGGATGGTTTGTCAAGAAACTAGGTAGAGACCCCAAGCGACAATACAGTCAGCATCACGTCTTTCCAAACCTATTATTTTCTTGCACCGATGCGATTAGCCTCGTGCACCACGTACGACCGATCACCGTAGCGAAATCGGAATCTATATGTATCCAGTTCGGGCTTTCACCTACCAATTCAAAGTTCAGTCGACGGAAACTTGCTGGAATCTTGGGTAGGCTAGAAGCCACGATAGTTGACAAGATTCTTAAGGAAGATATCGAAATGTATCCTAAAATTCAACGTGGACTCGCCGCTTCGCCACACAACGGAATGCTCGCCCGTAGCGAGGAACGTATCCATTCGTTTCATCAGTATTTGAAGCGATTTCAGTAGGTTAAATCTACACGCAAAATCTCTCCCTACCAGCTGAATCAACCTTCCTATGAATCAATCGCTAGCAGGTAAACGAGCACTCATCACAGGCGCCTCGCGTGGCATCGGACGCGCAACGGCGATCGCATTGGCTCGTGCAGGTTGCGACGTTATTGTCAACTATGTAACTTCGGAAGCCGCGGCAAAAGAAACAGCCGATGCCATCAAGGACCTGGGGCGTCAGGCGATTGTCGTTCGCGCCGACATGAGCGAACCAGAAGATGTTTTGCAAATGATGGAACTGGTTGGCAAACATGTCGAAAGTCTTGAGATTCTAGTAAGTAACGCTGCATCAGGTGGCTTTCGAAATCTTATCGACGCAAAGGTTGTTCATTTCGATGCTGCGATGCATACGAACGTTCGCTCACTGATGTTGCTTGTTCAAGCTGCGCTACCATTAATGAAGAAGTCGACCGGGACAAAAAAAGTCGTTGCACTTTCAAGCCACGGTTCCTACCGCTCGCTTCCAGCCTACGGACTGATTGGTGCTTCCAAAGCCGCGATCGAAAGCATGATTCGACACTTTGCGATGGAGTTAGGCTCTCAAGGATTTAACTTTAACATCGTGCTTGCAGGGCTAGTTCCTACCGATTCAACATCGCTTGTTCCTGAAGCTGACAAGATGTTCGAGCTAATGAACGAAAAACTATTCATTCAAAGGCCTCGAACGCTTACTCCCGAGGATGTCGCGAACGCTGTTAAGTTTCTATGCCTACCTGAAAGCGACCTAATCCAAGGCCACACACTAATCATCGACGGCGGCGCGGCTCTCGGAGTCTAAGCGAGCAGCCAAAAAAATACCGAACTCGAGGTCATCGTCTCTGGCCCGATGAGAGTGTGATTTTCTTTAGCCTCGGGTTCCCCCCGGTAAGCTTCCGATCAATACTATCATCATCGCCGCACGTCACCCGTGGCTAGCGCCATCGGCTCAGTTTTCATCAAGCGAACTCTGACTAGTAATTTGGGGTTGGTGGCCGATACTGATCCATGTCAACCGACTTAAACCAAGCGATGGTTTTGGCGAGCCCCTCACGCAGCGGAATCGATGGCTCCCAATGGAGATGCTTTTTAGCAAGCGTTATATCCGGTTGACGACGCGATGGATCGTCAGAGGGTAATGGCTTGGTGACCAAGCTAACTTTTGCCCCGGTCATTTGAATCACAAGTTCGGCAAGTTCGCGAATGGTGAACTCGCCAGGGTTACCAATATTCACGGGACCGACGAATGAATCTGGTGCATTCATCATGCGTACAAAGCCTTCTACCAGATCGTCTCGATAGCAAAAGGAACGCGTTTGACTACCATCCCCGAAGATGGTGATATCTTGACCAGTGATCGCTTGTCGGATGAAGTTTGATACAACTCGACCGTCGTAGGGATGCATTCGCGGTCCGTAGGTATTGAAGATCCGAACAATACGAATATTGACTTTGTTCATGCGATGATAATCCATGAATAGTGTTTCTGCAGCTCGTTTCCCTTCGTCATAGCAAGATCGAATTCCGATCGTGTTAACGTTGCCAAAATAACTTTCTGGTTGAGGATGAACGTGTGGATCGCCATAAATTTCGCTTGTACTGGCAAGCAAGATTTTGGCACCGCAACGCTTAGCCATACCAAGCATGTTGATAGACCCCAATACGGATGTCTTCATGGTTTTGATTGGGTTGAACTGGTAGTGCCCAGGAGCGGCCGGACACGCAAGGTGATATATCTGGTCCACTTCTAAGAAGATCGGAAGCGTAACGTCGTGCCGAACAAACTCGAAATTTTTCTTGCCAAGCAGGTGCTCGATATTGGATTTTTGGCTCGTAAAAAAATTATCTAAGCAGATTACATCATGGCCTTCGGAAACAAAGCGCTCACAAAGATGCGAGCCCAAAAAACCTGCGCCACCTGTTACAAGAATTCGCTGCGTTGCTGTCATGGTAGGATATCTGCTTTTGACTGAGATTACGATTGATCTGTTATCAAACGTGTTTTATGAATCTACCGGACGCGCTGGTTTCCCACCTTCATCGCGGCCGTCCAAAACTGGTTGTTGCGATACACGTAGAATTTAGCACTGGGAGAAGCGGTAAAATCTTCATTTTTGAGAATCCAGCTCAACGCGTCCATACTGGGTGTTTGCCACGCCATAATACCCATAATCACGTCACCGCGAGCTATTTTCTCTCGGGCCGCTGGTGAGCTACTTCGGACTTCCAGCACCTTCAATCCACCTGAAAATTTCTCGCTTCCTACGCCAGCCTGAATGGCAGACTTCGGTACGGCTACTAATCTAACTCCAAGACGTTCCCATGCTTCTTGCGCTATCTGGTCGCCATCATTGGTCGCATTTCGAGACGTCAGTTTTATTGCCGTGGTTACCGATTGACCATTTCGTTTTACCACCATGGGTAGCTCATCTCCCGGTTTTCGTCCAATGATACTTAGCAAAGCATCGAGTCGACTACGAACAGGTTTCCCATCGATGGATTCAATCACGTCGCCTTCGAGCAAATCTAAAGTCGATGGATCATTGTCGATCGTTAACACCGTCGCAGACGTTTCAGCCTCGTCATACTTTGTCTCCACGGTGATTCCCATTGATAGGTCTTTCGATGTGGCTGCAGAAACAAGATCAGCCATCACCTCGCGAGCTGCATCAATCGGTATAGCAAAGCCGATTCCTTGGGCTCCGACTCGTACGGCAACATTGATACCGATGACACGACCTTCGATATTCACCAAGGGTCCGCCCGAGTTTCCGGGATTGATATCGGCGTTCGTTTGAATCAAGTCACGATACTCTTGTGTCCCATTGACTGGAATGTTTCGATGGAGTGCACTGATGATCCCCTGCGTTACCGAATGCTGGTACCCAAAAGGATTACCGATAGCAATCACGGATTCGCCTCGCATTAGGTCGTTGCTGGATCCCATTGGGATCACGGGCAAGGCTCGGTCCGTTGGAATGCGAATCAGCGCCAAATCAGTATCGGGGTCGAAATTAAGCATCTTTGCAATGCTTACGGTACCGTCTACAAGGGTCACCTCGATGTTGGAAACGTCTTGCACTACATGAAGATTGGTAATGATGTACCCGCGGGGATCAATGATCACTCCCGTTCCCATCCCGTTCACCTCGTGCTTACCAGATGAAGCACCGCCAGCCGTTGACGTAGTGGAAGCCACCGTCTTATTGCCCTGAATATTGACGACCGCCGCCTCGGCGTTCCGTATGGCTCGAACGACGGGAGAAACTCGAACAAGGTGACCGGGTGAATCGGGCACTTCTTCGCCAAGCAACAAGCCGGACAAACCATTACCCATCAGGGCATTTCCCATTAAACCAGCGGCGGCAAATAATGCGAAGGCTTTTCGACGAAACATTCTAAAGGGATTTTCAGTCCCAAGTATAGTCGTCCCCCGGTGCGAACACAGGTAGTCGTTCGCGTGAGCAGCGTCGACCACGAATCGATCAACGGATCTGCCGCAGCGATAACCTGCGTAACCTGCCGTCTGCTTGCTGACGTAGGGTTCAATGTCCGATCTTTGCATGCTGGGGCATTCTGTAAAAGTCCAGGTGCAGGTGCCGCTCGCCCGTGGGGCTATCGACATGCTTGTGCTTCCGCGTAACAGTTGAATCGGTCATAACAATGTCAACGCATGAAACGGCAGCAGGACGTGGGTAAACTTTGCCAGACTTGCCAAGAATGCCCATTGTGGTCGACATTTCACTCG
>Ga0105045_10003933_pt1 | contig 12863 bp, 12 predicted proteins | sample MAT02_FD_78089 | JGI IMG/M metagenome (GOLD analysis project Ga0105045, IMG submission 78089) | Freshwater microbial communities from Lake Fryxell liftoff mats and glacier meltwater in Antarctica - MAT-02 (megahit assembly) | ecosystem: Environmental > Aquatic > Freshwater > Ice > Liftoff...
AGCAGGAATTCAGCTCAGCCAACTGATCGACTTGGTCGAACCTATGTCGACCGCCAAGTACATCGCCGTCGAAACACTGCTCGATCCGATCCGAATGCCTGACCAACGCACGAGCGTCTTGGAGTGGCCCTACATCGAGGAACTCGGCTCGACGAGGCCATGAGTCCGCTTACTCTGCTACCACCGGACTTTATGGAAAAGCCCTGCCGCCACAAGACGGAGCTCCTAATCGTTTGGTCACACCCTGGAAGTATGGTTTCAAAGGAATTAAATCGATTGTAAAAATTTCTTTTTTGGCTGACCAGCCGCCAATAAGTTGGAGTCGATTTGCTCCTTCGATTGGCAACCAAAGATGAGGGGCCGCTGCCTTTCGATTACTTACCTGGGCAATACATGAATTTGAAATTGAACATCGACGGCAAGATCGTTAATCGATCCTACACGATTGCTTCGTCACCAACCCGACGCGATGCCTGTGATCTGTCGATCAAACGTGAATCGAACGGATCAGCGTCCAGATTTTTGCACGATACGATTTACGTTGGTAGCACGATCGAAGGGGGTGCGCCAGCTGGAAAGTTTGTGTTTACCGGTTCAGAATCGAACGAAGTACTCCTCATCACTGGGGGGCGTTGGAATACTCCGTTGATGTCAATGGTATGGTTTTTGACCGATCGTTCGTGGGATGGTGACATCTACTTTCTTGTCGTGGCGAAGTCAGAACGAGACTTAATCTTTCGCGACGAGCTAACGTTACTGCAGAAGCGATTTCCGAAACTGCACCTTTGCGCAACGTTGACGCGTTCCGATCCGGAGTCGGGATGGAAGAATTAGATGGGTCGCGCGAACGCTACCCTTCTTAAAAGATTTTTCCCAAATCACACAAACATTTCGGTCTATCTTTGCGGACCAGATGAAATGATGAAGTCAACAAGGCAACTGCTGCTGAGCGTCCGCGTGTCGATTGAGACACAAGATGCTCTCAGCCCATCGGAGAGCAAGCAAGGATTTATCCTGGTGTGCCAAGCCCATGCAACTTCTGATATCGTGATCGACGCTTAAGTCCGTTCCGGTTTTCGGACCCTATTTTTCAGGTGCCAAGTCGTGTCCTCAAACCTGAAGGGTTGGCATATCCTTTGCCTGCGGTGTAAACCACCGGACAGCAGTCAGAAATTTGCAGCAAAGCCTGAGGGTCTGACACAAACGTTTCGCCGAAGTGTGTCGGCCCGTCAGGCCTTTTGCATTCTTTTTAAGACGGTCCGGGGCCTTGGCGGTCCCGGCAGTGGTGTCGTGCCAGCCCTAAAGGCTAAAGCCAACTTAAGCCAACAATATCTAATGAATCCATACTTTACAAGGAAAACTCGATTGCCCATTTGCCAATGTATGAACCAGCCTGGCGTCTGGGAGCCGATCTCAAGTTGGGGCGTAATCATCGACCTCGAGTTGATTGCTAATTTCCGCTATTCCATCCATCCCTCGAAGCACTTCTTGAACCATTTGCTTTTGGTAGTAGGAATCAACTTTCCCGCGTAATGTGATTTTTCCCTGCGCGCTTTCGAGGAAGACGCGGCGGTTCAATAGGTAGGGGTTCTTTCGAATTGCATTGTCGATTCGGTGCAATAGTGGTCCTGCTTGCATGCTGTGGTGCTTTCTGCTGGATAAAACTCGGGGAGAGGCCGGAACCAATTGCTGAACTCTTACCGATAATTCGCATTCTCCGTCCCCACTTCGGGGGAAAGTGCTCTAGATTTCCTGCCAAATCCATTCGAGGTATCGGATTTTCACTCTAGTGGGATTACGTAAAATTCTCCGTTTGCACAAAGGAATCGGGCCTCTTTCACATTGATCTCAGGGGCAGTCCCGCTTTCGGACCAATCAAATCCAAGGATTTCGATTCGTGGGTGCCACGCCCTGAGGCACGAAGGGCGTGTAAATCGCTAGTTCCACTTGCCAAGCTCCCTAAGCTCATCGCCAACGCTCTGTGAGGCTGTGAATTTTCGATAATTCCTTTCGATCGTGGCAAAATCACAACCGGAAGCTTGAGCAGTAGGCCTGTTGCAATCCCTCGCTCACGCTTCGGGTTTTGAAAAACCACGGTTCGGAGAGACGTGCTACGCTGGGTCGGTGCACTTGAGCTCGGCACAAGTTATGCAAAAAACTATCGGCGAACTCGAGTCGACCACACTGCACGTAGCCAATGAGCTACACTAGTACACAGGCGGGCGGCGATTTGACGTCCTAGGTTTTCCAAAAGTTGAGGTTAATACTTCCTTCTAATGTCTGATTGGTTTCCGGATCTGGTCATGATCCTGGTCGCTTTGCTTTTGGTTCTTGTGAACGGTTTCTTTGTTGCCGCGGAATTTTCGCTGGTCAAGGTTCGTTTGGGACGCATCGAACAACTCGTTGCCAACAGAAAACTTTTTTCACGGACAGCCCGGTGGCTCGCTCAGCGGCTTGAACAGTCCCTATCCGCGTGCCAACTCGGTATTACCATGGCTTCTCTTGCCCTCGGTACGATCGGCGAACCCGCATTTGAAAAGCTCGTCGAACCGCTCTTGCATGCGGTTCAAATCCAATCGGCTGCCATCGTCCATGCCGTTGCGTTTGCGATTTCGTTTACCTTTGTGACGGCCCTCCACTTAGTGATCGGTGAACAAGCTCCGAAAATCTTCGCGATTCGGAAACCGGAGACCATTTTGCTCGCTTGTGCGGTCCCGTTGCAGATATTCTTCGTTGCAACCTACCCGCTAATGCAGAGTCTAAACGTCTCGACCACATGGCTTTTAAAAATGTTCGGCTCCAACGAAGCTAGCAAGAGTACGATTCCTTACACGGAAGAGGAGATTCGGGCATTGCTTCGCGAGGCGCATGTCCATGGCAATTTGACCGGCAGCGAACACAGCATTATCAACGCAGTCTTCGAATTCGCGGACTTGGTGTGCCGGCGTATTATGGTTTCTCGAACCGATGTCGATTTCGTTGATATCAATGAGAAGACCGATGTTACGCTAGACATGATTCATCGCACCAAGCACACTCGCTATCCTATCTGTGACGGCTCATTAGATGATGTGCTTGGGGTCCTTCACGTTAAAGACATCTCCGGCGAAACAATCCATGACGGTTTCGATTGGAAGTCGTTAATGCGACCTCCGAAAAAAGTCCCGGAAAACATGCCGATCAGTAAACTGCTTCGCCATTTCCAAGGAACCCATCAACACATGGCCTTCGTCGTTGACGAATACGGCATGATGATTGGTATTGTGACCTTGGAAAATGTGCTCGAAGAAATCATTGGCGAGGTTGCGGACGAGTTTGATGTCGAAGATCCTGAGATCGTCCCAGACGGACCGGACAGCTTCGTTATCCTGGGTTCGACAGCCGTTCAAGACGTTGAAAATCGGCTTGGTATCCATTTCGAGTATGCGGATGTTGATACAATGTCCGGGCTTCTACTCAACAAAGCTGAGCGATTGCTGGTCGCTGGCGATGTCATCGAGTTCCCCAACGCAATTGCAAAAGTCCTTTCCGTATCGGACGATCGTGCAACGAAAGTTCGATTAACTCTCATTTCGCAAGAAAACTAGTAACCAGGAGTTTCAACCATGAAGTGTGTTCGTTTAGCCGTTGCCCTGTGCCTTTCCGCGTTGTTGTTTGTTTCTACAACAATTGCTCAGGAAGCACCCAAAGGAAAAAAACTATTTGATGGAACCACGCTCGCCGGCTGGTCCGGTTTGCCCGCTAACTGGCGTGTTGAGGATGGTGCCATCACCGGCGAAAGCCTTAAAGATGCTCCGTTAAAAAACAATACCTTTTTGGTCTTCGAAAAGAAGTTTGGTGACTTCGAACTGAATTGTGAGTTCAAGATCACTGGCGGAAACTCAGGAATCCAATATCGATCTAAGCTTATGGACACGGAAAAGTTCATCGTTGGTGGTTACCAAGCTGATATCGACTCGGAAAAGGATGTCAAGAAAGGTAGTTACGTTGGTATCAACTACGAAGAGCAAGGACGTGGCATCTTGGTCCAACGCGGCCAAATCGTTTCTGTGGGAGCGGATGGCAAGTTAGCCGTCGTCGGCTCAACGGGCGACCCGGATGCGCTTCGCAGCAAGTTCAAAGTGGATGGTTGGAACAGCTATCGCATAGTTGCAAAGGGAAATGTTTGCCAACACTACATCAATGGCGCATTAATGTCCGAATTGCAAGACAATCAAGTCGAAAAGCGAGCTTCCGAGGGAGTTCTCGCGCTTCAATTGCATGCTGGACCGCCGATGAAAGTTCAGTTTAAAAACATCTACGTTTCGGAGTAGTTTCAAACCATCCCATGAGTCCACACGAAATACTCGTGCAGCGAATCCGACATGCCACACAGGCGTTGCTCGGACAGCAACACTTAACGCACCAAATCAACGAATGGTGCGATCAGTATCAGTTGCAATGCGACTCTATCCTATCGTCTCGAGGGGTGTCGCTCACGAGTATTGCCGTTGTTGGAGCCAAAGGACAAGGGAAAACTTGGGTTGCTAGGCAATTGATTTTGGACAAGAGGGTTTCCGAGTCGCTGCCGAGCGGGGTGTTGTCAACCGAAGCGACGACGCATGTGCACTGGATTGGTCCAGTCGTGCCGGAGTCGCTCGATGCAAACTGCGAGCTATATCATCCTTGTCGTGCCGAATCGATGCTTGATCTAGGGCGACCGTTCATGTTGCTTGACACTCCCGGAATTACCGATGACGATTTGCAAGCTGCAAAGATCGCAAAAGATGCGATGTCGCTTTCTCCGTTGAAGCTACTCGTCGTCCGTCGCGATCAATTGCGGGGTGCAATCCTTGCACAACTAGCGAATTTCACTGAAGGTGCTATTTGCGTTCCGGTTGTAAACTGTGTTCCACTCAAGGATCTGGCAAGCACCGAGACAAAAACAGGAACAAGTACGAATCTCGCGGCGAAGGATCGCTGGAGCGAATCGCTCCGGCGGGATTTGGAAACATTCTGCGAAGCCCTGCGCGCAAGCGCCCCGAAGACGAAGTTTTTAGACTGCGTGCTCGTACCAGATTTTGACGCCGACGGAGACGAAACGAAGATCGGCCTAGCGTTCGCCCGTGACTTGCGAGTCCAATTGCAGAACGAATCGCTAGATGATATCGCGGCGACGCGAGCCAATCGTCTTTCGGCTGCAACGGACCGACTGCGTCATCGCGTAGGACAATTGTTGGATAGCCAGTTGCCTCAGCTATCAGCAGCCGTCCGCAAATTACACTCGGAAGCGGACGCGTTGCCTTCGCAAACGATCGAAGCCGTGCTCGGCTCGCGAGTCGTATTGCAGTCAGCGGTCCGCGGACGATTGCGTGCGCAGATGATTGCCGACACGGGAATGATTTGGTTTCCCTATCGAACCGTGCTGACCATTTTAGGCCTAACGCACGGAGCTTGGGATCGATTGCTGTTGTCGCTGTCCGGCAGTGTGCCCTCGATTTTTGGAACTTTTGCAGCTTGGGCGCGCAATGTACAGCAGTCTCGCAAAATCAATTGGGAGATGCACGAAGGGATCCGCGATCGACTCAATCGCCAGATTCAAGATCGACTTGAACCGGTCCAGACTCAGTTCCATCGAGCGGTAACGCGGATGCGTGGTTCGGATCAAGAGATTAAATCGATTTCAACGTCGCCGCAAATTCGTTTGGCGGGTGTCGAGGAGTTGCAATCGCGTGCTAGAAGCGTGTTCGAATGGTCCGTTGATCGGCATCAAATGTCCTGGCTCCCGTTGCAATTGTTTGCTTTGGTTGGAACAGCAGTTTTTTGGTTATTGATGGCCGGTCCGATCGTCGCTATTTATAGAGAATTTTTGGGAGCGAGTTATGACACCCTCAGCGGTTCGCAATCGAGTGTAGAGAAGTTCCCGCATCCAAGTCCTGCTTTGTTATTTACAAGCGTGTTGTTGTCGCTGATCCCGTTGCTGATCTACGCAATGGTTGTGCTCAGTTGGACCCAGCGCAGATCGAAGATCAACCGCATCGCGGATAGTACTTACAGTGAAGAGGTCAAGCTGGTAGATGAGTTAAAACGCAGTGGCGTCATCGCGTTGCACTATGACGATCCACTGCTTGAGCATGCCGAGTTTCTAATTCAATGCACGCACTAGAGAATCGACTTTGTAAAGATTGTGGTTCGATCCAAGCGGAAGCCGCCAAGGCTTTCGGCAGATGCATGAGGTAAATTCCAGTTGATTTATCACGCCACCGAAACTCTTGGCGAGTTCCGCACCCCTAAAATCTATTCCGAAAAAACTATTTAGCGGCAGCAAAAGCCGCTTCTTTTGCATGAATTCCAGCATGATATGTGCTGTACACATACACTGGAATTGCCAAGTCACCCAAGTGCTGTTCGATCAGCGGCTTAACGTCCGCCCAATGCAGGCCACCAACTCCGGTCGCTAAAGCAGGAATCGCCAAACTCGTTATACGTTCGGCTTCGACATCATGCCTCAATCGACGAAGGCAATGGTTGACGTTAACAAGAGTGGCTTTTCCTGGTCGCGAACCGTGCGTGTGTTCTCCATCCTGGGTCATGAGGTTAAAAATCCGCGTGCAATCAACACCACCCCACATCCATATTTCACCGGCCCTGGGGTGTGAAAGATGCGCGTAGTGCCTAAAGTCTTTGGCCATTGAGGGCCATTTCTCACGCAATGCGAGCGCGAGCCCCGAATCAAAATGATCGTTGGGTGCGACACCATGGGCGATCGCTTGAGCATTGGAAAGCAGTATGTCCCCAGAAACTTCTTGAATCATGTTGTCCCTTTATTCCGCGTAAAGAAATCGTAACCTTGCACAGGCACAAGGCCCAATTGTCCAAAGCGAATGGCATGCCAAGCGGAAAACTTCGTATTCAAGTTGAATTGCGGGCATTTTTCAGATGCGTCGTGCGACGGATTTACACAAGTGTGCAAGAGGTGTGCGATTGCAGCACGATGCTGACCAAGTAGTACCGATAAAACTATTTTGCATTGCTTGGTTTCGCATCAAAGCAGGATTTATACAAAATGCCAGCGATTACTGCTCCGAGCACAGGCGCAACCCAAAACAACCACAGTTGCAAAAGCGCCCAGCCTTGCACGAAGACTGCTGGCCCTGTTGACCTAGCTGGATTCACTGAAAGGTTTGTTACTGGAATTCCAATAAGATGGATCAATGTCAATCCAAGCCCAATGGCGATGGGCGCAAAGCCTGCAGGTGCACGACGATCCGTTGCACCTAAGATAATAAAAAGGAACATAAATGTCAGCACGACCTCGGCGGTAAAACAAGCAATCAACGAGTACTGACCGGGCGAATGCTCCGCGTACCCATTGGAAGCAAAGCCTCCGGCGAGAGAGAAACCAGATTGGCCAGATGCGATGATGTATAGTACGCCAGCCCCAGCAATGGCACCAATCAGCTGAGATACGACATAGGGCAACAATTCCGCAACTGGAAAACGCCCTCCAGCAACCAATCCTGCTGAGACAGCTGGATTAAGGTGGCAGCCGGAAATGTGGCCAATCGCATAAGCCATCGTTAACACGGTAAGACCAAACGCCAACGCGACGCCAACAAATCCAATTCCAATATTCACTGACGTGCCACCATGTGGCGCTGAGAATAGTGCGGCCAGAACCGCGCTCCCGCAACCGCCGAAAACCAACCAAAACGTACCGATAGCCTCGGCAATACAGCGACTTTTGAGATTCATGATGTTTTCTAAGATAAGGAGAAGATCAAACGCGTAAAAAGCGAAACTCTATCTCAACCGAAGCGATGCGAAAAGGACAAATAGATGGAGTCTGGTGGCTTGACAACCAGTTTCTTGCTTTGTCCGTAAGTCGGGTGGATATTATCTTCTGTCGACGACGCTTAGCAAGCAGTGATGTGGAGCCATCTTTTCGATAAATCGTTATCGTATCTCAGGAATGTCTAGTTTTCCGGTTCCTTCACAGAGCGAAGGACGACATTGTCGTACGTCGCTCCGCAACGTTAGCGTGTCTTATTTTATTGCCCACTCATACGAAACTATTCACAGCACTGTCCTACACTTCTCCACTCAACTCTCTCACAGCCAAGACGCTTGTCTTGCAGTGAGTCAAGATCTTATCCGAGGTATTTCCCATCAAAAGCCCTTGTATGCCGCGCCTCCCAACGTTACCAACAATGATCAGATCGACCGCAAGCGTTGTTGCAAGCTGACACAAGTCGCGCCAGGGCGTTCCCCAGTTCAAATGAAGCTTCGTAGGGTAACTGTCGCACTTCAGCGACTGAACAAACGCTTCCAATCGCGATTGAGCATAGTCATTAATCGATTGACGCATCGATTCATGCCCTGAAATTCGCTCAACATTGTGCGAGGGAGTATCCGAGGTATCGATAACATGCAGTAGATGCAGTTCAGCGCCGTACTTCCCGGCTATTGCCATCCCTTCCTCAACAGCAACTCGCGACCCATCGGAGAAATCCGTGCCCACCAAAATGCGTTTAGGCTTCCCAGGCCAGTCGGCGCCAACCGACAGAACCGAACATGGGCATCGATGAACAATGCCGCGACTTGTGCTCCCCATTAGGAATTGATCCCAGCCAGATTGCCCCGTTCGACCAACGACCACCAAGTCGGCCTTTTCCAGTTTCGCAAATTCGGAAACTTCGTATGGGGGATTTCCCATCAACATTGATGAAGTAACCAGAAAATCCTTCGGAAGGTTTTCACTTAGGAATTCCTCCATCGTCTTGACCGCTTCTCTTCGAAAATCTTGTTGCATCAACATGTAATCATCCAACGGCAGACCGAATTCTGAAGCGGACGGAACAAAGGCAAAGTCAGGTAGACAATGCACCACCTTGAGCTGACCCTGGAAAGTTCTGGCAATTTCGACAGCACAACCAAGGGCGATTTTCGATTGGGATGAAAAGTCGGTTGCAACCAAAATCCGTTGCAATGGTGCGAATGCTGTAGTCATCTCGGCTCTCCTGAATGGGAATGGTTGATTGATCACCACTAATGCACTTTTCGTGCCAAAGAATCCGGCCCCTAATTCCCGCTCGAATATGCTCGATGAAGCGATCCATTGTGGGGATGGCAGTTACCGGAAACGTTACTCAACGGGCAATTCGACCACAATCGTCGCACCCACAGGCTGCAATTTCTCAACGGTTTCCGGTGCCTCGCCGACATAAATTCGGCCATTATGTGCTTCTATGATTCGCTGACAAATCGCCATCCCTAAACCAGTTCCCTTTGTCTTGGTTGTGTAGAACGGTTCGAAAATTTTGGACCATTGAGTCGAGTTCAAACCAGGCCCCTGGTCTGTCACGCTCAGTTGGACTCGTTGTCCGGACTTTCCTTTCCCCTCGATCATATTGCAGGCGACTACGATTTGACTGTGCAAAGGGACCACCGCAAGCGAATTTTCAAATAGATTGCGCAACACCTGCCCAATTCGATGTTTGTCGCATCTGACATCCGGGCAAGGACCGAAGTGCAAAACAAGTTGAATGTTCGGTGCACGCCATTGATCGCTCAAGTCCCCCCAAACCTCCGAGCATAAACGCTGAAGACTCTGACGGGAGCGTTCAAGTTGAATCGGAGCCGCATAGTTTCGAACTTCTTCGTAGAGAGTTTGCAGTTCCACCAATGCAGAGCGTGATCGACGCACAAGGTCCTGTTGTTCGGGTGCGGATTCGAGATCGAGGCTTAGCATGTCCAAACAAGCCCTGGATCGTTGCAACGCGTTTCGACTCTCGTGGGCAAGACCCGTAACCATTTGGCCAATGGCAGCCAACCGTTCACTTTGGATAAGCTTTTGCTGAGTCATATGCAAATCCGCTTCCGTCTGTTTCCGCTCCGTCATGTCGCGCATGATTCCAGCGTAAAGTGTTTGGTCGCCGATTTTCACTTCGCTAACCGCAAGATCGACGGGCATGAGCGAGCCATTTTTCCTCTGCCCTAGAACTTGTCTGCCAACCCCAATGATCGCCGCTTTGCCAGTTTCGCTGTAACGATGCAAATATCCGTCATGGCCTGACCGATCGGGCTCTGGCATAAGCATAGAAATATTGTTTCCAATGACTTCTTCGGGTGCGTAGCCGAACAGTTTTTCGAACGCTCGGTTTACGTGCAATACCTTTCCCCTCTGATCGATCGTGACAATGGCATCAACGGCGGTGTTTAGGATAGCAGCCAAAATCGCTGTATCCTGGATGCTGTCGGACATTCTAGTTTGACTCCTGGCTTGACGATGTTTCCAACCAGCCGGGTTTCAGTTCACGCAACATTTCGCAAATCGTCAAACAATCTTCTTGGGTCAAACGAACACCTTTCGGTGGCGTCGCTCTCTTTGTCAGAATCTTGTCCAATTCGATTTTTACGTATGTCATGATTGGGTCCGGCAAGCCATCGAAATGCTCTGAAAGGATCATATAACTGCAAGGAAATCGAAACAGATGCTTTTGAAGGTCCAGTTGGTGAAAAGTTCTTCGTTTGGAATCGAGTGGCCCTCGAGCTGAAAATTCCTCAGCAAATCCACTTGATCCTTTGATCGGTGACTCAAGCTCGAATTCATCTGCAAACAGCAGACCAGCGATGAGAGCATCGCCGACACTTGCGATTCGTCTGCCTGTCGATTCGCTAACATGGTCTTTGGCCCTACCAAGCACTTCGTTCATGGACTGGTCCAAGTGTGCCGCTTGCCTTGCCTCATAATTGGCTCGTGTTATCAAGTTATGCAGTCGGGTCTGGTGCTCCAAAACCATCAAAGCAACGATGTCGCTAGTTGGTCCCAAATAACTCTCGCTCGCAACCGACGAGGGGAGCAGCGACTGATTCGCACCAGACTCCATATCGACTCGCTGAGGATCATCGCGATCGAGTGCAAACGAATTGCCAAGATGCCGCATTGCTCCATGGTGGCCGGTAACATACCATCCTCCCCAACGTTGCTCAAATGGACTTCGGTGGTCCGTAATGTAGGTCGACGAACCTGATCTTGGCCTTCCTGACTTATCTGAATAAATCGATCGAACGACTACGCCGGGGACACGCTCTGTCCGGGATGTGGCGTGACACGATAGGCACTGTCCTCGGTCTCGAATGATCCGATAGTCGTTGGCTTCTCTTTCCAACGTGTAGAAAACACATCCCAACTGCGGATCGACCGCCACCAATTCCATGACCGTACTACCGACTACTGAACCGACGTAGACTGAGTCGTTGAAGTAAATAGCCCTCGGCGTACGCGGACTAATGTACGGAATTTGCATGCTTGTTTTCGAGAAAACCAAACATTGCGATGACTCCGGCACCTTTAGTGTCTTGAGCAACGAACGCAAATAGCTGCCGTTTGGTTCCACTTCTAGCTTTTCCGTCCCCGCTTGCAATCGTTCCAAAAGGCACGCAACTGGATCGTGCGATGGACTCGTATGATACGCAATCGGGGCTCGTTCGAAGTCATCATCGACCCAACCAAAAATGGTTGCAGGTGCAACAACAAAAAAGCAAAATAGGATTCGTGGGACAATGTGGTTAGTCACGATTTCAGCTCGTCATTGAGAAGCTTAATCGATGGCGTTTCTAGATCGTCATACTGCCCCGATTGGATGCACGCCAAACAAGCCAAAAGTGCAGCACCGCCTAGAAGCAACGCGACGGGTAAAGCAACATAGAGTACGCTCATTTTGACTTCTCATTTGGAAACGCGTTGGTCGTCATCGCCATTGTTAACACGGTCAGTCCGCTAATCGGCATCAGTACTGCCGCGATCAACGGATGGATCCAGCCCAGCATAGCGAGACTTATGGTCACTGTATTATAAATTAACGAGGCTGCAAAGCACCGTCGAATTCCTCGAACAACGCTTGTCGAAGCTGCCAGCAAATCCACAACTGAGGAAAGCCTGTTGTTGGCAAGGAAAATCGGAGCGGCGACCAGCGATTGTCCGCTTTCACCTCGGATCGCGATGCCAACATCGGCCAGGGCCAATGCCGCTGCGTCGTTCACGCCATCGCCAACCATCGCAACGGGATGTGCCCTGTCATGCTTGGCCTTGCGTATGACTTCGAGCTTGTCCTCTGGACTTCGCTGCCCAAGTGCCACTTGGATTGGAACGCCGCTTTCCCTCAGTAAAAGTGCTAAACCGTCGACAACCTCTTGCCTGTCCCCTGACAGGATCCCCAATCGCCAGCCCTTCTTCGAGACATCTCGCAGCGTTTCGATCGCGTCGCCTCTCAGCGGATCGCCTGTCTCAAACATTCCGCAAAGCTCTCCCGCGATGGATAGCCAAACTACGGACCGGCCGTGAGTAAAAGCCTCGGATTGTAAGTTCAACCAACTGCTTGAGACTTCGCTCCCTTGCTCTCGCAGCCAGGCTTCGTTACCGATCGATACCATGTAGCCACTCACTCGGCCTTTTGCGCCACGTCCAGGCACAAATTCCAAATCCTCCACCTCTACATTCGAAGCTTCCAAAACCTTGTCTGCTGCAAACTCACAAATAGCATCAGCGATCGGGTGCCTGATCGTTCGCTCCAAAGCGGCTGCAAACTCAAGGCTCTCGTCATTTCCGTGCCAAGCAAGGACACGCATTCGTCCACTTGTCAACGTGCCCGTCTTATCCAGCCATAGCGTTCCTGGTGTCGCCAATCGTTCTAAGCAATTTCCGTCGCGAATCCAAATTTGTCGTCTCGCAGCCCTGCCAAGGGCGACGGTGATTACTAATGGCGCCGCTAAAGCCAAAGCGCATGGACATGCAATTGTCAGCAGAGCCATCGTGTGCTGTGTTGCAACCGAGGCGTTCGCCAGATTCGTCCAAACCAACCACGTTACGACTGCGAGGAAAA
>Ga0105045_10003934_pt1 | contig 12861 bp, 14 predicted proteins | sample MAT02_FD_78089 | JGI IMG/M metagenome (GOLD analysis project Ga0105045, IMG submission 78089) | Freshwater microbial communities from Lake Fryxell liftoff mats and glacier meltwater in Antarctica - MAT-02 (megahit assembly) | ecosystem: Environmental > Aquatic > Freshwater > Ice > Liftoff...
GCGAACCTCATCCCCGGGCAATTCAATAGCTCCCGCCCTTGCCAACCGTCCACTACCCACCGGGCCACCGCCTCTGAAAATCGGCGAGTGGCTCGAAGGTGAAACCATTCAAGTCGGCCTACGGCTGAAGTTCCTGCCTAAGGACCGTCCAGAATCCGAGGCTGGAAACATCATTCATCCTCCGCAAGACATCGAGGCGGGTCTCAAATGCAAGGCAAAGGTCAATAGCGTTTCCAGCAGTGGAAATACGTACAAGAATTTGGAACTCCAATAACAGCCATCTCCTAGCACCTAGATGATTCGTCCTTCAACCTCATGCCACACCCTTATCCACCTCGTCAGCGATCAGACGATGCAGAATATTCTTCCGATTCTCGCGCTTAAGCCATCAAAGGTCATACAGATCGTTAGCGATACAAGTAATTCGCGTTTCATGGAAGCTGCCCGCCGCACGCGAGACACCGTCAAACTGGCTGCGCACACAATACCGGATTTCCGATTTGATTGCGAATGGCCACGTCCACTGGATCTCGGTGCCCAAACACCCAGCGTGGAAGCAACCAAGGCTGCTGTGAATGAGTGCTTGCGCGAGAACTCGGAAGCCATTGTGAACTACACAGGCGGAACCAAAAACATGTCGATTGGAGCATGGGTGGCAGCTAAAGAGCTTGGTAAGCCGGTGGTATATTGCGATACGCCTAACAGTTTTATTTTCGATGGGTATCCCGAGCTTGGGATCAACATTCCCAGCCTGAAAGCTGTGGCAGACTTCTTGACCGTCCCGGTGATCCTGAGTTCGCAAGGCTTGGAAAGAAATACCGACTGGATCAGTAAAAATGTCAATACGAAGCAGAAGTCTCTTGGGCAGGTCGCATTTGAGTTGATTGAAAAGCACGGCTCAAGATTCCGTAACTACCGGAACACCTTGGGAAATCATGGAGAGCCACCCAATGGTAAAATAGACGCACGGAGAATCGATTTCGTGGCTTCCAACCCGATCCCGCGGCCACCCGATGAGTCATTTTTCCAGTTCCTTGAATCGGCTTGTGCGGCAGGCTTACTTAGGGAACAAGCAGGAGAATATTATTACCATGTCTCGAATTTGCCCCACGGGCATTCCAAAAATATCAAAAATCGAATCCAGGCAATTGCACAGGGTCTTACGGGTGCCGCGTTTGAAGGTTACGTTGCCCATGTGCTGGGCGGTAGCCGCAGATTTTCATCTTTTCTGGCGAATGTTTATCCATCAGGCAGCTCGCCTGAGGAGTCAGGTTTCGGAGAGTCGGACTTTCTTGCCTACGATTCAGCCAAGATTTCCCTCACTCTGATTTCGTGCAAAGCCAGCCCGCCCAAGCTGGAGCATCTGGAATCACTGCTTGCGCGAAAAGCCAAGTTTGGCGGCTTGTTCGCTTCCACGTTGATATGTGTGGAGAGCGGGGTAGATAAACAGCGTGAGGCCACGCTGCGTGCATATTGCAAGTCGCTAGGCATTGAATGTGCCGTCGGAACAGAAATACCCAGGGTTCTGGCCGCAGGAGAAACGCAAACGGCTCTTGAACTGCTGCAAGCAGCGTTTGCTGAACCGGTTGATGACGGCGTGTAGAACGAGCGCAGCACTAACCAAACAAAAGGCATGTCCCGCACCCTCCTCTGCACCACCGGCACTTCCATCGACCAAGGTTGTCCGGCCTTGCGCTCCTTCCAACAGCGCGCATCCACTTGAGACGAGGAGACTCCGGACCGTCGCGCTGAGATCCGTGCCCGTTTGACCACTTTCGACCTTGCCACGGGCCCGGCTATCGCCACTTATCCAGGTTCTGATGGAGCGCGAAGGAGAGGCGTCATCTGGCATTAAGATAAAAGCGCCTCCGGGTTTCGCTCGAAGAGGCACGCAGAAACACCAGAAAGCCTAAAAAAGAGAAATCCAAATCCCGGCAATCAGAACTTCCGCCCGCACTTCAGTTACTTGATGATGCCCTGCGCCGCCGTCAGTCATCTGCTCCCGAACCTTCGGACTCCTCTGATAACCCAGCATGACTTACCTTGGGAGAATAATTCATCTATAGGTGAGGCATCACTTCCACGTGAGACGCAGGACCTGCCAGCCAACGATCGACTCGGGCGGGACTTCTTCGCCGGGCTTCGGCCGGAATCCCGGGGCATAGTCGGGACTCAGCAACCAGCATTCGCGGTGGCTATGCGCCTCCAGACAGGGCAGGCCATCTTCATCCAGAGTAATGGCGGGCCGCTCGGACCGGGGTTTGAGATCCACTCCGGAAATCCGGTTTGCCTGCTCCAGCGTGTTGGCATGACCCCATGCGGAGATGACGGGCCGCACCCGCAGAAGCACCTGCAGCACTTCGATGGGCATCGGTTCCACCGTGACCTTCCGCCGGATAAGGGCGAAGGGAAAGCTATTGGAAATGAGAATGGGGGCTTGGGAGGTCATACCGGCAACAAGGAGTGAAGATGCCTGTTATTCCAAAATACTGCCGGAGAAATCACGGATTTTTTCCTTTCCTATCCCACCTATCAGGTGAAGTGGAAAAATGGCAATTATTTGGCGAGAATTCACCCGAATGGGAACTTGGCTTTCGCTCCCTCACGTGCCGAACTCAAGCTGACCGCTTTCGACGACGGAGCGTTTGTCGCGGTCTTGGTTTGATGTCTTGAAGCGACTCCCTCCTCATCAAAAACTGCTGCGGATCAGGCGGCTGCTCTTGATCTATTGCCGTTGGATCCGCAATGCCTTCCCCGGACCGGCAAAGAGTGTGAGATCTTCACACCCGGAACGGGGTAGACGTAGTATGTCAAAACTACCGCCCGGGGGCGGCAAGGGGTGTGAGGTCAGCTCCTCGCTCTTCCGGGAGGCTCGGTGTCAAAACTACCGCCCGGGGGCGGCAAGGGGTGTGAGGTCAGCTCCTCGCTCTTCCGGGAGGCTCGGTGTCAAAACTACCGCCCGGGGGCGGCAAGGGGTGTGAGTCAAACCTGGCAATGAAGCAAATATCCAACGTCAAAACTACCGCCCGGGGGCGGCAAGGGGTGTGAGCCAAATTGGGTTCATATCCAATTTTGGCAAAGTCAAAACTACCGCCCGGGGGCGGCAAGGGGTGTGAGAATTACGGACCTGTGAACGCCACAGGTAAATGTCAAAACTACCGCCCGGGGGCGGCAAGGGGTGTGAGCCCTGTACATGGACCGTGTAGGTCAGAATTCAAGTCAAAACTACCGCCCGGGGGCGGCAAGGGGTGTGAGAGCACCCGTTTTGGATAACTGATTCTGAGCGGGTTGCAAGGCCATTTTCCAAAACCTCCTCCGGTTTCCTAGCAGAAACACCCAACAAGTGTTGGATTCTTGCAAAACGGGCATACTTTAGGTTTGTGAAGGAGTTTGAAGGGCAGTTAGTCGGCGGTGGAACGAAGTGCCTGATTGATGAGAACTGGGGCTCCACGGCAAACTGCCATTCCGAGTTTCAATACAAGGGAGCCGTTCTGGTGAATGTTCCAAGCTGCCTCATGCGGCATCCGCAATCGAGGGAAAGGGTCGGGGAAAGCGTTATGGGGCATCTCAGTCGCAATTCCCAAAAACCTCGTCGATGAGGCTGTCCACCGATGCACCGGAATCACGGTTGTTGACGAAGTCCCAGGACACTCCGGCCGGCGGATCCCGGGGACTCATCCTTCCGGTCGATGGCGAATGCCCGAGGTTTCGAATCAGGATCACCTCCTTCGCATCGTCGATGCCCGGCTCCCGATAGATGAGCCAGACGGAAGGATTGATACGGGCGATGTGGTGAGCCGCCAGCTTCATGATCAGATTGCCGCAAGTGATGTTGAATAGGATGGCACCTTCCGAGGCTTGGTGAAGTCCCGCCTCGCGCAGAGCATTTTCCCCCGCCACCAGATCACCATCCGGCAGCAAACTTTTCCGAACAACCGGCGGCCGCTCCCGCCAGCCCGGCCAACCCCTCACCCGCTCATCCTTGAAGAAGGATTCCAATAGTTCCGCGAATTGCCCGGACTCCTCGATATTCGCCGAGTGCCAGAACATCACGCGTGCGGGGCAGGTGAGAAGCACCGATGCGATGACGGGACGGATTGCCTTGCTGACAGTCGCGTGCATTTCCAGCACTTCCCCGGGTGTGGGCCAAGCGATCATCCCGTGCCCCAGTGTGCCTTCCCCGGAGAGTTGGATCCATGCCGCGCGCAGATCCGAGCAAGTCCGGATACGGCCGACCCTCTTCGCGAATTCACCTTGGCAGGCTATCGGAACCAACCAGCGGCGGTCGGATTGAATCGTGGCCTTGTTTTTGACATCCACCTTCTCGACGCTTTCCCCGCTGACTTCCCCCGTGATGATCCAGTCGCGTGCCAGTGCGAGTTGAAGATCGGCACGTTTCTCGGTCGCCGCGCGACTCGCAAGCGAGGCTCCCAGGTGCCAGGAATTCCCAGCAATCGGGTGGTCCCATCCGCCGAGACGGATCGCATAAGATTTAAGAGGGGATGATCCGGCAGGGGCTTCCACCCAAGCCGCGTCATCCATCGTGTGGAGACCCCACACACGGATCAGGGCACCGCTACGAAGACCCGGGCGGATAAGCGGCACCACCGCCACCCAAGCTACCCGTTCCCATACTTCTGGCAGAGTTTCCCTGCCACCCGCAAAAGGGCAGACCTCGAGGAACTCGCGGAGCCAGGACCGGTGAATTTCCAAGCCGCATAACTGGGCGAGCAAAATCTCTTCGGCAACCAAGCGAGACCATTCCAAGGCAAGTTCCGGATCAGCGATCAACGGAGGATTCCATGGCTTGGCCAATGCCCCGGCAAATGCCCCGAAAGCATCGGCTTGGCGCAGCCTGAGCGTCTTGGCGGAGCTGATGTCAACATCAGCCAGGGGTGAATTTCCGGATCTCATGCGATCAGGATAATCGGATGGCTGGCCCCGGTTGCATTCATCAACAGATCCATCCGGCCATGGTCCACGGTAATCTTCCAACCCAAGTCGGATTTCCGCAGGACACCACGGCCACATTCCTCACCGTCGTTCTGGCTTACGAGCGCTGCGACCAATCCGTCAAAGCCCGCTCCATTCCCTTTCGGGAACCACTCCCAGACAGCGAACACCCCGCCATCCTCGTCCTCAAACGGACCTTCCACCAAATCCGCAACTCCGGCAGGAACGTAGGAGGCACCCCGATCAGTCGCCTCGGCCAGCAGAACAGGAAAGCGGCGCTGCTGAGCCGTGCCGGCGGCCGCCAATTCTCCCATTTGAGCAATGGCCGCCTCGACCTTCGGTCGCTCGAAAGGTATCACCACCGATTCCCGGTAAGCCCTCGCTCCCTCACGCACGATGGTGGCGGCCTCCTGGAGATCCGCCTCGCTGAGCTGGATGCCGGAGATGTCGCTTAGCAGTGGACGAATCCACTCAGGCATGCCTTTCAAGATGTCTCGGTCGGAACTCATGATGGTTTCACTGGGTCGTCTGTTTCATTGCCTTCGTCAAGGGATGCTCTGTTGAAAACTTCCAAATGCTGCGGCAGGAACTGCTCTTGCAACTGTCGGAATGCATCGACAATGGCATCATCGTCGTATTCGAATAGTCCACCTTCCTTCAATGCTTTGAAAATCGCCTTCCCGTAATTCGTGATCGTGCTGTCGGAAACTCCCACTTTGGACGCATACTCCTGCTGAGTGCAACGAAGTTCAAGCGGCCCTTTATTTTCCGACCATAGAAGAAACTCCACAAAGGTCTTCGCATGCTTGCCCTCAGGAAATGAAATTTCATGATCCAGGCCGGTAAGAATCTCCTCAATCAATGACCGGGCGTTTCCCATGTCCGCGTGACTTGTCACCCATTCCCGGCCGTCGAAGGCGGTGCCGGGATCATTGAATGCGTCAGCTCCCCCGTCAGCCCCCTGATCCCCGTTCGGACCATCCCACGGTATGGTATTTCCCTCGCTTTTGATTTGAAAAACCGTCTGAGCGATCAGCATCCAGATGCCGAATCTTGGCGCACAGTTGGGAAATTCAGCAATCAAGTCAGAGATTAGTTCCTTCAAATCTCCAACCGTTGGCAGCACCACCGAGTAAGCAGCGGAGCTTCCAGTCGGTGCCCGCTCACCCAAACATTCAATGGCTTCCTTAGCGTCCAGATCATGGATCGTCGCACTTTCCGGGCCGTAGTGCTCCTCGTCAGAAGAAACGACTCCGGCCTCGACAAACGCACTTCTCAAGCGTCTGCGCAACTCGCCGTTCGCTCCCGAACCGAGTTCCCGGGCGATGTGGCGCTTCTGCTCGTTGATGAACGTCCTGAAAAAGTAACACCGCCAGTCTTCATCAGTTCTCTCGGCCCCGTCTTCGCGCTCGAACTTCTCCATCTGCCCACAAATCGCCTGAACAGGTGGCTTGCCGCCTTTCGGTCCGCCACTGGCCATCACTCCCAGCACATGCAGCGCTGCCCTGACCTTCCATTGATCCGCTTGTCCGAGAATCTCACCCCATTCCTCCCTGTAGGCTGATACCAATTTGCAGAGTTCCAGCAGAAAACCAGCGCAGGCGGGAGAACGCGGATCGAACTCGCCGGCGGCTAGATCTAGAATGACTCTGCGGCTCATGACTGCTGGAGATTAGCCTCCTGACCGGCAACCCGACAATCTCGAAATCATGATCGACATCCGATTGCGGTGTATTCTCACGATTTCTCTCAAAATGTTGGAAATTCCGCCGATTCGTTCCCTTGAGGTTCACCGACGGCCCACCCTCGACCCATGAAAAAACGCATCATCATCCAGAACACAGCACGGAGGAAGTTTACCTTCGAGGTCGAGCGGGTCCGTGACCGCTTTGCCCTCACCCGTTTGGATTTTACCAAATTCTTCACCGGGCGGGACAGGATTGGCGAATCCGGCAATCTGGAGGATGCCATTTCCCTAGCAAAAAGCAGCATTGACGGCGTGATCCACTGCATCGACATCAAGGATCTGTGAATTCGGCCCAGCCTCATCAAAACGTTCCGCACAAGAATCACCCTATCCCCTCATGTTTATCGCCCCCCTCCAACGTCATCTCCATGTCTGTGCCCAGCCGGACTTGCCGAGTTATTCCAAGCGCGATCCTGGATTCTGGAATGTGATCTCGATCCGCGAGCTCTTCAGACCGATTCCCAATCCAGCCGGATTCCGGGCATTCCACACCACCCTGATCCTGGATATTGTGGGCACGGATGGGCTTGACGAGAGCGAATTGAACCATGCCCCACAACCCGTCCATCTGGAGGAGATCATTCGCTTCGCCGACGGCATTCCGAATGAACCGATTCTTATTCACTGCTGGGCGGGCGTCTCCCGCAGCACCGCAGTGGCGCTCTGCCTGATTGTTCGCGCCATGCACTTTGACGGATTCGAGGAAGAGGAAATCGTCGAGCGCGCCTGTGAGACTCTGCTGGCTATTCGCCCTCAGGCGGCACCAAACCCTCTGGTTCTGGAACTCGGCCTATCCCTGTTTCTTCACGCTGATTCAGCCAAAAGGTTGATGTTCCGCCTCGTCAACCACCCGGCGCTTTTCCAGAACCGGCATAAGAGGGCGTCTCCGGGAATCTAGTGGCGATTCAGAATCCAATATTCGTAGTCCTAACTCATTTCCTATCCCTCCAATCCTTCCATGCAACGGGAATCAAGAAAGCATCAACCTCATCCGGCCGAAGCGATTTCGGAAGTCGTGTTCGAGGTTTGTTGTCGAACGCTCGGGGCTCTTCGCATCCCGTTTCGATTGAAGCCCGAGCCCATTGAGACCGAAACAGATTCCGAATATCATGAAGAGTGGGCCAAACTTGAAAAAACTTCGGGACTCTATCTCGAAGGACGGGAGCTTGAGCATCCGATTGATCATGTGGAATGGGACATGTTGCTCGGATACATGAACCGGCCTAATTGGAATGACCGGAAAAACCCCGAGCTAGCGCTACGGCATCAAGGTGAACTCTTGCGTCTCGCCAGATTTCATCCTCAATGCCTGCTTCCGACTGCCGTAAGGATGGCCGGCGAGTGGGTCCCCTCTCGCCTACCTAACACCCGCGAATCTCCTGCCGATGCTGCACGTCCGTTTCCACTCGATATTGTGATCGACTGGCTCACGGCAATGAACCTGATTGAGGAACGAGAGACCGGCGTCCGGGCGAAACCCGAATGCTTCAGTTCGATCCCAAGGCTCCGACGAACCTTGCTTGGATTGGAAACGATTCGTGCGGTGGCGGATTGGGTGACAGGCCCGTTCGGGCCGCCTGCAAGACATCTCCATTTCCACCTTTGTGACCTGAACCGGAAGCCAGCCTACGCCCGCGAGATCATCCTGATTCAGGGGCTCTCGGCTACACCCGAAACGCATCTGGCATTACTGCACATGCTGCCTCACTGGAGCGGAGGGCGTCGGCGCATTCTCCAAGACATGATTCTCTCACGCTGGATCCGCTCAATGGAGTTCTTCGGGCATTGCCCCTATTTCAAGGCCAGGGGAGCGGCTGGCAAGGTCCATCGATGGAGGTTCATCTGCCGGAACATCGACCTCATTCCCCGTATCGAGCTTCATCCACGCGGATCAAGCGCAGGGTTCTAAAAAGGCACAAACGCCGGATCACCGGGAATCATGACGGGTGTTATCGACCGTGGGTGGAGTGAGTTTCAGATTTAGGGCTCTGGCGCTCCGGGTATCACGCTTACCGCATCTCGCCAGTAATCGAGAGGGCGCTTCCAGTCGCCGGACATGCACCGGCTGTCGATCCTGAGAATCTCATGCAACGCCAAGGCTTGGGGAACGAATCCACACAACATCGAGGATCGCAGGATTCTCGTCACCCTCATCGCGTTGTGATTCTCAGGAGAGAGCCATTTTGGAGCGAGCTGATGCCAGAGGGCCGTCCTTGAAATGACCCCTCCCGCGTTTTCGAAATATCCGAAGAAATCCAACATTCTCGCCAACGAGATCCGGTAGTTTTTACGGATGATTGGATCGTTGTGAAACTCGAATCTGTCTTCCTCCGTCAGGATCGGAGCCTCTGGATTGAACGCGCTCCGCATCGCCAGGGGAAACAGCCATTGGATGAAATCGTGGCAACTATCCAGCCGGTGAAACGGAAACGAGTGGACCACTGAGATGGCTCGCCCCGCGGCATCCGTCCCTGCACCCCGGTAGAAGGCAATCAATGGTGACGGTTCGTTCATGGTTTCCATATGGATGGGATGATGAATTCGCCCTGAAAGGCTTTTTGCATACGGTTTCCAAGCCACGCTAACCAACCTGTGGTTTTCCTGGTTCGGGTCAAGATGAACTTGAGCGCCCGGTAGTCGCTCCGACCAGTGCCGACAAGGCAGCCCTACATTTTGTCTCGTCACATTATTAGTGCAGGCGTTAGTAGGAGCATGCTCCCGCAACACTACCCCATCGAACCCGGCACGCTCTTCGGAGGAGAATACCCCGGCCACCCTGAATCCGGTTTTGCCCGTGCCAAGATTCTCGCTCTGGTAGAACTGGGCGTCCGCACCTTCATCGACCTGACCTCGCCACATGATCGCATGGAGCCTTATGAGGGGTTGGTGGCAGAACTGGGAAAGGAAACCGGGACGGAGCTGCGGCGCATTGCCGTATCGATCCCGGACATGAGTGTTCCTGACTCCGAGGAGTTCATGAGCGCGATCATGGAAGCGGTCCGTGACTCGATCACTTCCAGTCCTGCCGTGTATATCCACTGCTGGGGTGGCATCGGGCGAACCGGAACCGTGGTTGGCTGCTGGCTGCGCGAGTGTGGCCTGGGTTCGGATGAGGCCCTTGAGCGCGTCCAGCATCTTTACACCACCCATATGCCGAAGTCGAAGGACATCAGATACCCGGAATCTCCACAAACTTGGGAACAGAAGGACTACATCCGGGGTTGGAATGCAGAAAGGTGATCGTCACACTCAGTCCAACCACATGCCGCATACGATCCTCGTCCCCGAAGAAACCCGAGTCCGGGCTGCGGACTATCTCTTGGCCCTGCGCCCAAGCGATGTGAGGCCGGGTAAATATCTCGCATCCAGCATTGTAGACTTCGCTGCCGTCACGGACGCCGCCTTTCTCGACGCACTCATCAACACCAAGATCCCGCAGATCTTCGCCGAGAGCGCGGTGTCCGGTGATGGCACGGATTGGAACCTGACCGAGCTGGGCCTTCTCGGTGACATTTCCATCTCGTTGCCGGTAACGGTTTTCGACAACGGCAATCATCAGTCACCGGTGCGGCACGAGGTGCCGTTTCCCGGCACGCTGGTCTTCACGCCCGGCGCGCTGCTGCGAAATGGCAGAGGCCACACGCCCGCCGATTGGCAGGAAGTGACACGACCTGATGGCACACTCTGCCCAGACGGGTATTTCCGGCTCTCCGAACGCCGCCTGCTGCCTGTCTTCCAACACGTAAATGCGACCGCTGCGACCCAAGGAAAGTCCGCCCTCCTCACCATTCCTGGTCTCGGCTGCGGGTGCTTCGCCGGACCGTTCAGCGGAAAGCTGGGTGCCGCCTTGCAGACCGTGCTGGAAGGATTTCTCGAAACCCACGGAGCCTCGTTGCCGAACATCAAAGCCGTCTATTACGATCCCTTCAACGAGTGCGCCGACGACCGCTTCGAGATCCACGGGATTTCACTCATGGTCCGGCCACTACTCCAAGGTAACACAGAGAAGTCCCAACTCTGTCATCCCACTGCATACGAGGAAGAAGTTGACGACTTCAGCAACTGCATGTTGTTCAGCATCGTCGCCTGGGACCACGTCTCTTGGCCGGGCAACGACTTCTTCGCCGGCAGCCGCTGCACCGACGATGGCGTCAAAGCCGCCGCCACCGATTCCATGTTCGCACTCACCGGAATCGAAGGGCACTACGATCCACGGCGCCGGGCGTATCTCCCGCCAGAGCTGTATCACACGTGGGCGGAGGTGGTGGAGCAGAACGGACTACGCTTGTAACTTTCGGTTTCAGCTCAGTTCCGGCGCACCCGGAAATAGCGCTTCGGCTGGTTCTCGATGGAGTAGAAGCGGGTGACCACCGCGCTTTGACCGATGATGTCGGTCTCGACGGTGTTCCATACTTGGAGGTCGGTGGAGCCCTCAATGCGGTAGCTCACTCCGCTGGCGGCGTTGAAGCGGAACTCGACCGCCGTGCGGATGGAGGAGAGCGCGTCCGGGGTGCTAGTGGCCAGTATGGGATTAAATCCGGTGTTCACTTCGAACCCATCGTTGAAGCCGTCACTATCCGTGTCCTTTAGGTTGGGATTCGTCCCATAGGTAACAATCTCATCATAGGCACTCAAGCCGTCGTCATCAGTATCAGAAAGGTCTGGCTCGAAAGTCGCACCAATGGTCTTGTTCAAGTCCATCAATACGGAAAGTGGATTGGTGATGCCACTGGCATCGCCCATCCAGCTGGCGAAAACATAGCCGGGGTTGGGTGTCGCGTTGAGTGTGGCCGAGGAACCGGATACATAGGGACTGGTGTTGCCGGTAATCGAGCCCTGCGCTGGTGCGCTGAGGGAGAGTGTGAAGGAACCTGGGTCGTAGAGTTCCGCGCTGTAAAGATAGCCACTGCCGCCCTCGCCCCCCGCGACGAGCACCTTGCCATTGGCCAGCAAGATCGCAGTGTGAGAATAGCGGATGCTATTCATCGCGCCTGTGTTTGTCCATGATTCGGTGATCGGGTTGTAGAGCTCCGCGCTGGAAAGCTCGCTCCAGTTATTGCCACGCCCCCCTGCGACGAGCACTTTACCATTGGGCAGCAAGGTCGCCGTATGGTAGGTACGGGCGCTATTCATCGTGTCGGTGCCGCTCCAGATCCCAGTTGTCGGGTCGTAAAGCTCAGGGCTGGGGAATGGGAATGATTGCGCGCGCCCCACGACGAGCACCTTGCCGTTGGGCAGCAAGGTCGCCGTGTGGTTACGGCCATTGATCACATTGATCATCGAGCCGGTGATTGTCCAGATTGCGGTGGCGGGGTCGTAGAGCTCGGCGTGGGAGCGAAAGCCGAAGTCGCTATCGCCGCCAGCGACGAGCACCTTGCCATTACCCAGCAAGGTTGCCGTGTGACCAGCGCAGGCTTTGCTCATCGAGCCGGTGCTTGTCCATGTTCCGGTGGCCGGGTCGTAAAGCTCCGATCTGAAAAGATAGCCATTGATGAGGTTGGAGCCCCCCGCGACGAGTACCTTGCCATTACCCAGCAAGGTCGCCGTGTGACCAGAGCAGGCGCTGCTCATCGAGCCGGTGCTTGTCCAAGTTCCGGTGGTAGGGTCGTAAAGCTCCGCGCCGGAAAGTTGGACGCTGCCGGTGAATCCTCCCGCGGCGAGTACCTTGCCATTACCCAGCAAGGTCGCCGTGTGACCAGAGCGCGCGCTGCTCATCGAGCCGGTGCTTGTCCAAGTTCCGGTGGCAGGGTCGTAGAGATTCGCGGTCGAAAAAGCACTTCCATTCCACCCCCCCAAGACGAGCACCTTGCCATTACCCAACAATGTCGCCGTAAGGGAATCGCTCCCTGAGTTCATTGAGCCGGTGGGCGACCAATTGCCCTCAGCGTGCGTCGTTGGCAGAGTTATCCAAAAGACAAGCAGCGCCAGTAATGCCAGCCTGCAATTACGGTTTAATGATTTTTTCATGAGGGGGTATGCTCTTAAGATGCCTCATTCAGAATGCATTTTAGGCTACCAGCAAGAAGAATCTCCGCCTCGCGCATTGCGCCAAGTAGAAAGACACCGGGGAGGGAATGAGAAATTAGTTTCAGGCAGTCGTTGCGCCAGAAAGTATGACACCCAGATGAAATCACTATCTGGAATCATGAGTCACACGAGCA
>Ga0105045_10003935_pt1 | contig 12861 bp, 8 predicted proteins | sample MAT02_FD_78089 | JGI IMG/M metagenome (GOLD analysis project Ga0105045, IMG submission 78089) | Freshwater microbial communities from Lake Fryxell liftoff mats and glacier meltwater in Antarctica - MAT-02 (megahit assembly) | ecosystem: Environmental > Aquatic > Freshwater > Ice > Liftoff...
CGTAAACGACAGAGGAGAGACGAATTTATACCCACCGGTGGACATGGTTTTTGATCCGCGGCTTAATCTGTTAGAGTATCAAATAAGTCCGGCCGATTTGCAGGATAAAGTATTGTGGAAAGTTGAAGCGATTGCTATGAAGGTGGTCAAACACCTGAAGAGCGCAGGCATATTTGCTGTTGAATTGTTTGTAGATGTCAATGACAATGTATTTGTAAATGAAACTGCTCCAAGAGTACACAACAGCGGTCACCATACTATTGAAGCCAACTATTCATCACAGTTTGATATGTTGTGGAGGATCATGCTTGGCTACCCACTCGGAAACACCGATCACATATTGCCCGCCGCCATTGTAAACCTTGTAGGTGCGGAAGGATTTTCAGGAATTGCACAGTACGAAGGATTGAAAGAACTCTTACAACTCGACAATGTTTTTGTACATATTTATGGTAAAAAGGAAACAAGGCCAGGCAGAAAAATGGGACATATCACGGTTATCAGCAAAGAAAAACAAGAGTTGATTCACCAGGTAAACAGGATAAAAAATACGCTGAAAGTGGTGAGTTTGTAATGAGTGTGAATGGTGAATTGTCAATGGTGAATCGTGAATCGCCAATGAACAATATTTCACTGCTCAAATATCACAAATCGGATCGTCATTTTCTTCTTTACATAGCATTCGAGCTTGCTATAGTCACCTAAGATTCAAAGCCACTTTATTCTACAAGCTTTCAACATAAAAGCGTGCATTCTAGCAAATAAGATACACGCTTTTAAATTCATGATGTTTTATAGCCGCAGAAAAATTTCGCTTTTTTAAAAATTAGCAAATGCAATCCCACTGTATTACTGAAATCAAACCCTATTCTTTTCGCTGCCAGCGCAAGCGAACCTGGAAAGATTGCTTTTAACCGTTCTCTTGCAAAATTGTTGATCAATAATCAAGTGATAGCGGTCTCAACCTTTCTGGTTCTTTCTTTCAACAAGGCAATGATTTCAATTTTACTTTTTGGCTGCTCCGGATTAAGGTCTACATAATACTTTGCCAACGTGCCATAGCTTTTTGTCATTAATAAAAACCAAACCATGGAGAAATCCAACTTGCGAAAAACGATGGCCTTCTCTTCTACATAGCTGCTTATATTTTCCTTAAAGTTAACCGGCATATCTGTCCAATGCATCGTGGGATAAAGGTGATGACCAATATGGTATCCATCATTAAAACATTGTTTGTTATAGGGAGAGTTGATACAGGTAATGCTATTGCGATAGCAATTGGCCGGAGTTGCAAGGTCAATAAAAGCATGCTGTCCCCAATTGCCCGCCATCATCATAAACCGGGTAAAAATTAGTGGGAAAACAAAAACTACAAAAGTTGCCCGCCAATTAAAATACAACAGTATCGCCACCACAACATACCACGTAAACTCCCCTGATAGAAACTTTTGACGTATTTTAATTCGTCCTTTTTTCTTTAGATAAACGGACAAATCTGCAATTACGAATATAAAAAACTGCAGGAAGTAACGCATGAAATCACGGAAACTGTCCCGCTGGTATTTCATGGTACTACTTAAATCATCAGACAGGTTATTTTCGGGATGATGCATGCCTACATGATGGGCAAAATAACTTTCAGGTGTTTCGCCAAAAAAAGGACCAAGCACCCATGGAATGACTTTATTCAAAAAATTGTATTTCCTTTTAAAAAGCCCACGGTGAGAAGTGTTGTGCAACATCAGAATATACGACCCCATCAAAAAAATAGCATTGAACAAAAAGTAGATGAGCGCAAACCACCAGTTAAAATTGTCGGTTACAAAAAAATAAATGGCTGCAGGAATAGTTGTACAACAAATGACAAGACAAAGCCGTAGAAAAGGCAGGTCTCTTTTATCATTGATAAAGCGCAACAAAAACTTCTGTACCGGATTGATGAGCGAATCCTTTTTGTAAACAGGATCTGTAATCTGAAGATCAATAGTTGCTTGCATAAATAAAAAAAATTAAAACTACTAAAAATAAAAAAGACGTTATTACTTTTTAAAACTGACAGGCTAAACAACAACACTTCAATCGTAACCTGGCTTAAATAGTAGAAAATGAATCAGCGCTGAAATTCTATGAATAGAAACGAAGGTATTGTTTTGGTGATTGTAGTTGGAAATATTTTTCTTGTTTGATAATTGACATTTAAACATAACCCGAATGAAAGAAGCCCAGCAGAAAATCTATTCAATAAAATGTTTAAAAATCCAATGCTGTTTGACTGGAAGTGCTGACTTTTTTGCTTATTACTTTGGCTCCGGTTTTACGCTTCGTAACATGCTTTTGCAGAATCCGCTTACCTTCCGCTCTTACCTCACCGGTTTTTCTTAAATCCCAAACTATTTCGCTTGCATATCTTCTCGTTGCTTCAATATCAACAATCGGTGCAGGATAATCTTTACCTATTACGCAATGATATAACTCCTGCTCAATAACGCTTAATTTCCAGGGTTCATGAATAAGATTTGCAGGCAATTCTTTTAACTCAGGAACCCATTGCTTAATAAAAAACCCCATCGCATCATGCTCTTCTGAATTTTTGATGGGGTTGTAAATCCGGATGGTGTTGATGCCCGTTACACCTGATTGCATTTGCAACTGGGGATAATGAATGCCGGGCTCATAATCTAAAAACTGGCGGGCTAAAAAATGAAGTTCCCGCCAGTCCTGCCATAGATTAAATACAAAGAAAGATACCACCATTGCCCGCATTCTAAAATTAATATAACCGGTGACCACCAGGCAACGCATACAGGCGTCTACCAGCGGAACACCCGTTTGTCCCTGCTGCCAGGCATTGATATACATTTCATTTTTAGGCTTTACCAATGCATCATACCCACGGTTTACATTTTCAAATTCCATGCGGCATTCATCTTCAAACTTTTGTATAAAATGACAATGCCAATGTAACCGTGAAATAAAATTAGCAAGTGCCCTTTTGTTGCCGGATTGATCGTAATGCTGCATAATATATTGATACACCATGCGCATGCTAATATTGCCGTAGGCCAAATAAGGAGAAAGCCGGCTGCAACCTTTTCTGCTCAGTGCCGGTTTGGAAATATGTTTACTGTAGTTTATAGAACGCTCTTTTATAAAACTATCCAGGTAGCGCCAGGCCAATGATTCGCCGCCCTGTTGAAAGTTTTTGTTGGGTGTCGTAATCGCTGGCGGCAAAGGTTCACCTTTTATCGAATTGTATATTTCATCCGGTAGTTTTAATATATCCCAATTATCTTCCTGCACAAACTTTGGCGTTTCGGTCATTTTCTTCTTCCAGCTTGCCTGCCAGTTTGTTCTCGACTTCAATTTTCTTATTACGCCATGGAGCTGGTATTCCTTCCATTCGATTGCATCCGTTTTACAAAAAGATTGCATGGCAAGGTCGCGATGATACGTTACTTGATTACCGATTTCTTCATGAGAAAAAATAGTTTTTATGGTATAGTGTTCTGCTAGTTTATTAAAAACAATCAATGCTTCATTATGAAAAATATGCAGCCGTCCCTGCACATCGTTCACTTTAATTTTCATCTCCTGCAGGGATTCGTATACAAAACGCCAATGCCTTATATCACTGTCTGCATAAGCCATTACAGCAGGCTCGAAACAATATAAGAATAGGACGGGCAAACTTTCTTTTTGCGCATAAAATAGTGGTTCATGATCTGTAAAACGCAGATCACGTTTAAACCAAACAATATTGATAGAGACTTTATTTTCCCTACCTGTACCGGGGATTGAAACCATTTAAATTTTATTGACAGGTAAATAATTGCAAACCGTAATAATATTTAACGGAGTTGTATAAAAGTCGCCCATTCGAACCGGGAAATTTTTAATCTGTGAAAGCCACTGACTTTTATCTTATGCAAGACAGCGAAATACCAACAGGGAATACTAAAAAAATTTCTAACACAAAATAGTTTTGAGGCAGTAGCACTGATAAAAAATAACTACAATCCTAATTGATTCCCCAACCGCTTTAACTCTATTTCAGCCGACTTGGCTGCGTAATTCAAATTAACCAATCTAAAACCGGATTGTTCAAAACTTTGCTGGGCATTTTTTACATCTACAATGGTGGCCTGTTTAAACTGAAAACGCTTTAGCGCCAGCTCAAGCAATTGGGAGGATAATAAATAATTCTGCTGTTCTGTTTCGAGTTGCTTTAACGTATAGGAATATGTTTGATAGGATCTAATCACCTGTGAATTAAAATCCCGGATGAGTATTTTATTACCTAGTTGCGCATTGCGTACGTCTATCTCGGCTACTTTTTTTTGCCTGATAAAAACGGATCCGTTATAAATTGGGATACCCACCGAAATACCCACGGATGGTCCATAGCTTTGGTTTAGTAAGAAATTTCCTGCGGCAGCCTGGCTGCGATTAAAATTAAATCCGGTGTTGGCTCTTACCGAAGGATAACGCAGGGCCGTGGTTTCCTTTACAATCAGTTCGTTGATTCTCACCTGGTCTTCTGACGCAATGATATTTGGATTTTGATGCAGGTTGTTCAATACCTGGTCAAGGTTGATTGTCTTATCTACCAGTATCGTATCCTGGATATTGATCACAGAGTCGGGCCTTAATGTAAGCAGACGAAGCAACTCTGTTTTTGCCTGATCGATAATTAATTGCTGGGATATTTGTAATTGCAACAATGCATTCAAATCAATCTGCGCCTGAAACAGATCTGCGTTATTGGCAAGTCCCACCGTCTGCCGGGTTTGTACAATATCAAGTTGCTGCCGGGATGCCTCAATTGATTTCTCTATGGTTTTCAAATTGCTCTGTTGGCGTACAATATCATAATAGCCAGTCATAACCGAACCTAAAATATCCTGTATTTGTGAATTGAGCAATGACTGGCTTTGCTTTTGTAATTGCTCCAGTCTGCTTTTGGTAGCTACCACCCTATTTCCATTGTACAACAATATACTGGCTACTACATTTGAGTTTAAGTTATTGGTAGCGGCCGCTCTCCTATTGATATTCACACCCGAATTCAACTTTTGATTGATGGCCGATAGCTGCTCATTGTCGATTAACGAAGCTGTTACAACCGGCAATCCACCTGCGATGCCTTTGTTATTCAAAAGTGTGTTTACTTCAACATTATTTTCAGCCAGTTGAATATCCAGGCTATTCTTCAGCGCTATATTAACGGCATCCTGTAAACGCAACACATCCTGTGCATTCCCGGTAAATGAACTCAACAATAAAATAAAATATAAAATCAGCTTTGTCATCCTGCTAAATTTGAAGATTAACTATTTAAACTTTGTTCCGGTGTGCATTGCACGGTAGTTATCGGTTCTTCCGTTTTGTGTATACCTGATAAATAAACGTAAATAGCTGGTATAATAAACAACGTTAGTATCAGTGAAAACAGGATACCTCCTACCACAACAATTCCCAATGGCACACGGCTGCTAGCAGATGCACCCAAACCCAATGCAATGGGTAATGCTCCCAGCGAAGTGGCAAGACTGGTCATTAAAATCGGGCGTAACCTTTGTTGGGAAGCCTCCAATACCGCCTGCACTTTACCCAATCCCTGTTCTCTCTTTTTATTGGCAAATTCCACAATTAATATACCGTTTTTGGTTACCAGCCCTATCAGCATGATCATACCTATTTGTGAGAAGATATTCAATGTTTGATTAAAAATATATAAGCTTAACAAAGCACCTGCTAAGGCAAGTGGTACTGTAAGCATAATGATGAATGGATCTACAAAACTTTCAAACTGAGCCGCCAGTACCAGATAAATTAAAATCAGTGCCAGTCCAAAAGCGAATGCAATATTGGAAGAACTTTCGGCATAATCCCTGGATGGCCCGGTTAATGAAGTCTGGTAACTTTCATCCAATAATTTTTTACCAATGGCATCCATTACCTTCACCCCATCGCCAATTGTTTTACCGTCTGCAAGAGAGGCAGAAATGGTAGCAGCCTTATACCGGTTGTAGTGATAAAGCGTTGAGGTACTGCTGCTTTCCTCCAGTTTAATGACCGAACTGATGGGAATGTTTTCACCCCTGCTATTTCGCACAAACAATTTGGAAATATCGCCTGGCTCAGACCGGTCCTGTCTGTCTACCTGTGCTATTACGGAATACTGATAACCATTCATGATGAAGTAGGCCAGCCGTCCGCCACTAAAAGCAGATTGCAATGCCGATATTACATCCTGCGATGATAAACCAAGATCTTTTAGTTTTATTCGATCGAGGGTTAGCTGTAATTCCGGCTTATTAAATTTAAGATTCACATCAACGTTCGAAAACGTTTTGTCTTTTCTGGCTTCTTCCAAAAACTTCGGTATTACGTCCCTTAATTTTCCCATATCCTGGTTTTGCAGTACAAACTGAACAGGCAAACTTCCCCTTGAACCGGCGCCTACTGCAATGGTTTGTTCCTGTATGGCAAATACCCTCGCTTCATTAAAGCGGATTAATCTTTTTTGCAGATCGCTGGCTATCTGGGTTTGGGAACGTTGGCGTTCAGAAACATCCACCAACGCTAATCGGGGCATCGAGCTATTGATCGAACCCCCAGCAGGCGTTCTTGCAAATACAAAATCTCTTTCCGGCACCGAATCGTATAAGTAATTTGAGATGTCATCCGAAATTGCCTGCATGCTGCTATAACTGGTACCCTCTGCGGCAGTTACGGAAAAACGAATACTGCTTCTATCCTCCAACGGAGCAATCTCGGTTTGTAAACTTGTAATGATAAATGCAATAATGCCAAAACAAGCCAGCACCAATATCCATGCCATCCACTTCACTCTTAAAAAACCCTTTAGCCAACGTAAATAACCGTTTTCCATGCCGGTAAAAAACGGCTCGGTCTTCCTGTAAAATTTACCATGGGCTGCATTTTTACGACTTAATACTACATTCAAAACCGGGGTGATGGTGAGCGATACAAGGGCTGAAATTAATACAGCCGCTGCCAGTGTTACCCCAAACTCTCGGAACAATCTTCCTACAAATCCTTCTAAAAATATAACCGGTAAAAACACGATCGCCAAGGTGATGGAAGTAGAAATTACCGCAAAGAATATCTCTTTACTGCCTTCAACTGCTGCCTGCCGGATGGGCATTCCTTTTTCAAATTTGCTAAAAATGTTTTCTGTTACCACAATACCATCATCTACCACCAGTCCCGTGGCGAGTACGATGCCCAACAGGGTTAAAATGTTTATGGAGAAGCCGGAGACATACATGATGAAAAAAGTAGCCACCAATGAAATCGGGATATCAATTAATGGCCGGATGGCAATCAGCCAATCTCTGAAAAAGAAAAAGATAACCATTACCACCAGAATAAAAGAGATCATCATCGTTTCCTGCACTTCGTGAATGGATTTGCGGATATTGGTAGTATTATCCAATAACACATTCATTTCAATATCGGATTTATTGGTCTTTTTAATAGCCTCCAGCTTCTTATAAAAATCATCGGCTATCCGGATATTATTGGCACCCGGCTGCGGAATCAACACAATACCAACTGCATTTACCCCATTATATTTCCAGCTCTCCTCCAGTTCTTCAGGACCTATTTCTACCCTTGCCACATCATTCATCCGGATGATACCTGCACTGTCAGAACGAAGAATGAGGTCACGAAAATCTTTTTCAGAAGTAAGTCTACCCAAAGTTTTAATGGTGAGCTCTGTATTATTACCATAAATTTTACCGGGTGGTAAATCAATGTTTTCACTGTTCAATGCGGTTCTGATATCTGAAAAAGCAATGCCCTGTGAAGTCATTTTATTTGGATCAATCCATATCCGCATGGCATACCTTTTTTGACCAAATATATTTACAGAGCTTACCTCTTTAATAGTTTGAAACTGCTGCTGTAAAACATTCTCCGCATAATCACTTAATTCCAGCAAGCCTTTGGTTCTGCTTTGTACGGCTAAAATCAAAATAAAATCACTGCTGGCATCGGCCTTGGTTACTACTGGTGGAGCATCAATGTCCTGTGGTAAGTTTCTGCTTGCCTGCCCCACTTTGTCCCGAACATCACTGGCAGCAGCTTCAAGATCAACGCCCAAATCAAACTCTACGGTTATATTGCTGTAGCCCAGCATACTGGAGGATGTAATGGTTCGTATGCCCGGTATTCCATTGATCTGTTTTTCCAAAGGTTCTGTTACCTGACTTTCCATCAAATCGGGATTGGCACCGGTATAAGATGTGCTGATATTAATGATAGCCGGATCAATCGCCGGATAATCCCTTACAGCTAAAAAAGTATAGCCCACAACCCCAAATAAAATAATTGCAAGGTTCAATACCGTGGCAAAAACCGGCCTCTTAATAGAAAATTCAGAAATATTCATGCATCAAAACGAGGGATAAATTATATAAATCAATAGTTTTTATTTCTATTTTGCCGGTAAATCAGGTTCCGCAAAAAAGTGATTACATTGCTACTGTTATGAGTTTTAGCATTGATCTAAATCATTGCTCAGCCGCTGATAAATAAAATCACCAATGAATGGTACATTGTAAAGGGAACAAAAAATAACCGGGGTTCTTTCTTCAACTTTTATCGTTGCTAACTCACCATTCCTTTGTATCACTTGTTGCGTATCATACGTTACTTCGCCTTATCAGCCCCAATTAATTCAGACATTTTTTTCACCTCTCTTACGTTTAAGGGCGCATTGGGCCGGGCGAACAATACACCAGTAACCACAATCGAATCGCCTACTTCAATCCCTTTGGTAACCTCAACAATATTCGCCTCTCTTACACCTGTTTGAATATTTACAAAACGTGCCTTCCCCCCTTTTACCAAAATAACCTGGTTATTTCTATCATCAGGAATAATACAGTTTGCAGGCACTTTAATAGATGACCTGTTTTTGCCTGCATCAATATAAACTTTTACAAATGCACCTGGATTTGCTTTTGCACCTTTTAACAAGGCCCTTACCTGTAGGTTACGGGTGTTGGTGTTGGCTCCCGGCTCTGTTGCCAAAATGATGGCCCGGCCTCTTTCTTTGCTTACGGCATCTACTTCCACGTCTACAAGCGAGCCGGTTTTTATTACATTGCCATACATTTCGGGCAGAGTAAAATCTATTTTCACTTCATCCACTTGTTGCAACGAAGCAATGATGGTGGCGGGGGTAACATAAGCACCCGGACTTACCTGCCTTAAACCTGCCACTCCGCTAAAGGGAGCCTTTACCACTGTTTTATCAACTAAGGTTTGAGTATAAACGATATCCGCTTTTAAGGTATTTACCTGATTTAAAGCAACATCATAATCAGCCTGGTTAAGACCATTTACATCAAGCAATTGTTTAAACCGATCCACTGTTTTTTGAGCAAGATCCAGTTGCACTCTACTTCTTGCCATTTGTGCCAGCAAGTCTGCATCATTCACCCTTGCAATCAAAGTACCTTTCAAAATCATTTTACCTTCGGGCAAATTTAAATAGATTAATCTTCCGCTTACTTCAGGACGAAGTTCTACGTACTCGTTGGGAATCACGGTGCCATTGGCTTCAATTAAATCGTTGATGGATTCTTTTTCTGCGATCAATATATCCACAATCACTGGCTGATTGGGTTTTGCTTTATTATCCCCCTGTTTTGACTTGCCCTTACAACTGGCAAAAATTACTACCAGCATTAGAAAATGCACTAAAAACGAGCATTTCTTAAAAAAATCATACATATTTTTTCACATTGGTTTTAAAGTAGATCAAATTTAAGAACATTTAAGGGTAAGCAACGGCAGGCTGGTATGAATGGTATTTTCATATTCCAAATAAACATAACGGCTTTTTTTGCATTTGGTTGAATAAATTTCTATTTGCGGTAATGTACCCCATCCTGTTCAAAAATATTGCCGGATTCATTTACATTTTTTGTCTTTCTTTGCGTAAAATTTAAAAGCATGAATCCACTTGTCGGAATTATAATGGGTAGCGAAAGCGATTTGGAAATTATGAAAGGTGCTGCCGAAATGCTTCGCCAGTTTGAAGTAGAGCCTGAATTAACCATCGTATCTGCACACCGCACGCCAGAACGACTAAGAGAGTACGCCACCAAGGCAAAAGAAAGAGGTTTGAAAGTAATCATTGCCGGTGCAGGTGGTGCAGCTCATTTACCAGGTATGGTTGCTGCCAATACAATTTTGCCTGTAATTGGAGTGCCTGTAAAATCATCCAACTCCATTGATGGCTGGGATTCTATGCTATCCATCCTGCAAATGCCCTACGGTGTACCAGTGGCAACGGTCGCGTTGAATGGCGCAAAAAATGCAGGTATTTTGGCCGCACAAATTTTAGCATTGCACGACACTTCCATCGCCGGCAAACTGGAAGCTTACAAAGAATACCAGGATGATATTGTAATGGAGAGCGTGAAGAATGTAAAGCGTTTGGGTTTTACAAATGAGTTTGATAAATAAAGCTTTTCAAGAAAATTCATCGTTCGTTTACAATCTATAAATACGAATGAAGTATTAGCCAACAGGCCGTTTGTTTTTTATTAAGCCGTCATTTGTTCTTTGGTCATCATTGCTTTGCATTTTTTGTAACGACGAGGAGCGTAGCGACGGAACTCGGGATCATCCGATAGCTATCGGCTCACTTATACCGCAAAACCTTTGGGAATCTTTTTCCACAATATATATTTCGAACTTCTGAATAGTAAAGCAGCACCGATACGTTTTTCCATAAAGTAGTTTCAAAATTGGTGTTCCTTAAGAATGGGTATCTTCAATTAGTATCCCAAATTGCTGCTCCAATCCATTAGAATGACTGTAGAGCATGCTTATAAAATCTTTACCCCATTTTGCATAATAAGGCATCACATTCTCCACCCTTTCCTGCAAATTATTCTTTGGAAAAAGTTGTAATTTTATTTTTGCCAACTGTCTTTGCTGCGCTTCAAATTTTTTCTTCTCGGCACGCAGCATTTTCTTTTCAAGCGCCCCAAGTTTTTTTTGTGCCTTGGTTTGCAAAGCTCCTGCATGCTTACTTAAAGTGACATCAATTTTTCCTGCAATGGTTTTCAATTGCTCATAAAAATCAGCGAGCTGCAAATGTTCTTTATCCAAACTTACCTGAAGTAAACTATCCCGCTTTACCAATTGATTGATTAAATCCAGTTCGGACTGAAACAATTCGGTTTGATTGAAATGTAATTTATCAACCAGGGCCTGTGTTTGGTTGCTGATGAACATAAATGAATTGCGCAATATCATTAACGGGTAAGGCACATTCACCGATTCAAATACTTTCTTTAGCTGAAGCCAGTAAGCGATTTCACCACCACCACCAATGAATGCAATATTGGGTAGTATCCATTCCTGAAAAACTGGTCGTAGAATAACGTTGGGGCTAAAACGCTCCGGATGCTGCCTCAACTCTGCTATGAGTTCCTGCCTGGTAAATTGTATATCCAGATTTAGAACGGTCCAAACATCTTGCTGTATTTCAATTCTTTGCCGCTTATCATCTTTCAAATAAAACATATTCAGTTCCCTGCCGCTTGCCTGTGCTTTATAATCGGCCGGATAGGCCGCAATTGTTTCGGCAACTAAACTATGCGAAAACTCTTCCATCAATTCACGTTCAATCACCGGGATAAAAGATGCTTTTAATTCCGCGTTATCGGGCAAAATAATGACTAACCCGTAATCTGCAAATAACTGATTCACCACCTGAAGAGTGGCTTGTTCGATCATTACGCCTTCTCTGTAACAAGCCTTCATCAGGTCGGTAATTTCAGCGCCAAAAGGATGAACCAGCAGTTGTCCGCTCAGGCCATCCAGCAATTTCACCAGGGCTTTATCCACTTTCATTCTTCCTACAGCACCGGTTTGACTGGTTTGCCATTCGTGCTTTTCACCATTGATATAGAAGTGTCCCAATTCATCCAAATCAGCATCTTCGCTACCCATATAATAAACCGGTACAAAATTATTTTCCGGCATGATGGTTTTCAATTGGGCTGCCAGTTTTGCTACATGTAAAATTTTATAAATAAAATATAAAGGGCCTGTAAAAATATTCGGCTGGTGAGCAGTGCAAAGGGTAAAAGTATTTCGGTGCAGCAATAATTCAATATTTTTTCCCACGGCTTCGCTGACCATTACATCCGCATACTGCTTTTTCAAAACGCTCACCAATAATTCCCTGTTGGTCGCAAAATTTTTACGGGCTTCAATGGAAGCCTTCACACCTTCAATAGAAACAGGGTGACTTAAAAATGGCTGAATCTGTGGTGCTTGTTTTACGTAATCTGAAACAATTTTTGAGAAATAACCGGTTTGGTCGTATGATAAAAAAGATGCGGTGGTGTTCATTGATTAATATTTACAGTTACCTGTGAACGGCAAACTTACATCAATCCTGAAAATTAAAAAACGATATTTTGGTTAATTGATTTAGAAAATAAAGCGGCCGTTTATTTAGTACATTCTGCTATTTGCAAAAATAAAAACTTGACTGGACACTAAACGTTTAGATTAGTTTGAATTCAATGGTATAGCTACAAGTTCCGCATACCTGATGACAGTGCTCTCTTGCAGTATCCGTAAAATAAGCCCTCTATTGCAATGACACCAACAACAGCTTTGACAATTTAACCGCTTCTAGTTAATTAGGAGGAAGGCAGCAGACAATAGAAGAAAAAAGAGAATAACGGGTAAAGCGATTTAAGTAAAAAGCCAGCAAACTTATGTTTGCAGGCTTCAAGAATATTTCAAGTAAAAAGAAACAAAAAATAAAGGGTGCAAAGTTTACTCACATAAGAA
>Ga0105045_10003937_pt1 | contig 12859 bp, 10 predicted proteins | sample MAT02_FD_78089 | JGI IMG/M metagenome (GOLD analysis project Ga0105045, IMG submission 78089) | Freshwater microbial communities from Lake Fryxell liftoff mats and glacier meltwater in Antarctica - MAT-02 (megahit assembly) | ecosystem: Environmental > Aquatic > Freshwater > Ice > Liftoff...
GTCATGTAAAAATGGCGGGATACGAATAGTCATCTTTTCTAGTTCTCTATTCAGTTGCTTCAGATGAGCGAGGTTCTAACTACTAGTAGTGGTTGATACGGACATCTAGCCCCATCCTACCAATCCGCGCACCGGTTGCCATCGGTCGTTTTCTGACCCCCGATCAACGCGTTGGCCGACTGTCGCCCTCGCCTGCCTTCGCTAGCCTCGCCGGATATGGAAGGCAAACGACCTGATAGCGTGAAAACGGCCGCGGATGCCGGTGTATTTCTTGGGGAGGAGGAGGCGCGGCCGCGGGGGTTGTTGGAGGCTGTTCGCGGCAAGCTCCGGGCCAATCACTACAGTATCCGCACCGAGACGGCTTATGTCGGATGGATTTGGCGGTTTATCCGGGCGAATCGGATGCGGCATCCGCGGGAACTGGGTGGGCCGGAGGTCGAGATGTTCCTCACCCATCTGGCGGTGCGCGGGAAGGTGGCCGCCAGTACGCAGAACCAGGCGCTGTCGGCAATCCTGTTCCTTTATCGGCAGGTGCTGCGGGTGGACCTGCCTTGGATGGAAAACGTGGTGCGGGCCAAGCGCTCGCAGCGTTTGCCCACGGTGCTGACGGCGGGCGAGGTACGGGGCCTGCTTGAGCTGATGCCGGCGCGGCCGCGGATGTTGGCGGCGCTGCTTTACGGCACGGGCATGCGGCTGATGGAGGGGCTGCGGCTGCGGGTGAAGGATGTGGACTTCGCCCGTCGCGAGATCATCGTCCGCGACGGCAAGGGCGGCAAGGACCGCCGCACCATGCTGCCCGACACTCTGGTCCCCGGCCTGCGCGAAGCCTTGGCGCATGCGCTGCGGCTGCACGCCGCCGACCTGGCGGATGGCAACGGCCGGGTCTGGCTGCCGCATGCCTTGTCGCGCAAGTATCCCAACGCCGCCGCCGAGCCGGCCTGGCAGTACCTGTTCCCGGCCGGTGCGCTGTCGCACGACCCGCGCGACGGGGCCAGGCGCCGGCACCATGTCGGGGACGAGGCGCTGTCGCGGCACCTCAAGCAGGCGGCGCTGCGGCTGCGGCTGGGCAAGCCGGTCAGTGCGCATACGCTGCGCCACAGCTTCGCCACGCACCTGCTCGAGTCGGGCTATGACATCCGCACGGTGCAGGCGCTGCTGGGCCACAAGGACGTGGCCACCACGCAGATCTACTGCCACGTGCTGGGCCGGGGCGCCAGCGCGGTGCGCAGTCCGCTGGATGCGGCGCCGTGATCCACGCCTTCGGCCCACGCGCCGGGCGCCGCTATACTCGGGCCACCCCGCCACCGACCGCCCAGGACTCCCCCATGGCCGACGAACGCATCGAATGGACCGGCACGCCCTCGCAGCTGCAGAACCTGGGCTGGTTCATCGCCTGCCTGCTGCTGGTGCCCATCCCCTGGGCCATCTGGCGCTGGATGGTGACCCGCAACACCGTCTACACGCTCACCGACCAGCGGCTGAGCGTGCGCCGCGGCGTGTTCAACCGCACCACCGAAGACCTCGAGCTGTATCGCGTGCGCGACACGCGCCTGGAGCAGACCTTCTTCGAGCGGATGTTCGGGCTGGGCGAAGTCATCCTCTTCACGTCCGACGCGTCCACGCCGGAAATCCACCTGCCCTGGCTCAAGGGCGCCGAGACGCTGCGTGAATCGGTGCGCCGGCTGTCGGAAGCGCGCCGCGACGCCAAGCGCGTGCGCACGCTTGAATCAGGCAACGGTGGCTTCGACGACCAGGGCGGCCACGCCGCCTTGGACTGAGGCCTACCGCGCCGGGCCGGTTTCCAGCACTTCCTCCAGCACCCAGCGCCGCGACGGCGCGTCGGCCGGCGGATTGGCCACGGTCACTTCACGCACACGGATCACGTATTCGGTGCCCGACTGCCAGTTGAAGCCTTCGATGTCGCCGTAGTGCAGCGTCCATGCCGCGCCCGGCTGCGTGCGCACCTGCAGGCACAGCGTCGGCGCCACGCCGGTGCAAGGCGCGCGCTGGCCCGCCACGTTGACGATGATGTCCTGGCCCTCGCCGTTGGCCGGCGCGGTGGCCTGCGGCTGCCCGGCGCCGCCTTCCGCCGCAACAATCTTCGAAGACGTGCTGGCGCAGCCCGCGGCGGCCAGCACCAGGGCGGCATACATCGCAATGCGGTGCAGGGACATGGCTCACTCCGTCAGGGCAAGGCCCGAGTCTAGCGCCACGGGCGACGCACCGCAGCGGCGGCGGCTTCCATCCCACGCTGCCGCACGAAGCCGGTGCGGCCTGCGGCAGGCCGGCGAAAAACGCCGGGGCTCAGCGTCGGCGCGTGGGAATCCGGTCGGCCGGGAAGCTCGCCAGGTCGCCGTCGCCGTCGCGCCGCGGCGCGCCCGGCGCCGGGCCCCAGGCCTGGGCGGTGATCACTTCCCAGGTGCTGGGCAGCACGCCGTCGCGGCGCAGCGGTTCGTACGCGGCGGTGACGCGCTGCAGCCGCGCGCGGCCGCCCAGGCCGCGGCGGCGCGCGCTGCGGGCGTCGCCGGCGCCGATCGCGCGCAGCTCGTGCATCAGCCCGCGCAGGTCCGGATACGTCAGCGTGTAGCGGTCGCGGTCCAGCACCGGGTCCTTGAAGCCGGCGGCCAGCATGGCGTCGCCCACCTGCTGGATGGCGGCGAACGGCGACAGGGGTGGGGTCTCGCCCGACGCCAGATAGGCGTCGCGCAGCTCAAGCAGGGTGTCGGGGCCGAAGGTGGAGAACAGCAGCAGGCCGTCGGGCCGCAGCACGCGCCGGAATTCGGAAAGCACCGCCGGCAGGTCGTCCAGCCACTGCAGGCACAGGCTGGAAAAAATCACGTCGGTGCACTGGTCGGCGAACGGCAGCTGCGACACGTCGGCGCAGACGCGCTTCACCGGGCGCCAGAAGCGAGTGCTCTTGGGCACTTCGCGCAGCATCGGGAGCGCGGCGTCCAGCGCGATCACTTCGGCGCGCGGCCAGCGCTTCTTCATCGCGCCGGCGGCGCGGCCCGGGCCGCTGCCCAGGTCCAGCACGCGCAGCGGCACGCGGTCGTCGAGGTAGTCGAGCTGTTCGAGCAGGCGCGCCTCGACTTCGCGCTGCAGCGCGGCCACGGCGGCATAGTTCGGGGCGGCGCGGCCGAAGGCGCGGCGCAGCTGGCGGCGGTCGAACAGGCCACTCACGGCGCGACGCCCGCGTCGAAGTCGCGCAGTGCTGAAACCACTTCGTCGGCATGCGTGAGGAAGGGCGCATGGCCGCCGCTGGCCACTTCGTGCCAGCGCGACGAAGGGGCCAGCGCGGCGGCGGCCTGCATCGCGGCCGGCGACACCAGGCGGTCGCGTCGTCCGCCGATCCACAGGCTGGGCATCGCCAGGCCGGGCAGCGCGCCGCGCAGGTCGCTGCTTTCCAGCAGCCCCAGGCCGTCGCACAGCACGTCGGCCGCCGGCTCCCCGTGCGCGAACACTACGCCGCGCAGCAGCCGCAGCTCTTCGCGCACGTGGTCCGAGCCCTGAGCTTCGAGCATCAGGAAGCGGTCGAGCGTGCCGCGGTAGTCGCCGCCGAGTGCTTTCGCGAAATCGCGGAACACCGACGCGTCCATGCCGTGCGGCCAGTCATCGCTGCGCACGAAGCGCGCACTCGCCGCCATCATCACCAGCCCGCGCACCTGCGCCGGCCGCGCGGCCGCGGCGTGCAGCGCCACCAGCCCGCCCAGCGACCAGCCCAGCCACAGCGCGCGCGCCGGCACCGCGGTGCACACCTGCGCAGCAGCGTTTTCCAGCGTCAGCGGCAGGCCCGCGCCGGCGCTGCGGCCGTGTCCTGGCAGGTCCACCCGGTGCACGGTGAAATGCGGCGCCAGGCGTTCGACCAGCGGCGCGAAGATGCCCGCGTGCATGGCCCAGCCGTGCAGCAGCACCAGGGCCGGGCCCTGGCCGCGCACGTCATGGAACAGGGTCATGCCGGGGTGGGTTCGGGCGCGGCCTTGAGCGCCTCGGCCAGCGCGGCCAGCAGGCCGTCCACGTCGCGCTCGCCGTGGTCCACCGTCAGCGTGATGCGCAGGCGCGCCTGGTTTTCGGCAACGGTGGGCGGGCGGATGGCGGTCACCAGGTAGCCGGCGGCTTCCAGCGATGTCGACACCGCCAGCGCGCGGGCGTTGTCGCCCAGCACGATCGGCTGGATCGGCGTAAACGATTCCTGCAGCGGCAGGCCCAGCGCCGACGCGCCGCGGCGGAAGCGCGCCACCAGCGAGGCCAGCTTCGCGCGCCGCCACGATTCGCTGCGGACCAGGCGCAGGCTGGCGCGCATCGCGGCCGCCATCGCAGGTGCCGGTGCGGTCGAGAACAAGTAGGGCCGCGCGGTTTCAGCCACGTGCCCGACCACGCTGTCGCTGCCCAGAAGCATCGCGCCCTGGCCGCCAAAGGCCTTGCCCAGCGGCACCAGCAGCAGCGGCACTTCGCGCGCGCCCAGGCCGGCCACGGCCAGGCTGCCGCGGCCTTCCGGGCCCAGCACGCCGATGCCGTGCGCGTCGTCCACGTACAGCATCGCGTCCTGCGTGCGCGCCACCAGCGCCAGGTCCGCCAGCGGCGCCTGGTCGCCGTCCATGCTGAAGACGCCGTCGGTGGCCAGGAGGGCGGCGCCTTCGCGACGCGACATCAGCTGGCGCATCGCCGCCTCCACGTCGCCGTGCGGGTAGCGCTTGAGTTCGCAGCCCGACAGCCGCGCACCGTCGATCAGGCAGGCGTGGTTGAGCTTGTCCTGCACGCAGGTGTCGCCTTCGCCCAGCAGCGACTGCATCACCGCCAGGTTGGCCAGGTAGCCGCTGCCGAACAGCAGGCCACGCTCGTAGCCCAGCCACTGCGCCATTTCGCGCTCCAGGGCGGCGTGTTCGGCGTGGTGGCCGCTGACCAAGGCCGAGCCCGTGCTGCCGACGCCGTGCCAGGCCGCGGCTTCCTGCAGCGCGCTGACCACGTCCAGGTGCTGGCTCAGGCCCAGGTAATCGTTGCCGCAGAAGCTGGTCAGCTGGCGGCCGTCCACCAGAACCTGCGCGCCCTCGCGCGCTTCGACTTCGCGGCGTACCCGCGTACCCGACGCCGCCGCGCGCTCGGCGCGGGCAAGGGCAAGGCGGTCGGCCAGCCGGGTGCGGGCCACGTCAGGCCGCGCAGGACTTGGCGGGCACGACGATGTCGGCATGCACGGTGTTGGTGTGGGACTCCTGCACCAGCGGCATCGGCACCAGCCCCAGGCGCTTGAACAGGGCCTGGTCGGCCTCGACGTCGGGGTTGCCGGTGGTCAGCAGCTTTTCACCGTAGAAAATGGAGTTGGCGCCGGCCAGGAAGCACAGCGCCTGCAGCTCGTCGTTCATTTCGGCGCGGCCGGCCGACAGCCGCACCATCGCGGCCGGCATCAGCAGCCGGGCCACGGCGATCGTGCGCACGAACTCGAACGGGTCCAGCAGCGCCGTGCCCTTGAGCGGCGTGCCTTCCACCTGCACCAGGCGGTTGATCGGCACTGAATCGGGATGCGCCGGCAGGTTGGCCAGCGCCTGCAGCAGGCCGGCGCGCTGGCTGCGCGATTCGCCCATGCCGACGATGCCGCCGCAGCAGGTCTTCATGCCGACGTCGCGCACGTGTTCCAGCGTGTCCAGGCGGTCCTGGTAGTCGCGGGTCTTGATCACGTCGCCGTAGAATTCGGGCGCGGTGTCGAGATTGTGGTTGTAGTAGTCCAGGCCGGCGTCGCGCAGCGCCTGGGCCTGGCTGCCCTTGAGCATGCCCAGCGTGGCGCAGGTTTCCAGGCCCAGGGCCTTCACTTCGCGGATCATGGCGGCCACTTTCGGGATGTCGCGGTCCTTGGGGCTGCGCCAGGCGGCGCCCATGCAGAAGCGCGAGGCGCCGGCGGCCTTGGCGGCGCGGGCCTTGTCCAGCACTTCTTCCAGGCCCATGAGCTTCTGCGCCTGCACGCCGGTGTTGTAGCGCGCGGCCTGCGGGCAGTAGGCGCAGTCTTCGGGGCAGCCGCCGGTCTTCACCGACAGCAGGGTCGAGACCTGCACCTGGGTGGGGTCGAAACGCTCGCGGTGGGTTGCGCCCGCGCGCGCCATCAGCTCGGGGAACGGCAGGTCGAACAGGGCGAGGACTTCGTCGCGCGTCCAGTCGTGGCGGATGACAGCAGGCATGGTCGAACCCTGACGGCGGGGGGGCGGTGGAACCGCGAGTCTGGTGAGCATGCCCATCCCTGTCAACCAAACGCGAGGCATGAAGGTTGACGCCCGTCACAGGCGTGGGGGCCTGGGTTGAACCGTCTCGCCGCACTGTGCGGGCGCCTGGGCCTGGCGCTGCTGCCGGCGCGCTGCCTGGTGTGCCGGGAAGCGGGAAGCGGCGGCCAGGACCTGTGCGCGGCCTGCCGCCACGACATGCCGTTCAACCGGGTCGCGTGCGTGCGCTGCGCGCTGCCGCTGCCGGCGCCCGGCACCTGCGGTGCCTGCCTGCGGGTGCCGCCCCCCTTCACTGCCGGCCGCGCGGCGCTGTTCTATCGCTTTCCGGTGGACCGCCTGCTGCCGCGCTTCAAGTTCCGCGGCGACCTCGCCGCAGGGCGCCTGCTGTCGCAGCTGATGGCCGAAGCCTTGGCCGATGCCGCGCGGCCGCAGGCGCTGGTGCCGGTGCCGCTGCATCCCACGCGCCTGCGCCAGCGTGGCTACGACCAGGCCCTGGAGCTGGCGAGGCCGCTGGCGCGCGCCTTCGGCCTGCCGCTGTGCGCGCAGTCGCTGCACCGGGTCCGCGCCACGCCGCCCCAGTCCGAACTCGACGCCGCCTCGCGCCGGCACAACATCCGCAGCGCCTTCGCCGCCCGCGCGGGTGAACTGCCCGGCCACGTGGCCCTGGTGGACGACGTCATGACCACCGGCGCCACGCTGGCCGAAGCCTGCCGCGCCCTGCAGCGCGCCGGAGTGGCGCGGGTGGACGTCTGGGTGGCCGCCCGCGCCCCCTGATCCCCGGTTACGGGGAGAGGCCGTAATGGGCGGCGATGCCGGCGAACACCGCCAGGCCCACCCACTGGTTGGCGCGGAAGGCGGCGAAGCAGGCCTCGCGGCCGCGCCCGCGGGCGATCCAGAACTGCGCCAGCACCACCGCCAGCGCCACGCCCAGCGCGGCCTGGTAGGCCACGCCCAGCTCCGCGCGCGCGCCCACCAGCCACATCGCCCAGAAGAACCCGGCATAGATGACGCCCTGCGCCATCAGGTCGGACTCGCCGAACAGGATGGCGGTGGACTTGGCGCCCACCCGCAGGTCGTCCTTGCGGTCCACCATGGCGTACCAGGTGTCGTAGCCCGTGGTCCACAGCAGGTTGCCCAGGAACAGCAGCCAGGCCAGCGGCGGCACCGTGCCCTGCACCGCCGCGAAGGCCATCGGGATGCCCCAGCCGAAAGCAATGCCCAGGTACACCTGCGGCAGGTAGGTGTAACGCTTGAGCAGCGGGTACGTGGCCGCCAGCACCACCGCCACCCCACTCAGCGCCACGGTCAGCCAGTTCGTCAGCAGCACCAGCCCGAAGGCCACCAGCATCAGCGCGGCGAACAGCGCCAGCGCTTCACCGGGCGACACCGCGCCGGTGGCCAGCGGGCGGTTGCGGGTGCGTTCGACGTGCGGGTCCAGCCAGCGGTCGTTGTAGTCATTGATGATGCAGCCGGCCGAGCGCGTCAGCCACACGCCCGCGGTGAACACCAGCAGCGTGCCGAGCGGCGGCACGCCCCCCGCGGCCAGCCAAAGCGCCCACCACGTGGGCCACAGCAGCAGCAGCGTGCCCACCGGGCGGCCGCCGCGCACCAGCTGCCAGTAGTGCGGCAGCTGGGTGCGCCAAGACTTGAGGCCAGCCTCGGGAACCGGTTCGGAATGGCGTTCGTAGGACATCGGCAAAGCCTAGCAGAGCGCCCCGGGCTTGAACCCGCGCCCGCGCCACCCCATCTTCTTGGCTGAAGCCACCGCCCCGAGGAAGCCACCGCCATGAGTACGAACCAGGGTTCCACAGGCAATGTCATTGCCGCGATCTGCAGCCTGTTCATCCCCGGCCTGGGCCAACTGGTTCAAGGACGCCTGCTGTCGGCGCTGATGTGGTTCCTACTGGCCTGCCTGGCGTTCGCCATCACCTGGGTGATCACGGTTTCGCTGCTGCCTTTCGGCTGGTTCGTGGTCAGCGTGATGTCGTGCATCCACGCAGCCGTGTACTCACCGCGCCGCTGAGGCGGCTAAACCGGTCTGCGCGCCCGGCGCGGCGCTTCCGGTCGATTCGGGAGCGCCCGGGCCCGCATCGGAGGCACCGGATTGAGGTGGCGGCCGCGCCCGGTAGCCCGCCGGGGCGCGCGTTGCCCACAGGATGGGATCAGGGGGACTTCTTGGGCGGCTTCTTGCGCGTCTCGACCTGCGCCGCGGTTTCGCGTGTGCCATCGAGGCGTTCGAGCTGGAACCCCAGGTTCTCGATGGCCCGCGCCGCTGCGGCGCTGAAGTCGCCCGCCCGGATGCGCATGGCCGCCGGATCCACGGGCTGGCCGGACCAGCCAGTGCCCAGCGCAGTCGCCATTTTGTTCAACTGATAGATCTTCACGATCTGCATGAACTTGCGGTGCGAAGCGTTGCGCTTGTCAACGGCGAGCCAATCGATGTTGGCGCCATGCGCGGGATCCTTCGGGTCCAGGCTGGACCATGGACTGGGCAGGGTCAGCTCTGCGGTCGTCATTTCCATCGCCACCAAAGTGCCGCCCGCTTCGGTGAAGAACAGGTCCATGTGCACATCCATGCCTTTTGGCGCGTTGAGCACTTTGCCACCGCCAGGCAACGCGAAACTGGCCAAGTCGACATTGGGCAACTGACCCTTGGGGCCCACCCCGCGGTCGGACACCTGGATCGTGGCGCCAGTGAGCAGTATCGACGCCGTCTGCCTAACCTCGTTGGCGCGCCCGACGATGTTCTCCCATTCACCGTGCACCAGGGGCCTCCCCTGCTGCAGCATCGCCACGTCCATGCGCAGCAGGTCTACCTTGTTCACGAAAGCGGCGCGCAGTAGGGGGTCCGCGAACTTCCCGGGACTGGTCTGGGTCTCCAACAGCTTTACGAAAGACTCCGTGTTGGCGCCCGCGAGCGGGTTTATGCCCGGTCGGCCCGGGATGTCGGCGCCAATCGACGCCAGCAGCTCGGTCACGTTCTCCGGCAGGCGGACGCGCGGATCGGTCAGGCCGCTGACGGCGCGCAGTTTCTCCGCGCGTTTGTCCTTGGCTATGGCTTTGAGCCATTGCAGCCAGCCGCCGGGCATTCTGTCGATCTGGCGCGCAAGGCCACGCACCGCGCGCAGGTCCATGTCTGGCGGCAGCTCCAGTCCCTTGTTCTGCAGTAGGCGCCACGCCTCAATCAGCGTGACGGTGTTCCTCGGCAACAGGTCGTCGGCGATCAGGTAACGGCTTCCCGACGACACATTCGGGCTGTTGACGATGTCGTGGAAGGCTGCGAGCAGTTCCGGCAGCTTCTTGGGATCCACCGCCATGAACAGGCGGCGCACGGCGCTGTTGGGTATGCCCCGCTCCAGCGCCAGGGCGTCGGCGACACCGCGCACTGAATCAATGGACCACCCGGGCGTGATCAGGCTGGCCTGCTCGATCAGCATGGACAAGGTCGCGAGCACCGTGTGGTCGGGGTACTCAGCCGGCAGCTTGGCTTCCGCATCGGCGTTGATCCGCGCCAGCGCCGAGCGCGCTGCGCCCACCTGGGATTCGCCCAGGCCGGTTGCGCGCTCGAGCGGACCCAGCGTCGGCACCTTGGACATCGAGCCAGCGGGCAACAGCAGCCGGCGTGTCGTCATGGGGGCGCCGGTTAGCATGAAGCGGGTCTGGCCGCTGGGGTCAACCACGCTCAGCAGTGAGCTGTTGCCTTCAACCTTGAAGCCTTTCGCCTTGTACTGCGCCAGCATCGTGTTGACGCTATCGCCGGACCTTGCCGGATCATATGCGTAGGTGTTGGTATCGCCGACACGAGTGATGTCTATCACCGAATCCGGTGCAGGAAGCGCCCTGACCGTGGCATCCCCCGTACCCGACGCGCCGGGCGGGAACGTCCAGCTCTTCGCGTTCGCAATCAGCAGATCAGCAACCTCGTCGATCATCTTTAGCTGATCCGCCGAAATCACGCCGGATTCCTTCAGGATCTTGCCGACGGCACGGACCTCTTCGGCGACCAGAACCCGCATGTCGCGCAGGGCCTCGAACTGCGCCTTGTTCAGCGTGCCCTTGCTTGCCCGCGTGCGCAGCGTGTACATCACCGCGTCGTTCATCGTCGTGAGATCCGCGATACGCCCCTTTGCCGCTCTGGTCACCAGTGGTTTCGCCGCAAACTCGTTGAACATCTTGTGGACGCCGACGAGCAACAGGTAGGCCCCTGCGGTCTGCAGGAGGAACATGCCCACGTCGGGTGGCCAGTGGCCGGACTCGATACGGGTCATCGTGGCCGAGACGCCGACCACGCCGGTGAAGGCGGCGGCATGCCCCAGCGCCAGCTTCCGGAGCTGGCCGCCGCCCTTTCCCAGTGGTTCGGCGAGCTTGCCGGTCAGCTTCAGTGCGCCGAGGAACACCAGGTTCGTACCCACCGATTTAAGTGCCGACCCTGCGGTTATCTCCTTGCCGAAGACCGCCCTCTGCATCGTCAGCTCGGTGGCACTGAAAACGCCAATGTCCACCAGGGTGGACATTGAGCCGATTGCGCGCGCGGTCCGAAAAAGCCCGAGAACACGCGACAGGGAGGCCAGTCGGATCCCCAGCGCCGCGCCCCATGTCACCAGTGCCGCCACCAGCGTGACCACCAGATTGAGCAGGAGGTCGAGCTTGGCGCGGTCCTTAATCTTCTCGATGACATTCTTGAGCGTCGCCTCATAGGCGTCGGTCTTCGCCAGGAAATTCTCGAAGTCGTTCTTGAGCCAGAAGCCCTCCATCTCCGCACGCATATCCGACATTCGCTTGCCCTCGTCGGCGCGAAACCCGGACGTCCCGACGTCCGCCTTGAGCATCATGTTGTGCACGGTCAGGTTGGTCGCATAGACGAGGAACACCGCGGACTGGAGCCCGAAAAGGCTGGTGTCGCGGTCGAGCGCGGCCACCAGATTCAAGTCGGTCGGGATGTAGTCGTCCGACGGCGCCACGCGCACGATCGTACCGCCCATGCTCGCCGCGAACCCGGTGGCGAACCGTTCGGACAGGTCCTTGCGCTCGCGCTCGAGCACATCGCGCATCGAGAAGAAGAAACTCTCGTTCAGCTTGTCGTTGCCTGGATACGCCTGGTTGCCCTGGCTCCATAGGCTGGTGTACTCGCTGTACCGCTCGCGGGCGCTCTTGAACTTTCGAACCGCGACCACTTGGTCAAACCGCTCGAACTTGTCGTCGACAAGATCGAGATTCAGCTGGTAGGTTCCAGCCGTGCCCAGCGTGCTTCGACTGAAACTACCGCTGACCACCGAAAGCCAGGTTTCGATGTACTCGTGCCTCAGGTCGAAAAGTGCCTTCCGCTCATCGCTGCTGTTGCTGGCGTTCTGGCCGAGAAAATTGTCAAGGGCTTCTGCATTGGTGTGCAGGACTTCGGTGCGCGCCTGTATGCGCGAACCGGCATCTGCCGCGATGGTGAACGTGCGCGCCATTTCCTGGAGCCAATCGGCGCTCGTCGATGGGTCCTCCAGCAGCAGGGCGTGCTCGGTTTCCTCGCGGTTTTCGGCGGTGAAGATCCGGGTCTTTCCACCCGTCGCATTCGTCCCCGTGAGATCACCCTGTTGCCCGAACCCCGCGACAATTCCTTCGAGACGCGCGAGGTCGGCATCCGCCCACTGGTCGCCGATTGGCCCGAGTCGTACCATCCTGGCGAGCTTGTCGGCCTGCTGCCTCATGCTGGCCAACGCAGAGAATATCCGAGGGGTCGCCGATGCCCCGCCCAGCGCGCCGAAGGCCTCCCAGCCGTTTGCGCGCGCCATCGTCCTGAGCGCGGCGTAGCTCGCCCGGAACTTCTGCGCTTCGGCCGTGCCTTCCAGTTCGAGCAGGTCGGCGACGACCCTGGCCGCCATGTTCGCCTTGACCTTGTTCTCGCCGGTGGCGTGCTTTCGCAGGAACTCGATCGCGAACTTTCCCTTGGCGTAGTGCAGCCATTTCTGGAAGGCACCAACGACCAACTTGCTGCCAATTTCGTCCTTGCTGTGATCGGCGAAGTACCAGCGGCCCAGCAACAAGAACTCGTAGGCGCGCATGCCGCCCTTGGCTCCGGTCCATGCCAGGAGATCGCTGACGGCGTAGTAGTGGTCGGAGATGCTCTTGGTTGGTGTGCCCTGCAGCGCCTTGATCAGGCGTTCGGTCGCCTTGCCATTGGCGGGGCCGGCTTGCATCGCCAGCGCGACTAGGAAGGTCATGGCTTCCCGGCGCTGCTGCCCGTCGGGCAAGGTGTCCAGCATCTTCAGGACGGTGGCCAGCGCTTCCTCGTCGTTGCTGGTGGTCAGCCACGGACTTGCGCTCGCGCCTGCGGGCTTCTCGTACAGTGGCGCCTGGCCGGAGAAGCGCGACACCCGCGGTCGTCCGCCCGCCACCACGGCCGCGGCCGCGCGCTGGGCCTGCCACTCGGCCACTTCGCATGAAGGCAGAGCGGGAAGTTCCGCTCCCGCGTTGCCGCCCCGCCGTTGCGCGACATGGGCGAATTCATGCGCGATGGTCAGCCGCCCGACAAGCGTACCCGGCGCGTATGCCCCCGGTGCGAAGCCGATTTCGTTGCCCGCCGTATAGGCCCGAGCGCCTGCCGACATGGCGATACTCGCGGCCTGGGCATCTGTGCGCAGTCGGACATCGGTGAACGAAAGACCAAA